>Ga0182014_10001404_pt1 | contig 32214 bp, 24 predicted proteins | sample 612S2DmetaG_FD_120489 | JGI IMG/M metagenome (GOLD analysis project Ga0182014, IMG submission 120489) | Permafrost microbial communities from Stordalen Mire, Sweden - 612S2D metaG | ecosystem: Environmental > Terrestrial > Soil > Wetlands > Permafrost | place: Sweden: Stordalen | collected... | reverse complement strand
GCGCCGGGGTCGATGGTCCGGTTCTTGGCCGAGATAATGCCGGCGGTGACGGTCTGCGACAGAGCGAACGGGCTGCCAATGGCCTCTACCCAGTCCCCAACCGAGGCGGTATCGGAGTTGCCCAGCTTCACGGTCGGGAGCGGCGTGCTGGTGTCGATCTTGATGACGGCCAGATCGGTAGCTTTGTCGGTGCCGATCACCCGTGCCGGACGGCCCAGATCCTGGGTGTCGGGATCGGTCGACAGCTTGACATAGATTTTGTCGGCCTTCTCGACTACGTGGTAGTTGGTGACGATGTAGCCCTTGGAATCGACGATGAAACCCGAGCCAAGCGACTCCTGGACACCCCCGCCTTGGTCGCCGCCGTCCGGAGAGGGAACCTGGCCGCCAAAGAAGCGATTGAAGAAGTCCTGGAAGTTATCCTGTCCCTGGCCTTGGCCCGGGCCCTGCCCCTGGCCCGGCTGCTGATCTTCGTCATCGTCGCCGTTGCCGCCGGGATTCTTCTGATTGGGCTGAACCTTGAAGTGGAAGTTGTGGGGGTTCTTGTTGGTCGACTGTTTGGGCAGGGTCTGTGTATTGATGTTCACCACCGCCGGTCCAACCTGGTGGGCGATCCTCACAAAATCGTTGGGGGGGACGGTGGAGTTGACCACCCTGAGGGGAGTCGCATCGGTGCTGCTGTTCTGCTGTTCCTGTCCGCGCACCCCATGGGCCGCAAAGGAACCGACCAGAATCGCGGCCGAGAGGGTAGCGAGCAGTGCAAAGGTTGAAGCGAGACGGCGCGAGCGCAGCCGTTCGAAGAGCGATTTCATGGATTCGATGACCTCGTAAGGTGACCAACCTCGCGGCTGGAGTGTTGACTGCACCAACTCCTAGTATAGCCAGCCGAGGGCAATACCGCCTGGCCGGCCCGGAGAAACAGTGTGCGCCGCCAGACCGCGATGCGGCGATGTAGCATTTCGCTCCTGGAGTTTAGACGCGGTTGACCTGCAAAGAGTTGTGGTGCGCCGCGTTATGTTGCTACCGGACGGTCGATGGCAACGGTGAGCGGCTAGCGAATCTTCATGGCGGCCGCATAGACCTGTTGACCGGCGACAAATGTCTCCAGCACTTTGGCCGTCAGAAGCTCCGACGGGGGCACGGTCGAGAGATTGCGGTCCACCAGGATGAAGTCCGCATCGTAGCCGGGGGCAAGTTTGCCCTTGTGCTGTTCCGCGAACTCGGCATAAGCCGAGCCCTGCGTGTAGGCGTACAGCGCCTGGCCGCGGGTTATTCGGTTCTCGGGAAAATAGCTCCTTGTCCCTGCTTCGTTCATACGCGTTACTGCGGCGTAGAGGCCGCGGAAGGGCGTGATGGGCTCGACCGGGTAGTCGGTGCCGAAGGCAAGAGGCACGCCGGCGTCGAGGAAGGCCTTCCAGGCATAGGAGTAGGCTGCGCGTTTGGGGCCAAGGCGGGCCTCGGCCCAGTTCATGTCGGTGAGCAGGTGATTGGGCTGCATGGAGGCGATCACGTCGTGCAACCTGAAGTTCATGATCTCGACGAGATCGACGACTTGGGCATGCTCGATGCGATCGCGACCGCGGTAGTGCCGCACTGGACAGGCTATCTTTTCGTCCATTGGTTGGTGTTCCTGGCTGGGCGGTCGGCAAAAGAACGAGTTCCCACTTGCACCGTTCGCAACAGTCAGCGCCTCCAACGCCATGGCGACGGCCTTGTCGCCAATGGCGTGAAAGCCAAGCTGGAAGTCGGCCTGTGCTCGTTCCACAGCCATCTTGTTCAGTTCCGGCTGAGTGAACTGAGGCAACCCAGTATTTCCTGGATCGTCGGTGTATTGATCCTTTAGCGCCGCGGTTCGCGAGCCAAGCGAGCCATCCATAAAGCCCTTCAACATTCCGGTGTGCAGCAGCGGATCGTTGAGGTCGTGGTGATTGCGCATCCTAATTAGTTCTGGCAATGCAGATTTGAACGGTAGCCACTCGCTAATGCGCAGGTTGAGCTTGCCGGCCTTCTCCAGTTCTTCGAAAACAAGGAAGTCATCCCAGTCGCTGAAGTCCTGCACACTGGTGACGCCGTGCATCAGGGCGTCGGCGATGGCCAACTCGTCGCCCCTCTTGCGCTCGTCGTGGGTGGGCGGGGGAATGACCTTCGAAACCAGCTCTTGCGCCGACTCGCGCAGAATCCCTGTCGGCTCGCCTCGGGCGTCGAGGTCGATGGCGCCGCCTTGTGGCGGGACCGTTTTGCCCGTAATGCCCGCGGCCTTCAGTGCCGCCGTGTTGGCGATGGCGATGTGTCCGTCGATGCGCCGGAGAAATGCGGGATGGCCCTGCGTAACTGTGTCGAGTTCCTGCCGCGTGGGCAGTGTCTTGTCGAGCCATAGCGTGTGGTCCCAGCGGCCGCCGGTGAGCCAGCGGCCTGCCGGCGCGGCCTTGGCATCGTCGCCGACTTCGGCCAGCATTGCGGCGAGCGATTGCACGCCGGCCAGGTCCACGTTCATCTTGATTCGGCCGGCTTCTCCCAGGTGTGTGTGCGCGTCATTGAAACCGGGAAACACGGTTACGCTTTTTCCTGCCCCGTGCAGGTCGCGCATCTGCGTTCTCGGTCCCGCGAGGCGCTTGACGTTCTCGTTGCTGCCCACGTACAACACCTTGCCCCCACCAATTGCCATCGCCTCAACGGCTTGCGGTTTGTCCTGAGCGAGGCCCTCGCCGGTGTAGATGACGCCGTTATAGAAGACGATGTCCGGGGACTTATCCGAAGGAGAGGCGGGCTGAGGCGAATGCGATTGCTCTACCGCGTGGCTCTGTGTCTGAGCGCGGCATAGAGATGTGAGGAAAATCGTTGCCACGAACAAGGCATTGACGGCGCGCATGGCTGGAGTGTAGCAAACGGAACCGCAGCCGTGAACTACTGCTCCGCCGCCCATTCGAGCATGGCCAGGGTCAGCAGCAGAACCCGCCGCAGGCCGGTTTCGCGATCCTTGCCGGAATACCATTCGGCCTGGGTGTGCGCGCCGCCGCCTTCGCCGCCGGCGCCCATGGACAAGGCCGGAACGCCCATGGAGAGCGGGATGTTGGCGTCTGTGGAGCCGAGACGGAGATCGGTGCGCAGCCGCAAATGGCGGTCCACGGCGCGCAGCGCCTCCAGCAGCGGAGAGTCGCCGGGCAAATTGGCCGCGGGCCGGTCTCCGATCTTGACAATGTTGTAGGTGAGAGAGCTGCCGGCGCCTGCCGTCGTCTTTGCCTTTGCATTCGAGTGTGCAACGGCGTCTTCGACGGCTCGATGCAAGGCGACTTCGAGACGCAGGAGCTGATCGGGGTCGGTGGATCGGAGATCGATGGCTGCCTGGGCCGATTCCGGGATCGAATTCACGCTGGTGCCGCCGCGAATGGTGCCGAGGTTCAGTGTGGTCCGTGGCTCTTCCGGTAAGGAGATCTCCGCCACCACCGCCAGCGCCGCGGCCAGAGCCGCAATCGGGTTTGGCAAGCCCGCATCGGTAAAGCTGTGGCCGCCTGGCCCCTTGATGGTTACCTGGAAGCGCCGGCTTCCGAGTGCCTGAGTCACGACCGAGTCCGCGCCTGCTCCGTCGAGCACGATATGAGCAGCGACGCGCCCGGCAAACGGGCCCCGGCTGTAGAAATGCCGCACCCCGCGAAGGTCGCCTTCCCCCTCTTCTCCCACATTGCCCAGAAAGATCAGAGGCACGGGGAGTTCGATCTTCGACCCGGATAACGCGTGAGCAAGGGCCAGCATTCCGGCCACGCCGGCGCCATTGTCGCAGGCGCCGGGAGCAACCAGCCGATCGCCTTCCACAACGGGATTGAGCGGCGTGTCGGCGGGAAACACTGTGTCGAGATGGGCCGAAAGCACGACGACTGGACCAGTGCTCTCCGGCGGCAGGCTGGCGGCAGGCAGCGTCCCTTGGACATTGCCGACTGCGTCCGTTTTCACATCGCTCAGCCCGGCCTCGGAAAAACGGGCGGCCAGCCACTCCGATCGCGCTTGTTCCCCGAACGGAGGCGCGGGAATCGCCACCAGCCGCGCTTGCCAGTCCATGATCTTCCTGGGGTTTCCATGCAGCCAGGCGAACGCCAAGTGGACCGGCCTCTGGCCAGCCAGTGTTGTAACACGCGAAAAGGATGAACTGCGGGAGAAGAGCGCCATGCGACTGATTTCAGAGTAGCAGGGAGGCGACGGCGAATTCGTCTGTTCCTGGAATCATGGAGCCATAGCGGGGCGGAGCAGTTCGAACTTCAAAGCCTGCTTCAGGAAGGGCGCAATCGCCTTGCCAGCAGCGGAGTCATATCCCGGCGGCCGTCGGCGATGACCGCGACATACACAGTCTTTCCGCGAATCCGGTAGAGAATTCGATAAGGTTTGAAGAAGATCTGGCGATAGGCACGGCTGCCCTTCTCGAGAAGCTCTGCCGGGTGCGCGCCTCGCTCGGGGAAGTCCCGCAGTGTCATCGCCGCGCGAACGATCTCCCGCGCGACGTAGTCCGCACTTTCCATCGAATCGTGCTTCGAAATATAGGCATGGAGGGCGCGCAAGTCGATCTGAGCGCTCTTAGTAAATCTGACCGTAAACGCCATCAGGCTTGCGGGACCTCGACTCCAAATTCCGCCATGACTTCTTCGATGGGAACCGTCTCTCCGGCCTCAATCTCCTTGTCGGCCAACGCCAGGATTTTGAGCAATACCTGGGTTTCGTTCATCAACTCATCATAGGAGCGGACATCCACCAACACCGCCCGCGCCTCGCCGTTCTGGGTAATGATTATTGGCTCGCGTTCCTCCGAGATTCTGTCCAGGAGTTCGGCAGCATGGGCCTTGACGTAGCTGATGGGCTTGATTTGGGTTGAGTAACGCATTGAAACCTCCATGAACCATTATGAGACTAAATATAGTCTTTATTTAGACTAAAAAGAAAGACCTATACGGTCCATCCGGTTGAATGCTCCTCGTCGTACTCTACCGAATGCAAGAACAGCCCGCGAGCCGGGGCCGTGGGCCCGGCAGCCGAGCGGGAGCGGGCCGCCAGAATACCTGGGATCTCCTCGGCTCGCCGCTTTCCCCGGCCAACGTCCAGCATGGTTCCCACCAGGTTGCGGACCATGTGGTGAAGAAATCCGTTCCCGCGCACGCGATAGATCCAGAGACGTCCGGCCTCTGTCTGCTTCTGCTCCCATCCGGATGAGAAGACTGTTCTTATCGCCGATTGTGGCGTTGTTGGCGCCGCTGCGGACTGCTCGCGCCCCGAGTCAATGGAGATGCCGCGGCTGGCAAGGTCCGGATCGGTGGCGGCGAAGCTCAGGAAGTCATGTTCCTCCTCGAAGCGCTTCGCAGCCTGTTGCAGGGCTTCCAGGTCCATCGGCCAGGAGCAGGCGAGAACGTAGCGGTCCAGAAACGGGGCACAGATTGCCTCGCGGTAGACGCGGTATTCGTAGGTCTTGGCCAGGGCCGAATGCCGGGCGTGGAAGGCAGCGGTGACCTTTCTGGCCTCGAGAATCCGGATGGAGGTGGGCAGAGTCCGATTGAGGGCGCGGAGCAGGTTCTCCGGCGGAATGTGGGCCCGCAGGGCGAAGCTTGCCACCTGTCCCAGCGCGTGAACGCCGGCGTCGGTGCGTCCGGAGCCCTGGGGGAGCGGAGTTTCACCTGTGATGCGGCCCAGCGCGGCCTGCAGCTCTCCCTGGATGGTGGGTTCTCCGGGCTGGACCTGCCAGCCGCGGAAATCCGTGCCGTCATAGGCCAGGGTGAGCTTCCAGGTCTGCGGAGCCTGCACGGGTTCGGCAAAGTCAGTCATGGCGTGGCGCTTGCATAACAGGGTACTCGACCAAGGCGGTCCGCAGTTGGGGGAAGTGCCGGTGGGATATACTCAGCTTTCTGCACTTTATGTCGATTTGGCAACTGCGAAGACCGCTGGCCGGGGTGCAGGGAACGAAAGTGGCGTTCCTCGCGTAGTGAAGGATGAGCCAATCGGCCGTCCGGAAGCGAAAATCGCCCTGGATCACCAGAAATTTGCGTCCGGAAAGGGTTTCTGGACGTCTTTTAGAATGGCAACCCACATGCCTCAGCTATTCGCGGAGAGGAATCATGCATTTGCACCGTACTCGTGTGTTCGATGGGCAGGAAATAACCGCGCTGGACAATTCTGAAAAAGCAGGACGCAGGCAGGCTGGCGGGAGGCTGCGCGCAGCCGCGGCGCTGATGCTTACGATGGCTTCCTGCATGCCTCCGGGTTTCGCACAGCAAGCTCAGGCAGCGTCGAACGGGCCGGACAAGGCCGCGTCCGATCTGCCCTCGGTACCGGCGCCGATCCCTACAGAGCCGTTCTCGCTCCGGGATTCCGAGCGCGATTTTTCCAAGCCGTATGCGGGTTTTCTCGCCAATCCCATCAACAAGTACCGGCCTACGACCCTCGGCAAGGCGAGTTTTGCGAACTCGGTGCGGCTCACCGACATGGTGAAGGACGGCAAGATCTACCTGAGCCTCTCCGACGCCATCGCGTTAGCTATCGAGAATAACTACGACATTGCCATTGCCCGCTACGACCTGAGCATCGCGGACACGGATATTCTGCGGACTGCGACCGGACAGGCGCCGCTCGGTGCGCCATCGGGCCTGATCGCCAATACGCTGGGAGGATCGGCCACGATTTTGAGCACCGGCGGCGGGCCCGGCGGATCGGCCGGCGGCGCGGGTGGCGCGGGTACGGGCATCAGCGGCTTGTCGCTTACCACAGGCGGTGCGGGGCCGGCTCCTGAGAGCCTTGACCCGAACCTGACGGGGACGGTCTCCTTTGACCGCAGCCGCGCTCCGTCGACAAACTTCTTCACCGGTGGCACCAGTTCGACCAACAACTACAATTTCTCAGTAAACCAGGGCTTCGTAACCGGCACGAATTTTCAGTTCGCTTTCAACAATACGTATGCCACCAATTCCAACTCGACGGCCACCTACAGTCCCCAGTTGACCTCGTTGTTCAAGGCCACCGTCACCCAGCACCTGCTGCAGGGCGCGGGCATTTGGGTGAACAAGCGCTTCATTTACCAAGCGCTGAATGACCGCCGCATTGTGGATTCGTCGTTCCGGCAGCAGATTCTCTATACCGTGAACCAGGTCGAGACCATTTACTGGGGCCTGGTGCAGGCCTATGAGGATGTGCAGGCCAAGGAGCGCGCGCTGGACCAGAGCACCAAGCTTTTGGGCGACAACCAGAAGCAGTTGGAGATCGGGACCATGGCGCCGCTCGATGTGGTGAATGCGCAATCGACGGTGTCCACCGACAAGCAATCGTTGATCAGCGCCCAAAGCTCTTTGAACTATCAGCAGCAGATCATCAAGCAGGCCATCGCCCGCAACCTGAACGACGCGGCGCTCTCTGCCGCGCCTGTGATTCCCACTGACCGCGTCAGTCTGGAGGAGATTCCCGAAGAGACTCAACCAGCCGAGGCGCTGGTGCAGGAGGCTTTTCAGCGCCGGCCGGAGCTGGAACAGGCCGTGCTGACGCTCCGCAACGATGAAATCACGCTGAAGGGCGCGCGGAATGCGCTGCTGCCGACATTCGATATCTACGGCTATCTGCAGGGGCAGGGCATTGCCGGCACCATCAATCCCAATTGCTCTACTTCCCCGTTCGGCTCGCTCTCCAACTGCAACCAGCCGCCGACCGGCTATGGGACGGCCTTTGATCATGCCTTCAATGACTCCGCGCCGGACAAAGGCATTGGCTTTACCCTGAACATCCCGCTGCGCAACCGGTATGCGCAGTCGGTACAGGAGCGGTCGCTGATGGAGTACCGCCAGGCTGAGCTGCGGCTCGAACAACTTTATACTCAGATCCGCATGCAGGTGGTGAATGCCAAATTCGCGCTCACCAACGATCGTGCGCTGGTTCAGTCCTCGCTGTCAGCCAGGGACTACAACCAGCAGAGTCTGGATGCCGAAGAGAAGAAGCTGCGGCTGGGAGCTTCCACCACGGCCAATGTCCTTTTGCAGCAGCGCAATCTGGCTGCGGCGGAGGACCAACTGATCGCTGCGAATGCCGCCTATGCCAAGGACCGCGCCGGTCTGTATCAGGTTCTGGCAGCTACCCTGCAGCATTACGGCATCAACCTGAGCGAAGCGGCAACGGGCGAAGTGAAAACCACTCCCGTGGTGCCCGGTGTGGCGCCCGCCCCGCCGGCCAAGGAGCCTACGATGACTCCTCCGTCAGGGAAATAGCTCTCGGCTTGAAAACGAAGAACGCCCGGCCACGTGCCGGGCTTTTTTCGTCCAGCGGATATTAAGCGGATGTTGCCGTCTTTGAAGCCATCCCCCTATCGTTCCGCGACCTGGTCAAGCAAGTCGAAGAACTCAGGGAAGCTGATGGCGGCCGACTCCGCGCCCTGGATAAGCGTGTCGCCTTCGGCTCGAAGCGCCGCCACGCTGAAGGCCATGGCGATGCGGTGATCGCCGCCCGCGTCGATCGTGGCGCCGTGCAGCCGCTGACCGCCGGGTACGTCCAGACCATCCTCGAACTCAGTCACTTCGGCGCCCATCGCGCGCAGGTTTTTCGCAACCAAGGCAATGCGGTCGGATTCCTTGACGCGCAGTTCCTTGGCATCGCGAATGCGGATGCCGCCGCTCGTGAAGGGCGCGATGGACGCCAGCGCCGGCAGTTCGTCGATAAGCTGCGCTGCCAGGGCGCCGCTCACCTCCGTTGTTCCAAGGCCATCCTCCGGCGCGGAGACCTGCACGGTGCCCACCAGTTCGGCGTGCTTTTCCTCAAGGTGCAGGACTTTGATCTTCGCGCCCAGGGAGGTCAGCACATCAAGGAGCGCGGCGCGGGTCGGATTGAGCCCAAGCGAATCGAGCACCAGGTTGGAGCCGGGGAAGAGCGCGGCGGCGCAGAGAAAGAAGGCCGCGGAAGAGAGATCGCCGGGCACCGCCGCCTCGATGGCGTGAAGCGCCTGCGGGCCGGCGATCGAAACAGAGTCCAGATCGCGAGTAAGCGCGGCTCCAAATGCACGCAGGGCAAGCTCGCTGTGATCGCGGGTTCGAACCGCCTCGCGCACGGTTGTGGTTCCGGCGGTTTGCAGTCCGGCCAGCAGGATGCAGGTCTTTACCTGCGCGCTGGGAACAGGCGTGGTGTAGTCGATCGGCTTGAGCGGCGTGCCTTCGATCGTCAATGGAGCGTGGCCATCGGTGAGGATGAGCCGCGCGCCCATCGCTTCCAGCGGCTTCCGAATACGCTCCATGGGACGGCGGGAGAGCGAGGCGTCGCCAATCAGCGTGAAGCTGCCCTGCTGCGGCGAGAGCAGCCCAGAGATCATGCGCATCGTCGAGCCGGAGTTGCCGCAGTCGAGCGGACCGGCTGAAGGAGTCACGTGGCCGGCCACGCCTGTGATCTCAACGGCCTCGTTGCCGATTCGATCCACCCTCGCGCCCAGGGCTTCCATGCACGCCAGTGTGGATGCGCAATCGGCTCCGGTGGAGAAGTTTGTGAATCGCGAGGTCCCTTCGGCGAAAGCCCCCAGCATGGCGTAGCGGTGGCTGATGGACTTGTCGCCGGGCAGGCGCAGGCTTCCGCTAACATTGCGTGCGGGGCGGATCAGGCGTTCTTCGGGGTCGATATGCAAAGGGGCTCCGGTGGGTATCGTCAATTCAAGTTTAACCAACGGCGGCCTTCTAGAAGGCCCCTTCTCTGTGGCGCTACCGCACGCGCAGCACGATGATGGTCTCGTCGTCGAAGCGGTCTTTGCCGCCCTGAAAGCGGGCTACGTCTTCGAGAATTGCGTCGGCGATGGCAAGGGCAGGCTGGTCGCGACTGGCGCAGAGCAGGCCTTGTAAGCGCTCCTGGCCGTACATCTCTTCCTTTTCGTTTTCGGCGTCCAGGATTCCATCCGACACAAAGACGATGACGTCTCCCGGCTGAGTGGCGACGTTGAACTCATCGTAGGCGACGTCGGGGAAGAGGCCAAGCGGAAAGCCCTCGGCCTGCACGGTGACCGATTGTCCGGAGCGGCAGAAGACCGGCTGGACCGCGCCGGAATTCGCGACCGTGAGGGTCTGGTTTTCGTCGTTCCAGAGCGCAAACAGCATGGTGACGTACTGTGATTCGAGCTTGCGCTCCTGGAGGGCGTCGTTGAGCAGGGCCAGCATCTGGGCGGGCTCGGGCTGCTGGGCGGCTGCGGCGCGCATGATCCCGCTGACCAGTGCGGCAAACAGCGCGGCGGGGGCAGCTTTGCCGCTGACATCGCCGAGCACGATTGCGGTGCGGCCGGGTCCGTAATCCAGAAAGTCGTAGAGGTCGCCGCCAATCGTGCGGGCGGGGAGAAAGCGGACCGCCATCTCGGCTTGGGGGTGCGATGGAGCTTCAGAGGGCAACAGGCGAAGCTGCACCTCGCGGGCCATGGCGATGTCGCGTTCGAGCTGCCGCTCCTGGGTGTGAACGGCCTGATAGAGCCGCGCGTTTTCAATCGCAATCGCGACTTGCGCGGCCAGCGTGGTCAACACTTTTTCGTGCTCTTCGGTGAAGAAATGAGTGCGCGTGTGTTCCAAGTCAAGCACGCCGATGATGCGCCCTTTGTAGAAGAGCGGCACCACCAGCTCGGAACGGGTTTCTTCGTTCATCGGCAGGTAGCGCGGGTCCTTGTTCACGTCGGGCACGTTGATGGATCGCCACTCGCGCACCGCAGTCCCCACCAGGCCGGCTTTCACAGGGATGCGGCGGAGCGGCGCATGGGCATAGCCGAACCGCCATGCATAGCGGGTGATGAGAGTGTCGCCCTTCTCGTCCAGCAGCATGATGGTGAACATCTGGTAGTCGATGAGACGGCGCAGAAGCTGCCCGACGCGTTCCAGCAGCGGGCCCAGTTCCAGGATCGATGCCAGTTCGACGGCGATCTCGTTGAGGACTTCGAGATGTTGTGCCTGGCGCGAGACGCGCGCGTAGAGGCGGGCATTCTCGATGGCCTGCGCGATGCGCGAGGCGGTCACGGTGAGCACGCGAAGATGTTCGGGGCGGAAGTACCCGGCCTCGGTGCTTTCCAGATCCATCACGCCGATGAGGCGGTTCTTGGCGATCAGCGGCACCGCCAGCTCAGAGCGCACCTCCGGGTTGGCGCTGACGTAATGCTCGTCGCCGGCAACATCATTAAGCAGGATCGGCTGGCGGGTGAGGGCGACCTGGCCGACCACACCCTTGCCGACAGGGACGCGCGTCCGCTCAACCTCGGGCGTGTGGCCGATCTGGAAGCGCATGCGCAACTCGTGCGTGCGGTCGTTGACCAGGAAAATTGCGAAGATCCGGTAGTGGATGATGGCGCGCACCAGCTCGGAGGTGCGACTGAGCAGGGTCTGCAGGTCCAGCGTAGTGTTGAGCGCGTCGGTGAGCTTCATCAGGTAGGCGACATCGGCCGGCTCAATGCGGGCGTTGAGGAGATCGAGCGGAGCGTCGCCGGCCGGGCGATAGTCGCCTTCGAACTCGGATACGTGCGGCGGAGGTGGGGGATTCTCTGTCATGTGTGTCGAAAGGAATGATAGCGGATTGTGCGGGTAGAAGGGGAGAGACAGCGTCGGCGCAGGTCAAACAGGCGACGAATGGTGTTACCTTCGTCTTAAGAGAACAGTCGAAGGCGCCTGATGCAAACAAGCGGTCGGGCGAAACCTTGGCCGCTCGTTCGGGAGACCCCTTCTTAATGTCCGAGATTCATGTTGAGGTTTCGCCTGCCGCAGTGAACTCCGGCGCGGTGACACAGCAAGCCGGTCTTATCGGCAAGGCCGCTTTTCCGCTTGTGTTAACTCTGGTTGGGGCCACGCTGCTGACCCTGGTTCTCTCAATTCTGTGGCTCAATAAAGGCACTTTCATCTATTCGATGGACGATCCGTACATCTGTCTTGCGCTTAGCGACCAGATTCGCCATGGTAATTACGGAATAAACACCGGATTGCATGCGGCTCCGGACTCTTCAATCCTGTATCCGTTTCTCATTGTGCCGGCCTCCGGCACGCCTCTCCACCCGTATCTGCCATTGATCGTCAACTCCCTGGCTCTGTTTGCGACCCTGGCGATCGTGTGGAAGTTCTTCGAGCATCTTCGGCTTGCAGAAGACACATTTGGGATTGTTGCCCAGGCGGCCTTCCTGCTCCTGCTTGCCCTGTGCATGAACCTCATCGGTGTTGTGTTCACCGGCCTGGAACACAGCCTGCACATCGCCGCGGTCGCCGCGACTGTTTATGGACTCGCGCTTTTTCTGGACAAAGGAAAGTTGCCACGCTGGCTGCCCGTGGTTATTGTTCTCGCTCCTTTGCTGCGGTATGAGGGATTGGCCCTCAGCCTCGCCGCACTCCTCGTGATTGCTTTGCGGGGATATTGGCGCACCGCGGTGGGAGCATTTGCCGGTATTGCGCTTCTTCTCGGCGGTTTTTCGGCATTTCTTGTGGGATTGGGGCTGCCGCCGATGCCGAGTTCCATACTGAGCAAGTCAACCGTTGTTGCCGAGGGAGTCAGTGGTGCAAGCGCCAGCTTTCTTCAATCGATTGGGCATAACGTGACAGCGATGGCTCGCATCCCAGCCGGCATTCTCTTGCTCGCGATTGGCGTAGCCGCCACGGTCAGGTGTCTTCGAGAGCTTCGCTCCAGACCCTCGCGCTGGTCATCGCAGGGCCTGATGGCTTTGTTGTTGGTATGCCTCATCGGCGCCCACGCCGTTGCGGGGCAGTTTGGATGGTTGGACCGTTATGAGGACTATGCCCTGGCGGGCACAGCGCTGATTGGTATCTACCTCGTGCAGGGAAGCATACGCAATGCGCTTTTGAATAAGAAAATGCGCCTTCCGCTTGCCGCAGCGAGTGCCATTGCCCTGTCGGCGATTTGCGCGCGCTACATCGTCCAGACATTTCAGGTTCCACTCGCCGCCAACAACATCTATGAGCAGCAGTTCCAGATGCATCGATTCGTCAACGATTTCTATCGCGGCCCGGTGGCTGTCAACGATCTCGGCCTGGTCTCCTATCACAACCCGAACTTCGTTCTCGATCTGGGTGGGCTGGCATCTGAAAAGGCCCGTATCCTCAGTATCAGCGACGTGAATGCCGATGCATATTTGGACCTGGTCGGCGGCGCTGGTGTTCATCTTGTCATCATCTACGACGACTGGTTCGAGAACCAGATTCCAGCCACTTGGATCAAGGTTGCCAGCATGGATCTATCCCGGAGACGTGTATCGTCCGCGGAGAGCGAGGTTCAGTTCTATGCGACGGACGCGTCCACCGCAAGCAAGCTGCAACCGGAACTTCAGAATTTCAGCAAGACTGTGCCGCCAGGGGTGAAGTTGACAATCTACAACCCAGCTGAGGGCACGGCGCAGGAAGCTCAAAAGCCGAGGCCACAATCGTAGGAGGTCGAGGACACAATCGGAAGCGCAAGTGCTAAGGGCTAGAAGCTGTTCTTACTTCGCCCCCAGCTCGCGCACGATTGCGACCGACGCCGATGCGCCGATGCGGTTGGCGCCGGCTTCCAGCAATGCCTTCACATCGGCCAGTGTGCGGATGCCGCCGGAGGCCTTGACGCCGCAGCGCGCGCCGGCCACGCCGCGCATCAGTGCGACATCGGCCACTGTAGCGCCGCCGCCGGCAAAGCCGGTTGAGGTCTTGATGAAGTCCGCGCCGGCCTGGATGGCGATCTCCGATCCGCGCAGTTTCTCTTCCATGCTGAGCAGGGCGGTCTCAAGAATCACTTTGAGAAGAACGCCGTGATGGTGAGCGACGGCAGCAGCCGAATGAACGGTGTGGTGAACGGCCTGGTGGTTGCCGCTCTTGAGCTGGCCTATGGGAATCACCATGTCCAGCTCGCGTGCCCCCAGCCGGACCAGCGCCGACGCCTCCTGACGCAGAGTGGAGACCAGGGAAGCGCCGAGCGGAAAACCGATGACGACGCCGACAGGGATACCGGATCCGGCGAGCTTGGCCACAGCGGCGGAGGTCCAGACCGGGTTGACCATGGCGCAGGCAAATCGATAGCGGATGGCCTCGTCGCAGAGATTTTCAATCTGGGCGCGGGTGGCATCGGGTTTCAACAGAGTGTGGTCGATGACCGCGGCGAGCGCCTGCCAACTGCCGAGCGCCTCGGCTGCAAAGGCCGCTGAATCGAAGCTGCCGTTGTCGAATTCAAGATCCGCCCGATCGATAGGCGTCGGTACAGCCATGATTCCTGCTCCTTGTAGGCGGAAGGCCGCCGTCTGAAACGCCGCTGTCAGAAACAGCGTCTCCTGCGGCCGGCTCGCCGCACACTCTCCGGAAAATGAGTATAGTTCTTCCCGGCTCGGGGACCAAATGCTTGGATGCGAATGGCCGGATTGGGTCTACTTTCGGCCTTTTCCGCACGATCACTCCTGAACGGCTACTGAGGTTCTCCCGGAGGCATCACGCAGATATCGGGCAGGTTCCGGTAGCGCTCCGCGTAGTCCATTCCGTAGCCAATTACGAAGAGGTTGGGAATGGAGAACCCAACGTAGTCGGCATCGATCTTCTCGATGCGCCGCGAGGGTTTATCGAGCAGCGTGGCGATGCGCAGGGTCTTGGGGTGTTGCTGGAGAAAGAGCTTGCGCAAATACGAGAGGGTAAGGCCAGTGTCGAGAATGTCCTCGACCACCAGTACATTCTTGCCTTCGATGGTGTGGTCCAGGTCCTTGATGAGCTTGACCGCGCCGGAGGACCGCTGCCCTCTGCCATAACTCGATGTGGCGACAAAGTCGAAGGTGGCGTCGGCGTCGATGGCTCTGGAGAGATCGGCCAGAAACGGCGCCGCGCCCTTCAGGACGCCGACCATTACCAGTCTTTCGCCACTCAAGTCATTGGTGATCTGTGCGCCCATTTCAGCGACGCGATCGGCGATCTGCTGGCGGGAGAAAAGAACTTCAAGGCCTTTATAGGTTGTTGTAGCCATGCTCACAGTATCGCCCGAATCGCGGCCAGGCGTCTCTGTGAAAATCCTGCTTTGTTCCCTGAGATTCTCCGGCCTCGATGATCGGACATTCTCTATGCGGTTCTCAAAGAAGCTCAGGGCCTTCAATGCCGCAATGTCGCGGCTCGGCGCGGACCCGGCTGGACGCTTCCTTCTCCGGGACTTAAACTTCCTCTGCCCACCTTTTTCTTCCTCGGGGACGCGCGAACAGCGCCGCACAAAGGAAAGTCATGAATCGTCGCGATATGCTCAAGCTCTCATCCTATGCCGCGGTTGCGGCTTCTTCCGCCGCGCTCGGTGAATCCGCTCACGCGGAGACCGGCGAGACCCACAGTTCTTCAGTTGCCCGCTGGGATCACATCCAACTGAATCTCCCCGGACCCACTACCGGCAATCCCTTCATCGACGTCTCTTTGACTGCGGCCTTTCGCTACAAGAATCGCAATGTTTCCGTGGATGGTTTTTACGATGGCGACGGATCGTACAAGATCCGCTTCATGCCCGACGAACTGGGCTCTTGGACCTGGACAACATCGAGCAACGCGCCGGCGCTCAATGGCCAATCCGGCGCCTTCCAGTGCATTGCGCCGGCTGCAGGCAACCGCGGGCCGGTTTCGGTGCGCGACGGGTTCCATTTCGGCTATGCCGGCGGCTCGCCCTATGTCGAGTGCGGCACCACGTGCTATGCATGGGCCTTTCAGGCCGAAGAAACCCAGCGCCAGACCATCGAGACCCTCTCTGCCTCGCCCTTCAACAAGCTGCGCATGTGCCTCTTCCCCAAGTGGTATCAGCACAACCGCAAAGAGCCGCCCATGTATCCGTTTCCGCGCAACGGCGAGACCAACGACTACTCCACCTTCAGTCCCGGCTACTTTCAGCATCTCGACCGTCTCATCCTCGAGCTGCGCCGCATCGGCGTCGAAGCCGACCTGATCCTGTTTCATCCCTACGACAAGTGGGGCTACCAGTCCATGCCCGCGGCCGTCGACGATCGCTATCTCCGCTATGTCGTCGCGCGATTCAGCGCCTTTCGCAATGTCTGGTGGTCGCTCGCCAACGAGTACGACCTGTTGAAAGACAAGACCGGCACGGACTGGGACCGCTACGCCCGCATTCTCGAAGAGTGCGACGCATTCGATCACCTGCGCTCCATCCACTACTGCTTTCACCAGTACGAGTACGGCCGCGGCTGGTGTACCCACGCGGGTGTGCAGGATGCGCGCATGGAGCTGGCCGCGGGCTGGCGCGCGGACTGGGGCAAGCCGGTTGTCTTTGACGAATGCAAGTACGAGGGCAACATCTCGTCGTTCTGGGGCGACCTCTCCCCCGAGGCCATGACCCGCCGCTTCTGGCTGGCCGCTGTCGAGGGCGCTTATTGCGGCCACGGCGAAACCTACGTCTCGCCGCAGGACATTCTCTGGTGGTCCCACGGCGGGGTCCTGCACGGCAAGAGCCCGGCCCGCATTGCCCTTCTGCGCAAGCTCCTCGAAGAGACGATCGCTGTGGGTCCAGGCCCCATCGGTTTCACCTTCGCCGGCGACAATCCCTTGTGCGCCCGCCGCGCCAACGGCTCCGTCCTGTTCTATTACTTCGACGAACATCAGCCCGCCGAGGGAGTTTTCAAACTGCCGGAAGGCAAGTCTTACACGGCCGAGTGGGTTGACACCGTCGCGCTGACACGCACGCCGCTTCCCGGCGAATATTCAGGCCGTGCCGAGTTGAAGTTACCCGGCACGCCATGGGGTTCGCTCTGGTTCCGGCAGAAAACATAGCGGCCGGCTCACCATGCAGTCCACTCGGAATTAGTTCCTTGCGATAAGCTGATCCGGAGGTGCTCTCGATGCGGTTGAAGATCCTTTACCGTGCGATCGTCGCTCCGGTCCTGCTGGTCCTTGGGCTGGCAGTAGCTCAGCCATCGGCAGGGCAGGGAACGCCCTTCAACCCCGCCCTGCCGCTGATTCATGTCGAACACGGCCCCAACTCAGCCAAAACGCTGAGCGCCCATTATGTTGTTCTCGTCTCGCTCGATGGCTTCCGCTGGGACTACGCCGCGCGCGACAAGGCCACCCATCTGCTGGCTCTCGGCAAGCACGGCGTCTGGGCGCCCGAGGGCATGTTGCCGAGCTATCCCTCGCTCACCTTTCCCAACCACTTCACCATCGTCACCGGCCTCTATCCCGAGAACCACGGTCTGGTCGCAAATAGCTTTCTCGACCCAGCCACCGGGGCGCGCTATGGCATGTCTGATCCGCAAACATTGACCGACGGCAAATGGTACAGCGGCACGCCATTGTGGAGCCTCGCCGAGAGCCAGGGGATGCGCGCCGCATGTCTCTACTGGCCCGGTTCAGAGGCTGAGATTGCCGGCTTCCGGCCCACCTGGTATGCCACGTTCGAAAACAACGCGCAGGCCACTCCGGCCGTCCAGCAGGCGCGGATCGACGATGCTGTCGCCTTGTTGCAATTGCCGCCGGTCGATCGCCCCCACCTCATCGCGATCTACTATTCCGAGCCCGACCACGCAGGCCACGAGTTCGGCCCCGATGCTCCGGAGACCCATGCCGCGGTGCTCAAGATGGACGCGCTCATCGGCAAGCTCAAGGCGGCACTCGACGCCACGAGGCTCCCGATTGACCTCGTTGTGGTCAGCGATCACGGCATGGCGCACGTCGAGGGTTCCTGGATTACGCTCGATCAGTTCGCCGATCTGTCCGGCTTCGACACGGCCGGTTCTCTCCTCTACGGCAAGACCGAGGAGGACCGCGCCCGCGTCTACAACCAGCTCAAAAAGGCATCTTCGCAATTCGTCGTTTACCGCTTGAAGAATGTGCCGGCCAGCCTCAACTTCAATCGGAATCCCCGCGAAGGCGATCCGGTGGTGATTGCCACCGGGCCTTACGCAATCCGCGCCCATGGGCCGCCCCCGCCCTCGCCGGAGTCAGAAGCCAAGCCGGATCAGCCGCCCACCGCCGGTATGCATGGCTTCGATCCGCGCAAAGTCCCCGCCATGAAGGCCAGCTTCTTTGCCGCCGGGCCGGATATAGTTGCAGGGAAGACGGTGGCTCCGTTTGAGAACGTCAACGTGTACCCATGGCTGGCGCACATGCTGGGCCTCACTCCACCCAAAAGCGACGGCAGCCTGAACGTGTTGGCCGGGACGCTTCGCGATGGCGGCGCCGACCACACAGACGATTCCGCGCAATGAATCAATGAAAGGGAGCGCAAGAGAATGGATCTGATCCTGGGAATTGACGGCGGGGGCACGCATACGCGCGCCTCGATTGTGGATGGCGATAAGGTCCTGGGTCACGGCGAAGGCGGATCGATCAAACGGCTGAGGGTTGGCGCCGAGGCCGCTGAAGCCAACCTCCGCGCAGTCCTCAAGGATGCGTACGCACAGGCCCAGGTCAAGGGTGTGCGCGCCGCCTGCTGCGGTGTGGCCAGTGTTTCCATGCCCGGCATCGCGGAATGGATCACCGCGGTCTTCAACGATTTTGGCGTCGAGCGATCGGAGGTTGTCGGCGACCAGGTGATTGCGCTTGACGCTGCCTTCCACGGCGGGCCTGGGATATTGCAGATCGCCGGAACCGGCTCCAACACCATTGGCCGCGCGCCGGACGGCAGCCAGGAGAGCGCCGGCGGCTGGAGTTCGCACCTGGGCGACGAGGGCTCCGGCTACTGGATCGGATTGCACAGCGTTCGCCGCGCGCTGCGCGCCTACGATCACGAACAGCCGACGCAGATCCTCAAAAGAGTGGGCGAGATCTGGGGAACGCCCGATCTCGACGACCTGGTGAACGTGGGCGATGGCACGCCGGGACCGGATTTCGCCGCGCTGGCTCCCGCAATCGACGTACTCGCCGAGGCAGGTGACCCGGTCGCGCTCGGCGTCCTGCGGCAGGCCTCCGCGGACCTGGTTGAATTTGTCCTGCTGGTGCGCGACAAGCTGCGCCGCAAGCATTCGATCATTGGGGAAGTCCCGGTTGCGTGGACCGGCGGCGTCATTGAAAAGATGCGGCTGGTGCGCGAGCCATTCTTCGCCGGCCTGCGCGCCGTTGCACCGGAGATGCCGATCGGCGACAAAGCCGTTGTCCCGCTCGACGGCGCGCTTTGGCGGGCAAAGCGATTGGCGGAAGCAGCCCGTTGATTTCCAGGCGAGCTCGCAAAGCGGCAGCCAGCCGGCCTTGCAGCCTCCCGCCGGTGTTGCCGACCCACGGAGGATGAAACTTTGGGTCGGCGCCCCCTTGGGCTCGCCGTTTTCTTGGCGCAAACGTGGGATGCCTCAACACTATTTAAGGGCCGGACCAGGAAGAATGTGGCGCACATGCCGCAGAAACCGTTACATCCGCGCGCAGGCTTCCACCCTTCAGAATCTTTGCCCGCAGTCCTCCGCGCCCCTCCATGGCAACCTGCGCGCCGGGCGCGATTGCGAAGTCCATCCAGGAACAGGGCTTGCACTCGCAAACGCCTTCAAACTCAACATCCTGCACGGTGAACCGCTTGCCAATCAGGGAATTCAGATCGATCCCTTGCGTAATCACATTGCGCCGGGTGACGCCGGCCGATTCTGGGCGAGCACCCAGCGAGCGGCAAACATCCTCGAACACTTCCTGCGCAAAGAAGGTGATCTGCCCCTTGTAGTCCTGCTTGTAATCGAAGAAACGGTCGCCGCGGACGCCGCGCCCCGCGACACACTCGATCTCATCCACCTCGTGCAGGGGGTTCTTCCCGGCCTCTTCGCCATAGCGGCCAAAGAAATTGTGGCCTGGAGAGATGAACAGACGTCGAATTGTAATTGTGCTCACGCTGGCGGATACCTGCCAGTATCAGTCTGCCTTCTATCGGCTTCCGGGGCAATTATCTGTACTTCCGCAGCACTCCGAGAACCCGGCCCTGAATCGCCACCTGCGCGGCCGGAACATAGATCGGTTCCATCTCCGCGTTGGCCGGCTGGAGCCGGATCATTGCGCCCTCGATAAAAAATCGCTTCAGCGTGGTTTCCGCCCCGTGCACCAGCGCCACCACAATCTCCCCCTGGCGGGCGGTCCGGGTGCGCTCCACAAGCACGTAGTCGCCATTGATGATGTGCTCGTCGCGCATCGAGTCGCCACGCACCTCGAGGGCGAACACATCCCGGTTGCCCACCACGTCGTGCAGCGAGATGCTCTCCGGCGTCTCCATGGCCTCGACGGGAAGGCCGGCGGCAATGCGCCCGGCCAGAGGCAGCCTGGCGCTGGAGCGGGTGCGCGTTCCCGGCGGCAGCAGGTCAATGGACCGGCTGCGGTTGTGCACGCGGTCCAGCAACCCCTTCTTTTCGAGGTTGGTAATGTGCTTGTGCACAGTAGCCAGGCTCTTCAGCCCCATCCCGCGCGCAATCTCCTCAAACGATGGGGAGTAGCCGTTGCGGGCCACAAACGACTCGAGAAAATCGATCACTTCTTTTTGCCTTCGAGTGACAGCCATGGGCGCATTATAGCGAATAAAAAGCGAATTGCAACAGTTCTTTTTTGTGCAGGAAACAAATCGGGCAACTACCTGTCACAAATCGTCTGCTTGGTGACGCACTACAATCATGAGCATGATCATGGAGACCTTTCCCGTCGGACCGCTTGCCTGCAATTGCACCATACTGGGCGACGAGCAGGCCCAAGAGGCCATCGTCATCGATCCCGGCGACGAGGTGGGGCGGATTCAGCGCCGGCTGACCGAGCTTGGCCTCAAGTTGAAGCAGATTCTGGTGACCCATGCCCACATCGACCATGTAGGCGGCGCGCTCAAGCTAAAGCGCTTGACGGGAGCGCCCATCTTTATGAACGAAAGCGACTTGCCCCTGCTCAAGATGATGGAGCAACAGGCCGGATGGCTGGGTGTTCCCACCCCGGAGACAGCACCCCCGGACGAGAGCCTGACCGACGGCCTCAGTGTGGGCCTTGAGAGCTCCCCGGCCACGGTTCTGCACACCCCCGGCCACACCCAGGGCTCGGTCTGCCTGCACTTCGTCTCGCTCAAGCTACTCGTAGCCGGAGACACGCTCTTTGCCGGCAGCATCGGCCGCACCGACCTGCCCGGCGGCAACTTCGCCCAGATCGTCGATTCAATTCACTCCCGGCTGCTCGCTCTCCCCGACGAGACAAAGGTCCTGCCCGGTCACGGCCCCGCCACCACGATCGGCGAGGAGCGGAGGAACAACCCGTTTCTTCGCACAATGTGAAACCGATCTTGTATCAACAAGAATTTTTGAATGAATTACTTGGATGGATGACTTCAAGTAAAGCTTAATGCGCGAGCCGGGTCATATTACTACCCGGATTCGTTCGAAAGTAATCAACAAGGCCGGTGACTCCTGTGGAAAACTCAGCCTCAGGAGCAAGAAGACTCACTACCAGCCAGCCCGACTCGGCCATCCCGAAGAAATAGCCAGGATGGACCCAGACCCCTTGCTCCAGCAGCGCCAGCACCGTCCGCTCGTCCGATTCCAGCGCGGGAATCCGAAGCACCGCATACCAACCGCCCTCGGCTTCCAGCCTCTTTACCTCGGGAAGCCTCACCAATTGGCTGTCCAGGCAGGCGAGGTTGGCGGCGACTCGTCTCCGGATCTGGTCCTGGATTGCAGCCCGGCCTTCAAGCCAGGCTGGCAGAGCGCATTGCACCGGCGCATTCATGGAGAGGAAGGTGTCGGCAATCACGTCCAGCCGGCCCAGGGCCTGAACCCGGTCCGGACCGGTGGCGGCAATCCAGGCCGCCTTCATCTGCGGCAATCCGGCAATCTTGCTCAGGCCGCTCACAACGAAGACTGGAACGCCTTCAAGGCCAGCCGCAAAACTCCGTCCCGGTCCGGAGAATCCCCCAGAGAATCCATAATCCAGAAAGACCTCGTCGACGATCAGGGAGAGGCTGAACTCCCGGCACATTCGCGCCAGCTCCTGCGCCTCCCACGGCTTGGTGAAGTGGCCGGTAGGGTTATTCGGGTGCACCAGGACGATAGCCCGGGTTTGCGGTCCAATCGCCCTGCGGAATCCCTCCGGATCGATCTGCCAGCCCTGGTCGTAGACCAGTGGCACGGGCTTGATCCGCACGTCGTCCAGCACAGCGAGAAAGTCGAAGAGCGGATAGCCGGGCTGAGGGACCAGAATCTCACCGCCCGGATCGCAGAGCAGGCGGAAGAGGAAGCTGTAGGCCTCGCTGGTGCTGGTGGTGAGCACGATCTGTCCAGGGTCGAGTGCCACGCCGAGGTGGGAGTAGTAGTTGCACACCGCTTGGCGAGCGCTCAAGGTGCCCATGGGTTGCGGATCGTAGTCCAGCGCCTTCGGATCGGCGAGCGCGTGAAGCAACGCAGGATCGTATTCGAAGCCGCACCGGGTTGGGTTTGAGGCTGTCAGGTCGGCAATGGGCAGCCCGGCCAGTGCGCCCAGCCGGTGGGCACGCGCCAAGTCGCTCTCCTGCGTATTCCAGCCGGTTCTCTTCGAGAAGTGCATAAACTCTTCCAGCCAACGACTCTCGCTGGCCCAATCGGCTCACAAGGGGCCATCGTGCACAATAGACACAGACGCCCTTTTCCACCATACACGGGCGTCCATGTGGAGGGACATTGGGTTTGCGCGCGGTTGTCTTCGACTATGGAATGGTGTTGAGCGGTCCACCGGACCCTGTAGCCCATGCCAACCTGCTTCGGATTACCGGCCTGTCGTCCAGCCGCCTGGACAGCTTCTACTGGGCCGATCGCCCCGCTTACGACGAAGGCAAGCTCACCGGCTTGGCGTACTGGCAGAGGATCGCTCGCCAGGCCGGTCTCGAACTAAGCCAATCCGACCTTGAGGAGTTGATCCTGTGGGACGCGCGCTTGTGGACCACGCAGAACGACGCCATGTTGGCCTGGCAGCAGCAGCTTAAGCTGCGAGGGTTTCTTACCGCCATCCTCTCGAATATGTGCGACAACGTGCTCGAAAACATGATGAGGGAGTTCGACTGGCTTTCCCGTTTCGATGTGCTGGTGTGGAGCTTCCAACTCAAGATGGCGAAACCTGATCCGGACATCTATCGGCACGTGCTCAAGGAACTCGGCACACGGCCCGAGGAGACACTCTTCCTTGACGACAGACCGGTGAATGTCGAAGCTGCAAACGCGCTGGGGTTCAAGGGGCTCACATTCACCAACGTGGACCAATTGCGCACCGACCTGATTGCGCAGGGGCTGGAAGGCGTTGTTCCGCTTCCGGCGTGAAAATTTGTTGGGCGCGAGAGCGGAAGGGCTAAGAGGCCATTCCCAGGCCGACCAGATTGGCGGCGGCGATGATGACCAGCACACCGGCCCACAGCAGCCGAACGGGTCGGCTGGCTACGCCCTTCCACTCGCCGAGTGCGAGGCCGACCAGTCCTCCGCAGAGCACGTAGATGCTCATGTGCAGCATCCAGTTCACATAAAACAGGCGCTGGGGGATGTTTGCTGCGCCCCAGGCGTAGAAAAAGAACTGGAGGTACCACATGACGCCGCCGGTTGCGGCGAGGACTGCGTTTCTTATGAGCGTTGGGCGCGGCTGGCCTATGTCGGCACGCAGAGACAGGCGCTTGAGTGCGGCCAGTCGGATGAAGCAGTAGCTCAGATTGACCACCGCGCCCCCGCCCATGATGATGACGTAGCTGGGCAAAGCCGCGTACAGCGAATTCACGCCGAGGAGCTTCGCGGCGGCTTCCATGGGCCGGGCCGCGTCGATGGCAAACGACATGCCGGAGGAGAAGATTCCGCACATCACGGCGAGGAGCAGCCCGAACTTGACATTGAAGTCCTTGACCTCGCCGCCGAGTTGGATCTCTTTCTGGTGGCCTGCGTAGGAGACGATGGCTACGCCGATGAGCGCCACCAGCACGCCCGCCATGGTCAGCAGGCCGCTGCGAGTGGCAAAGAGCAGCGCGAACTGGCCGTGCATCAGCGGCGGAACCAGGGTGCCAACGACGAGCGTGACGCCGATGGCAACGCCGATCCCGAGCGACATGCCGAGATGGCGCATGGTGAGCCCGTAACTCACGTTGCCGACTCCCCACATGGCGCCAAACAAGGCGACCCTCAAGAGCAGGTGCGAGCCAATGGATGCGTAGAAGGCGCTGAAATCCGGTAGCAGACAAAGGCTCACGCCGATGGGCAGCAGAATCCAGGAGAAGAGTCCCGCGACGGCCCAGGTGGTCTCCCACGACCAGTTCCTGACTTTCCCGATCGGCGCGTAAAACGAAGCGGCCATTGCCGCGCCGAGGATGTGCCATCCGATACCAGCCAGGATCGTTACCGGCATTCTTTCTCCATTTCCTGCATGATGCGAGCGATGGCCGCAGCAAAACGAAAGTCAGATTCAAAGCCTATCGACTCAATAAGTACTTTGTACAGAGTCGATGATGCTAGTCATGATTCGGCTTTGCGGCTGAGGCCGATCCAGTTGAAGACGCCGATGTGACCACACTTGGGTGGATCTCAATCTCGAACGTGTAGCTTCCCGGCTGAAGTTCGAAGCCGTCCTCGTCATCGCGTGTACCCGGCTTTGCCAGCGAGTTCCCGAATAGCGGTGCGCCGTCCAGTTTGTACTTTGCCGCGTCAGCCGCGCTTAGAGGCAGCCATCCGGTGGTGTTGGCAGGGATGGTTACGTGCCACTCCGCAGTTTGCCCAGTCAAAGTCCAATCGGAATGGATTGGGCCATAGGCCGAGGCGTAGTCGAAGGAGACTTTTCCTAGACGTGCATCGAAGACCGGATGCAGCACGACAGTGTGGAAGCCGGCGTCGAGCGGAGTCGCGTCCACTCCCGCCGCATAGCGATAGATCCAGTCGGCGACGGCTCCATACGCGTAGTGGTTGTAGGAGTTCATGCTGGGATCGCCGCGCATCTGGTCGCCGTTCCAGCGCTCCCACATTGTGGTTGCGCCGTGATCGACCATGTAACCCCAGGAGGGGTACTGCGTATTAAGCAGCAATTTGAAGGTGAGATCGGCGTGGCCCGTCTTCGTTAGTTCCTCGAGCAGATAAGGTGTGCCGAGAAAGCCGGTGGCCAGAAGGCCGTTGTTGGCTTGGATCTTGGCAACCAGCTTTTCGGCGGCCGCGGCGCGCAGGTTGTCGGGCAGCAGGTTCATGTGCAGCGCGAGGACATAGCCGGTCTGCGTGTCTCCGCCTTTGCTTTTGGCGTTGGGGTTGTTGATTACTCCGAAGGGCGAAGGGGCATTGTCGGCGCCGGCGACGAATCCGTCCTCGTGGACAAACTGCTTTTGAAATGCGGCGCGAATGTCCGCAAAGAGCTGTTTGAACTTCTGCTCTTCCATGGTGCGGCCGGTGGCGTGGGCCATGCGCTGCATGAGGGCCGCATCCCAGGCCCAGTAGGCTGTGGCGATGAGCGCCTCGTTGGTCTTGCCTTCGGGGGAGAGCCAGTCGCCGAAGGGAGTGCCCGATTGATTGCGCCACAGGTTGTCGGGATTGGCGGTCTCGATCGCGTCGAGATAGGTCCGCATCGCGCCCCAGTTCTCGTCGATGATGCTGGTGTCGCCGGTCTGCAGCCAGGAGGTGTAGGGAATGATCACGCCGGCGTCGCTCCAGGCCGCCGCCCAACCGGCATTGGGCTTGACGGTGCCGGGCGAATAGATGCCGTAGTAGGGAGTTCCACTCTGCGTTCCACGCATGTCCCCGGCAAACTTGCGCGAGAAGGCGGCCATGTCCATGTTGTAGCTGGCGGCGCGCCAAAAGACCTGTGCGTCGCCCATCCAGCCGAGGCGCTCGTCGCGCTGCGGGCAGTCGGTGGGCAGGCCTACAAAGTTCGAGCGCTGACCCCAGAGAATGTTGCTCCAGAGCTGATTGATGAGCGGGCTTCCGGTGTCGAGCTTGGCCGTGAAAGGCGCATCGGTGTGAAGGACGAACGCGGAAAGCGCATCCTTGCCGGGCGCCGTTGGCAGTCCGGTTACTTCAACGTAACGAAAGCCGTGGAAGGTAAATTGCGGTTGAAGCATCTCGACGCTTTTGCCGGCGACGGTGGTGTCCGGCTTGCCGCTCAAGACGAATTCATCGGTGGCTTTTGCGGTGCGCAGGTTGTCGGTGTAGATTGTGCCGTCAGGATTCAGAACTTCGGCAAACCGCATGCGCACAAGCGTTCCAGGCGGACCCGCTGCCCACAACATTTCAACGCCGGAAAAGTTCTGGCCGAAATCGTAGACATACACGCCGGGTTTCGGCTGGGTCATAGACTTGGCAGGCAATCTGCGCTCTATACGAATGGGCGGAAAGTCTTGAGCTTCAATGTTGACCGGCGCCGGTTCGATGACCGCCGCGTGCTCCCAGTCTTTGCCCGAAAAGATCGCGGTCTCCCAACCCCTTTGCGCTTCACGCGCATCCTGTTTTTCGCCGTCGTAAAGTTCGGAGTGAAGGATGGATGAGGTGTGCGCCTGCCATTGTGGATCGGTGACCACCCACTCAACGCTGCCGTCGGTGTGCTCAATGCGCAACTGCGCGCGCAGAGCCGGCGGCGTGTCGCCGTAGTTGTTTGGCTGCTGGAACCACTCCAGCGGAGTGGCATACCATCCCGGTGCGAGCAGAGCAGCGATGGCATTCGGGCCCTTGCTCAGCAGCGCGGTTACATCGTAGGTCTGATACTTCACATGCTGGCGATAGTCGGTCCAGCCGGGAGCAAACACCTGGTCGCCAACGCGCTTGCCATTCAGGAACAGCTCGTACTCCCCGAGCGCTGTAGCGTAGATGCGGGCGGATTTCACGGGCGTGCCGATTGTGAAGGTATGCCGCAGAGCCTTCACCGAGTCTGGGATCCAGGGGTGGCCAAGCGGGGCACCTGCCGGGCCGGGCTGAGGCGCATTGGCGACAGCCTTCTTCCATCCGGAGTCGTCGAAGCTCTTCAACTGCCAGCCGGGATCGGCATGAATGGCAACCTTCCAGTCGGGATTGCTCGCGAAACTGGCCCAGCTCCCATCCGCATACTGGACTACCAAGGTTGCGATCATTGGCGGTGCGTCTTCGTTGACCATTCCGCTGGGATTGGCTACATAGTGCACGGACTCAATGGCCAGCGTGTTGGCGCCAGAAATGAGCTGTGTCGTCACGTCGGCGCGCACAAATTTCTTCCACGGCATTTGATTCCACGGCGGAAGCTGGTCTGCGAGCATGACCTGCGTGCCGTCGATCCATGCGGAAACCGTGTCCTGAGCGGTGGCGTAGAGGGCGGCAAAACGCACCGGGTGCGCAAGCGTAACGGTGATGCGCCACGCAAAGTGCTGTTCGGTTGCCTTCTCGCCGGCCAGCGCCTTTGCATCCGGACTGGTGATCCAGGCTGCCGGCGCGTGGCGCACTGTCGATTCTTCGGGTGCCTCGTAGCCAATCCATTGCGCGGTCCAGCGGTCCTGGGTCAACAGGCCTGTCTCCCACCAACTGCTCTCGCTGGGCGCGTAGGCTTTGCCGGTCGCGTCCCAAAGCTGCACGCGCCAGAAGTAGCGTGTCGAGGGCTTGAGCGACGGTCCGGCGTATGGAATGTTGAGGGATTGCCCGGAAGCTACGCGGTCGCTGTCCCAGACGTCGGTTTTGTTCTCCTTGAGCAACTCGGCGCTGGAGGCCACCTGTATCTGATATAAAGTCTGCCTGGCTCCACGTTCGGGGTCCTGCAACTGCCAGGAAAAGTGCGGCGTTGGGTTGTCGATGCCCAGCGGCGTCTTCAAGTCGTTCACCCGCAACTCGACCGGGCCCGTGAACGTCGCGGCTCCCGCTACAGGCAACGTGGCTCCCAAAAGGAATCCAAGGACGATCCACTGCAACTTTCTGCTTTTCATTTTCGTGCTCACTTTCGAAGACAGACCTGCCGAATTTGGGTTTTCAACGGGCTCTCGCTGAGCTTCAATTCGCTTTCGCGATGCAAGTTCCGGCCGCCGGAGTGCGAATCAATTGAAAGACTACTCAACTGAAACAGCTTACAAGCGCGATTACATTATTCAAGGCAGGTTGCCGTTGTCAATCATCTGCTCGAAGACGGAGCCGGCAATCTCCGCTGAAGATGCCTTCGTATCATAGAACTCGGCCCCGGACATTACACTCTCTTCATGGCTCTCCGCCTTCTCGCCGCCACCACCAGCCAGGGCAAACTCCGCGACTTCCGCGCCGCCGCCCTTGCCTACTCGGTCTTCATCGATCCATTGCCTGCGGCCGACGCCATTCCCGCGCCGGAAGAGGATGGCGACAGCTTCGCCGCCAACGCTACGCTAAAAGCTGTGTATTACTCCCGATTTGCTCCGGGTCAACTGGTGCTTGCCGACGACTCAGGTCTGGAAGTAGACGCTCTTGGCGGAGCACCTGGAGTTCGCTCCGCGCGTTTTGCCGCCGACTCCGGCCTGGTGGACTCGCCCGACGCCAACGACAACTCGGACGTGTGGAACAATATCGTGCTCCTGCAGCGGCTGGCGACCGTTCCAGCCTCGATACGTACGGCGCGGTACCGGTGTGTGCTGGTTGCCGCTCGCGATGGCCAGCCATTGCACTCCGCGGCGGGCGAGGTCGAAGGGATGATTCTGGAGGCGCCGCGCGGTACCGGCGGCTTTGGCTACGATCCACTTTTCTACCTGCCGGAACTCGAGCTGACAATGGCGGAGATCGATCTGGAGACCAAGCTCGGGCTCGGCCATCGAGGGCGGGCGATTGCGGTTTTGCTGCCGAAGCTTCTCGCGTGACTTACGGCACTCTCCTTCAGACGTTCAAGACTCGGACTGCCTTGACGGGGGTGACGTAGGACACGAATAATGCTCTGAGCAACGCCCCGAGATTCACTGTCTCTCAATCTGGAACAGCCTCCACCCGCAGCCCCTAGGAGCCGAGATTCCCATGGCAACAGCTCAACAACCTGCCGCGCATACCGTCCGACGCGGTGTCCAGCCACTGCGCGCCGGCCAGGGCAGCTCGTTCCTCTGGCACAAGCTCCACTCGCTGCTTGGCATCGTTCCGCTCGGCGCGTTTCTGCTTGAGCATCTGCTTTCGAACTTTGAAGCCCGGAATGGCCCGGCAGCCTACGGAGCGCAGGTGAAGTTCTTGAACAGCCTGCCGCTGGTGCGCGTGCTGGAGTGGGTGTTCATCTTCTTGCCGATTCTTTATCACGCGGTTTATGGCGTGTGGATCTGGCTGCGTGGCAAGTCGAACATTGTGTACTATCCGTGGGCCGGGAATTGGATGTACGTGGCGCAGCGGTATACGGGTCTGATCGCTTTCGCCTATATCCTGCAGCACGTGATCCGGCAGCGGTTCATGGGCGTCAGCCTACCCGAACATCCGTATGCGGCCTTTGCCAAGGTGCAACAAGAACTGGCCAATCCCTGGATGCTGGCGGTCTATATCGTCGCAATGATCGCGATCTGCTGGCATTTTGCTTACGGCGTGTGGCTGTTTGCGGCCAAGTGGGGCATCACTCCGGGCGAGATTGCGCGCAAACGCTTCGGCTATGTCTGCGTGGCGCTTGGCGTCCTTCTCGCGGTGATGGGCCTGGCCAGCATCTGGGCATTTGTTGGCGGTAAATATCCGAATGTGCCCGAGAATTTGCCTGTTGCATCTCTGATTGCTCCAGCAAGTTCCGGCGGCGTTTCATTTTGAATTACCTTTGACAGCGAGCTTTAAGCTGAGAGCTAGTAGCTAAAAGCTAGAAGCTGTTTTTCGCTTTCCTCGGAAAGGAAGACAAGTTCATGGCAGCACCAAGAATCATCGTGGTTGGCGGGGGCCTGGCAGGGCTGTCGGCGGTCATCAAGATTGCCGAGGCCGGCGGGACCGTCGATCTGTTTTCGATTGTTCCGGTCAAGCGTTCGCACTCGGTTTGCGCGCAAGGTGGAATCAACGCCGCCAAGAATCTGAAGGGCGAGGGCGATACCACCGACAAGCACTTCGACGACACCATCTACGGCGGCGACTTTCTGGCCAACCAGACGCCGGTGAAGGCCATGTGCGAAGCGGCGCCTGCCATCATCGATCTGCTCGATCGCATGGGCGTGCCCTTCAATCGCACTCCGGAGGGCCTGCTGGATTTCCGGCGCTTTGGCGGAACGCTCTACAATCGCACCGCTTTTGCTGGGGCGACTACCGGACAGCAGTTGCTCTACGCGCTCGACGAGCAGGTGCGCCGTTACGAGTCCGAAGGCAACGTAAAGAAGTACGAGGGCTGGGAGTTCCTCTCCGCCGTGCTCGACTCCAAGGGCCAGGCCCGCGGCATCACTGCACTCGATCTGCGCACGATGGAACTGCGCTCGTTTCCTGCCGACGCAATCATTCTGGCTACCGGCGGCATCGGAGCAATCTTCGGCAAGAGCACCAACTCGGTGGTCTGCACGGGCTCCGCGCAGTCGGCGGTCTTCCAGCAGGGCGCGTATTACGCCAATGGGGAGTTCATTCAGGTTCACCCCACTTCCATTCCGGGCGAAGACAAGCTGCGGCTGATGTCGGAGTCGGCGCGCGGCGAGGGTGGCCGCGTGTGGGTTCCGCGCAAGCCCGGAGACAAGCGCCCGATCAAGCAGATTCCCGAGGCGGAGCGGTTCTACTTTCTCGAAGAGTGGTATCCGAAGTACGGCAATCTTGTTCCGCGCGATGTGGCGACGCGCGCGATTCACAAAGTTGTCTACGAAGAGGGGCTGGGCATCGATGGACAGCCAATGGTGTACCTCGACCTGACACACATTGACCGCGAGACGCTGAACCGGAAGCTTGAGGGCATTCTCGAAATCTACGAGAAGTTCGTGGGCGACGATCCGCGCGAAGTGCCGATGAAGATCTTTCCCGGCATGCACTACACGATGGGCGGCCTGTGGGTCCACTTCAACCAGATGACGAATATTCCCGGCATCTTTGCGGCCGGCGAGTGCGAGTACCAGTACCACGGCGCCAACCGCCTGGGCGCAAACTCGCTGCTCAGTTGCATCTTTGCCGGCTTCCATGCCGGGCCGAATGCGCTGCAGTACGCGAAGAACCTGCCAGCGGCCGAGGGCGATGGCGGTCATGCGGCGGAGTTGACGCGGCAGGCTGAGATTAACGGCAAGCTGATGAAGAACGAAGGGACGGAAAATCCCTTCCGGCTTTGGCGCGAGCTGGGGCAGGCCACCACCGAATACGCTACCGTGATTCGCTACAACAAGGGATTGAAACAAGCTGATGCCAAGATTGTGGAGCTGCTCGAGCGCTACAAGAAGGTGAATCTAAGCGACCGCAGCCAATGGGCAAATACAAGCTTCGCCTTTGCGCGGCAGTTGAAGAATATGTTGGAGCTTTCGCGCACGGTGGTCCTCGGCGCGCTGCTGCGCGATGAATCGCGGGGAGCACACTATAAGCCGGACTTCCCGGATCGCAATGACGAGAAGTTCCTCAAGACCACCAAGGCGAGCTTCACCGGCGACCTTGCCGGGCCGCGCTTCGAGTATGACGAGGTCGATACGCAATACATCAAGCCGCGGCCACGTCGCTACGACGCAACGAAATAAGGAGGGAGCAGGGGTCTTTAGGCCCCTGAAAGCCCGAGGAAATGGATCGGGGCTTTAGCCCCTGAGGAATCATGGCAAACAAGACCGTTCAATTCGAAATCAAGCGCCAGGCCAACCCCGATGCGCCGGCGGTGTGGGAGAAGTTTGAGCTGGAGTGGCGCCCCGGCATGAACGTCGTCTCGGCGATGATGGAGATTGCCGCGAACCCGCTGACGGCGGACGGGCGCGAGACGACTCCCATCACCTACGACTCGAATTGCCTGGAGGAGATCTGCGGTTCCTGCGCGATGCGCATCAACGGCAAGGCGCGCATGGCGTGCTCGGCGCTGGTGGACAACCTCGAACAGCCTATCCGTCTTGAACCGCTCTCAAAGTTTCCGCTGGTGCGAGACCTGCAGGTTGACCGCTCGGTTCTGTTCGAGAACCTGAAGGCGGTGAAGGCCTGGGTCCCGGTGGATGGAACGTACGATCTGGGCGCGGGACCGCGCGTGTTTCCGCAGCAACAGGAAGTGAACTATCCGCTGTCGAACTGCATCTCCTGCACCTGCTGCATGGAGGTTTGCCCGCAGTTCAACGAGGAGACGGGGTTCGTGGGCGCGGCAACGATTGCGCAGGTGAAGCTCTTTAACAATCACCCCACCGGGAAGGTGCTCAAGGAAGACCGTCTGCGGGCGCTGGCTGGGGACGGCGGCATTCAGGAATGCGGGTTTGCGCAGAACTGCGTGGAGGCCTGCCCCAAGCAGCTACCGCTGACCGAGGCGATCTCCGACATCGGCCGCGATGTGCTGATCCAGAAGGCCAAGGACT
>Ga0182014_10001402_pt1 | contig 32256 bp, 25 predicted proteins | sample 612S2DmetaG_FD_120489 | JGI IMG/M metagenome (GOLD analysis project Ga0182014, IMG submission 120489) | Permafrost microbial communities from Stordalen Mire, Sweden - 612S2D metaG | ecosystem: Environmental > Terrestrial > Soil > Wetlands > Permafrost | place: Sweden: Stordalen | collected... | reverse complement strand
GATCGTGCTCACCACGCCGGGCCTGTCGGTGATCATCGACGCGATCAAGGAGAGCCGCAAGATCTTCCAGCGGATGAACAGCTATGCCATCTACCGGATCGCCGAGACGCTGCGCGTCCTGCTGTTCATCTCGCTCGTGATCCTGATCTTCAACTTCTTTCCGGTGACGGCCATGCAGATCGTGCTGCTGGCGCTGCTCAACGACGGAGCGATCCTGTCGATCGCTTATGACAACGTGCGCTATAGGAATCAACCCGAAGCCTGGAACATGCGCGTGGTGCTCGGGATGGCCACGATCCTGGGGATCGTTGGCCCCGTGGCGGCCTTCGGCATGTTCTACCTGGGCGACCGGGTCTTTCACTTCGGCCACCCCGAGCTCCAGACCATGATGTACCTGACGCTGTCGGTGGCCGGGCATCTGACGATCTTCCAGGCCCGCACCCGCGGCCCCTTCTGGTCCATCCGACCGGCCCGTATCCTCCTGCTTGCCGTGATCGGCACGCAGGCGCTGGCGACGTGCATCGCGGTGTTCGGTATCTTCATGACTCCTCTCGGGTGGGGCTACGCGGCCCTCGTGTGGGGCTACGCGCTGGTGTGGTTCCTCGTCACCGACCAGGTGAAGTTGCTCGGTTACCGAACGCTTGATCCCTCGGGCACCGCCGCGGACGAAGCAGCATCGGGAACCGGGCGCCGCTCCCGAGCCGACCTGGCCTCGATGGCCGCGAGCGTCGCCGCGTTCCACACGGACGTCAACACCAGCCCGGGCGAGCCGGTGTACCACGACAGCAGCGCGTGCCCGTACGGCAAGGAGATCACCCGCGACGGCCACGAGATCGCGGGCAGCGGCGGTCGTCGGCGCTGCGCATGGTGCGAGGCCCACGCCGGCGTGGCGCCATTCCACACCGACACCGACGTCGACAACCCCGTGTACCACGACCTTGTCGCGTGCCCGTACGGCAAGGAGATCACCCGCGACGGCCACGACATCGCGGGCAGCGGCGGTCGTCGGCGTTGCGAGTGGTGCGAGGCGCACGCCCCCGTCGAGGATGCAGACGATGCGCCGCTGAAGGAGGAGACCACATGAAACTCAACAAGGAGGTCCTGGGCGAGATGAGGGTCAAGCCAGGAGAACCCGCCGGCCTGGACGGGCGCAGCACCAAGCGCGTGGCGGCCGACTGGCTGGCCCCCCAGGACAAGGACGGCCAGGATAAGCAGCGCAAGAAGGTGGCCGAGGAGGATCTCCAGGAGTTCGTCGACGAGCTCTCCGCGGCGCAGGAACTGCTGTGGGCGAACGGAACGTACGCGCTCTTGATCGTGCTCCAGGCGATGGACGCGGCCGGCAAGGACGGGACGATTAAGCACGTCATGTCGGGCGTCAACCCCCAGGGGTGTCGGGTGGAGGCCTTCAAGCAGCCGTCGGCCGAGGAGCTCGGCCACGACTTTCTGTGGCGATGCTCGAAGGCGCTGCCCGAGCTCGGAAGCATCAGCATCTTCAACCGCTCCTACTACGAGGACGTGTTGGTCACGCGGGTGCACCCCGACCTGTTGGCCAAGACCCACGAGATGCCGAGTGAGGGGGCCGACGAGAAGTTCTGGAAGGACCGCTACGCCGATATCAACGCCTTCGAGCACCATCTGCACCGCAGCAAGACCCGGATCGTCAAGGTCTTCCTGCACGTCTCGGAGGAGGAACAGAAGAAACGATTCCTGAGCCGCCTGGAGGATCCGGCGAAGAACTGGAAGTTCTCCGTTGCGGACCTCGCCGAGCGCCAGCACTGGGACGAATATCAGAGCGCGTACGAGGAAGCGCTGAGCGCCACTTCGACGCCGTGGGCACCCTGGTACGTGGTGCCGGCCGATCACAAGTACGCGTTGCGGGCACTGGTTGGCGGCATCGTCGTCGATGCGATTGACCAGATGGGACTGAAGTCTCCCGAAGTTGCAGTGGAGGGTTTGGAGGCGCTTGAAAAGGCCAAGGATGAACTACTCGCCGAGAAGTGAGAGACGTAGTGCGGTGACATTCTCGCAATAGGCGTCAAGCGCCTGCCGGTCGTCTGGATCTTGCCCCTCTGCTCTTGACCGACTCATCCGAGCACTACGAATCAACCATGCGCTGCCGACTCCGTCTCGAGCTCGCAAGGGAGAGTCGAAGGCATAAAGCTCCTCAAGGCGATAACCAAAAGTCTCACTGACGACGCTGACTGGGATTCGTTTCGCCAATCATGCGTCACCACGGCCGGGTAGATTGCCAGCGTCAACAGGAGTTGGCGCCGGTCGCGTTCGATGTTGCGACAGTACTGCGACACCTGACGATGGAAACCAGCGCAGGACAGGAGCGAACTGTGGCAAACAACACAGCAGCCCTCGAGATACCAAAGCCCAGTCCTCGCGAGGAGAACTGGACTGGAGCGGGCGACGGGAATCGAACCCGCGTTCTCAGCTTGGGAAACTCAGAATCAGCAATGTCAAACTGTCTTATTCGCAGGGATGGAAGTAGCGGGCATCCCCCGAACTTCGGTACTAAACATTTAGACTGCTTTTCGCATGCAACGGGGCGAGGGCGTTTTCACTTTGATAAGAAACTGTCGAACTTACGGAACGCCGTTTCGGACACGAGAAGCGATGGGCAGATTCGCTCGCGGGACTCTGACCAGTAGTCTCGCCGTTCTTCTTCTCTTACTCGCCCTTCCGTCGGCTGCGAGTGCAGTATCGACAGTGACGTCGGGAACAACCGTCACCGACACGTATTCGTATACGGGCAGTACGGAGACGCTCACGGTCCCCACCAACGTGACCCAACTCACCCTGACGGTCACTGGCGCTGAGGGTGGCCAAGGAGGCAGAGACTCGTCTGGTACCGCTCCACCCGGGGGGTACCAGGGAGTTGTCACCGGCACGATTTCGGTAACGCCGGGTCAGGTTCTCACCATTGGCGTGGGCCAGGGCGGGGCGAATTCACCCGATTGGAATGTTTGCACTGGGGGATGGGGTTCGGCGACTGGTTCTGATCCGAATGATGGAGTGGGCGGCACCAACCCCATGGGCGCGTACGCCGGCGGCGCGGGTGGATCACCAGGTGCTTCTGGATGTTCCGGATACGGAGGTTCTGGAGGCGCGGCATCAGTCGTGGAGATCGGTACTTCGGGTTCACCCACGAGTGTCGCGACCATCGTCGGCGGCGGATCAGGCGGATCAGGCGGTAGTGGACAGTTTGCCCCGACCCGGGGGCAGATCTCGTTGCCGACGTTTCAAGCGCGATCCGACACGACCTCAACAACTGGTCAGAACGGTGAGTACGTCTATACCGCGTGCCACCAAGTAAGCGGTGAACAGTGCGATGGCGGCGGCGGTGCGGGCGGCGGCGGCGGAGCGCAGGGCGGTTCGGCCGGCTTGGTGGAGTTTGGCTCGGGCACTTCCGACGAGTGGTTCGGACTCGGTGGCTATCCAGGCGCTAATTCAACCGGCGGGTTGAGTGGCCTCAGCGCGCAGTACAACTACTACAGCGACGATAATTCCAACGGATCAGTCGTAATTTCCTACTCCACCGGCGCGCCGAGCGCGCCTACCAGTGTGAACGGCACGCCGGGCAACGCGCAAGTCTCTCTCTACTGGTCGGCGCCGTCGTCGACGGGCTCCGCACCACTTGGTGGCTACACGGTGCAGTACGCGACTAGTCCCTACTCTTCGTGGACGACGGCCGCTATGTGTACTGGCACGTCGACGTCCTGCATCCTCACCGGACTCACCAATGGGACTAATTACGAATTTGAGGTCGCTGCGGTGAATTCGATTGGGCAGGGCGCATTTTCGACTCCGTCGACACCGATCGCTCCTTCGGGTCCGCCGGGAGCACCCTCGATCACGAGCATCACGCCTTCAGACGGATCATTGTCGGTCGCGTTCAGCGCGGCGAGCTCGTCGCTCTCGATTCTTGATTATCAATACTCAGTCGACGACGGTGCGACGTGGGCGTCGAGTGGAGTGACGACGTCGCCAATGGTGATCAACGGCCTCACGAATGGCACCGCGTATCCCGTCGAGATTCGAGCCGTTAATTCATCGGGGGCCGGTACTGCGTCACCCTCCGTCGCTGGAACTCCGAGTGCCTTGCCCGGAGCGCCGACAATAACTTCCATCACGGCGGGTTCTGACGGCACATCGCTCGGCATCGCGTTCGTACCTGGTTACACGGGTGGCTCACCCATTACGAGCTATCAGTACGCGACGAGTGTGGGGGCGGGAACGTCGTCGTTCAATTCATGGACCACTGCTTCGGGTACGACGTCGCCCCTTACTGCGACCGGACTGACGAACGGTACGACCTACAGCGTGGAGATACGAGCGTTGAACACGAACGGCGCTGGTCCCGCGTCGGTGTACGTCGTGGGAGCGACGTTGACGGTACCGGTCACCCCAATCATCACTTCGATTACACCAAGCGACTCCTCGCTCCAAGTGACCTACACCAACTACACGTCCGCAAACGACGGCGGTTCCGCGATCTCCGGAGTTGACTATTCCCTCGACGGCGGCGTGACGTGGGTGAGCGCGGGCACGTTGGCGGATCCCTTCACGATTTCCTCCCTGACGAACGGCACCCTCTATAACGTCATCCTCCGTGCGGCAAACGGCGTGGGATCGAGTAGTTCATCGTCATCGTCGTCGGGTACACCGCGGACGATTCCCGGAGCGCCCACGCAGGTTCAGGCATCGGGCGCCGCGGCGTCGGCGCAGGTTTCGTGGGCGGCGCCTTCCACGAACGGCGGCGCGACGGTAACGAGTTACACCGTGTCGGCCTTCGCCGCCTCGTCGGGAGGCAGCGCCATCGTCACGTGCGCGACCTCCGCGTTGACGTGTCTGGTGAGCGGGCTGTCCAACGACGCGACGTACTACTTCTCGGTGGTCGCCACCAACGCGGCCGGCGCCGGACCTCCCTCGGGTCCACGGGTGACGGCGCTCCCGGTGGCGCTGCCCGGTGCGCCGACCCTTACTACCTTGACGGCAGGCAATTCGTACCTGAGTGTGCCGTTCACCGCCGGGTCCCAAGATGCCCACAATCCCATCGCCGGCTACCAATTTTCTGTTGACGGCGGGATCACTTGGCAGAACGCGACTGGAACGACTTCGCCGATCGCCGTTTCCGGGCTGACGAACGGATCTTCGTACACGGTGGAGTTACGCGCGACGAGTGCGAATGGCCCCGGCGCCGCATCAAACAGTGAACCGGGAGCGCCGTACGCTGCACCAGACGCAACTGCGAACGCAACCACCAGCTACGTGGCCGGCAGCGGTCAGGTGACGGTGAGCTGGGTCGCGCCCTATAACAACGGCGCCGCGATCTCGTCGTACACGGTCACCGCATTCTCCGCGCCCGTGGGCGGTTCGCAGAGTTCGACCTGCACCACCGCCACGTTGAGCTGCACCCTGACGGGCCTTTCGAATGGCACGACCTATTACATATCAATTCAGTCCGTCAACATCTACTCCGAATACAGCCTTCGCTCGTCACCCCTGATTCCGGTGGTGCCGGGTACCGCGTCGTCGATCTCGCTCGGCGCGATTCCCTCCTCCTCAACGGTGGGCGGACCCGTGACGCTCACCGCTACGGTCACTTCGGGTGCCACGGGGACCGTTGACTTCGAGTCCGGCGGCACGACCATTGGCACCTGCGGCGCGGTCACGATTTCGTCGGGCAGCGCCCAGTGCGTGACGTCGGCGTTGCCAGTCGGCACGAGTACGCTCAGCGCTCAATATTCGGGTAACTCCACGTACGCCTCTTCGTCCAGTCCCACTTTGAGCTTCATCGTCGGAGCCGCGAGCCAAAGTGCGCTCACGATTACCTCGGTATCGACGACATTCGCTCCGAGCCCCTCCAACACCGCGCTACTGACGACGTCAGGCGGCAGCACCGCGGGCGCGGTCACCTACGCGGTGAGCGCGATCGCCAACACCGCCGGCTGTTCAGTGACAGCGTCAACACTCACCTACACCTCGACGGGAAGCTGCTCCGTTACTGCCGTGATGGCGGGCAACGCTAACTACAACCCAGTGTCGTCGTCCGCAACCCCGTACAGCGTCGGCATCGCATCCTCGTCCGTCTTGCTCGGTGCGAATCCCACCTCCTCAACGGTGGGCGGATCCGTGACGCTCACCGCCGCGGTGACTTCGGGCGCCACGGGGACCGTTGACTTCGAAGCCGGCGGTACGACGATTGGCACCTGCGGCGCGGTCACGATTTCGTCCGGCAGCGCCCAGTGCGTGACGTCGGCACTGCCGGCCGGTGCGAGTGACTCGTTGGTGGCGATCTATTCCGGAAATTCCGACTTCTCGACTTCAACGAGCGCCGTGCTGCTGTACAGCGTGAGTCAAGTCGCGCAGGGAGTCCTAGCCGTAACGTCGTTGTCGGGCACACCCGGTATTGATTTGGCACTCACGACGTCTGGTGGGTCAGGAACTGGTGCCGTGACGTACACAGTTGTGAGCGGAACCGCGACGTGTTCGCAACCAAGTCCGGGCGAGTTACTCGCCAGTGAGGCAGGTACTTGCCTGGTCACCGCACACAAGGCCGCCGATTCGAACTTTCTCGCTTCGTCTTCTTCTGCAACGACGGTGGTGTTTCAACTTGAACAAACGATCTCGTTCACTTCATTGAGTCCAGCGGACGCCCTAGTCGGTGGAGAGTACACACCGACCGCAGGCTCCACTTCGGGACTCAGTGTCGCGCTTTCCATCGATGTCTCGTCGTCCTCTGTGTGCTCGCTCAGCGCCGGTGTCATCTCATTTACCCGTGCGGGATCCTGCGTTGTTGACGCAAATCAATTGGGGGATGCGACCTATCGCCCGGCGACGCAAGTGCAATTCAGTATTCAAGTCGCACCGCTGTCAGCCACGTTCGCCCCTTCGGCTCCGCTCGCCGTTAGCGCGACATACTCCAACGGCGGTGTCGTGGTGACGTGGACGCCGTCCGCCTCTCAAGGGAGTACGCCAATTACGAGTTACGAGGTACGAACGGAACCAGGTGACTTCACGTGTTCGACAGCGGGTGCAATGAGCTGCACGCTGACCGGATTGAGCGACACGATCAACTATTCAATCTTCGTGGTGGCATTCAACTCGATTGGGACCTCGCCATCTGGGAGCACTACGTATCAAGCCGCACCGAGCAACGCCACGGTTCCCACATCACCTATGGAAATCGATGTCGCAATCACGGCCAGGTCGGCGGTGATCTCGTGGCAGCCGTCAGTGTCCGATGGCGGTTCATCGATTCTCAGTTACGTCGTCAGCGCGTCGCCAGGAACCACGACGTGCACGGCTGTCGGCGCTACCACCTGCATCATGACGGGACTGACGCCCGGAGTCGTGTATCACTTCTCAGTTGTTGCGGTGAACGCGATAGGTACTTCGGTGCCGCGGTTATCCAAACCCGCTTCGATGACGGCGAGTAACGACAAGCGAACACTAGACAAGATCCACTTCGCTTTTGATTCATACACGTTGACGACGCAGGCCAAACAATCGTTGCGCAAACTCGCCACCATGGTATTGAAGGCAAAGATTCAGCGATTGACGCTTTCTGGCTACACCGATGCCGTCGGGACGAAGGACTTCGACGAATGGCTGAGTAGCCAACGTGCGAAGGTCGCGGGCGCTTATCTCGTGGCTCAACTTCATCGTAAGGGCCGGCGATTGACGGGACTTCTTATGGTTGGATTCGGTGTGACCCATGCTGGTGTCACAAGTGCTGCGGACAGAAATGTCACGGTGACTGCCTAGGCAGTGCGTTCATCATCGTTTGGAGAACCGCAACCGCGATACATGCCGCTAAAATCATGGGCCAGGCGGACCAGTTTCACGCTCGCCCTCCACGATCCGATTGGACTGACGAAAACGTGTGTCGATGGAACCTGCCGAATGAAGCGAATTGGCGGAGAGCACTGCACTGGTGGGTCACTGAGGCTGAGTGAGTTAGAGGTCGTGACGCTCAAATCGCGCCTTCAGCTTGTAGCGAAACTTCCGATCTTCAGCAAACGCAGCGTTGCGCTGCCAGCATGCAACGCAACATCGAGACCGAGTACTCGCGGACACCCTAGAGGGTCTGGTGAGGCCCGCCAATATCACCGACCTGAGGTCCCAGTCTCGGTGAATCAACTTGGATGAACTCCAATGTCTTGAAACATCTCCTAGATTCCCTGAGAGTGGATGGCAGGGGTCCACTTCATTACCGTGGTCGGGGAATGACCGTAACACGGGGCATTGTCGGTACGCGGTGGACACCACTGGCCAAGCAAAGTCCCCTGTAATCGTTGGGTTATACAGCAAAGTCCTTGGAGCGGGCGACGGGAATCGAACCCGCGTTCTCAGCTTGGGAAGCTGATGTTCTGCCGCTGAACTACGCCCGCGCAGCCAATATCGTACCGTTCCCACTCGATGGTCTCCACCAATTGCCCGGCGTCCAGTCCGTCGTACCCGCAACGCGATGTGGGACGATCGTTACTATGGCAAATTCGACGTGGCAAAGCCATTGGCACAAGCACCCCGGCGTGCGCTCGGGCGATCAACTCTCCGTAGGAGAGCGAGCGGCCGACCGGATGCGCAACATGATGGGCTCCTGGCCCTTCATTTTCGGTTTCTTCGCGGTCATGATCGCCTGGGCCGTCGTGAACACGCTGCTGCTGCAGCGCGTGCTTCACCACCGGGCATTCGATCCCTACCCCTATATTTTGCTCAACCTGTTTCTGTCGATGATGGCCGGTGTCCAGGCGGCCGCTCTGCTCATCGCCGCCAAGCGCGCCGACTCCATCTCGTCTGAGGTTGCCTTGCACACGTCGAACAACACTGATGACATCAAGACGCTCATCCAGGAGAACACCGTGCTGACGGAGCAGGTCAAGGCCAACACCGACCTCCTGGAGGAGATCCATCTGCACGTGACCAACATCGGCAAGAAGATAGGAGCGGACCTGGGACGCTTCGACCCCGGGGAGACACCGCCGCCGAGGACTTGAGCCCGGAACGGGCCGAATAGATTGCGATTTTCCCAAGAACTTCTTGGAATGCTCTTACATTCACTAGTTACTCTCACTGCGTGGCGCCAACCAGACAACTTCGAAGGGCCGAGCGGTCGACTTGGGCGAATCACTCGCACACGGTGAGGCGACGACCGGGCCACGCCCACAAACCATTGGTGGCTGACCTACTCGCCGCCCTGGCGGGGATTGGCCTTGGTATCGTCATCGCCTTGGTGGTTACAGGTGAGAGCCGAGGCACGCTGGCGTCACCGGGGGGCTGGCTCATCGCCGTCGGACGTCTTTGCGGATTCACGGGCACGTACCTGATGCTCGTCATGATCGTGTTGATCTCGCGGTTGCCGTGGCTCGAGCGCAGCGTCGGTCAGGACCGACTGGTGCGCTGGCACCGACGTATCGGGGGATGGCCCATCGCGTTGATTGCGGTTCACGTCGTGACGATCACCCTCGGATACGCACAGATAACCAAGTCGGGACCACTACATCAGCTCTGGGTCTTTCTTGCCAACTATCCGGACATGCTCGCGGCGATGGTGGCTTTCGCGCTCCTGGTCGTCGCCGGGATCTCGTCAGCCCGAATTGCTCGACGACGCATGAACTACGAGACCTGGTGGATTGTTCATCTCTACATCTATCTGGCGCTGGCCTTGGCCTTCGCGCACCAGATCGTCACCGGCGTCGTCTTCCTCGGTCATCCTCTGACGAGGTCGTTTTGGATCGCCATCTGGTCGCTCACCGCGGGACTCGTCCTCGTCAGTCGATTCGTGTGGCCCGCTATCAAGAATCTTCGCTACCAACTCCGAGTCGCGGACGTCACCGAAGAAACGCCCGGCGTCTACTCGCTCACGATCTCGGGCAAGCATCTTTCACGCCTCGCCGTCTCGGGGGGACAGTTCTTCCAGTGGCGCTTCCTCGCGAGGGGGCTCTTCTGGCACAGCCACCCCTACTCCCTCTCCGCGTTGCCCCGTCCTCCCTTCATCCGCGTGACGGTAAAGGGCCTGGGTGAGCAGTCAAAGGCCGTCGCCCATCTGAAGCCAGGCACCCGGGTCTTCATCGAGGGTCCGTACGGAACGTTCACGAGGCATGCCCGCACCGAGAACCGGGTGACCCTCATCGGAGCTGGCGTCGGCATCACTCCGCTTCGCGCCCTGTTGGAGGATCTGCCGAGCGACGTCGACGTCACCGTCGTGGTTCGAGCGCCGAGCGCCGAGGACATCGTTCATCGCGATGAGATCGAGTCTCTCGTGAGCTCGCGCGGCGGCGTGTTCCACGAGCTCGTCGGATCTCGCAAGCACGTCTCTTTCGACCCCGGGATGATGCGTCGTCTCGCTCCGCACATCGCCCAAAGCGACGTGTACGTCTGTGGCCCGGACGGCTTCACGGAACGGGTGGTCGCGGCGGCGTTGCGACAAGGCGTGAACCCCAAGAGAATCCACCATGAAGCGTTCAGTTTCTAGTCCGACGGAGTCTCCAATGATGCTCGCGAAAGGGGTTTCGATATGAGGCGATCCCCCATCGTCGTCGCCGGCACATTGGCTGGACTCGTCGGCGTGCTGAGTTTTCACACGTCGCCCGCGAAGATCGCCCTCGGCACCGTCGGAGCAGCCTCCAGCAGCACGACCTCCCGCACGTCCTTGTCGTCTTCGCCAGTTTCTTCCTCGACCACGACCTCGAGCCCACCGCCTACGACGACGAGCCCACCGGTGACCACCACTTCGGCGGGCTCGCCGAAGCCGAAGACCCGCGCTTCAACGACGACCGCGCCTCCGACGACGACAACAACGACTGCCCGCACGACCACGACGGTCGTTCCCACCACTACGACGACTGCGACAAGCGCGGCGCGCACCGCGACTGGTCCGTTGGTGAACTACAACTTCGGTGTCCTTTCGGTGTCGGTGACCGTGGGCGGCGGCACGATCACCAAGGTTTCCATTGCCACCTTGAGCGACGGCGGTAACTTCCGGTCGCAGTCGATCGACCAGATGGCGATTCCCCAGCTCGAGCAGCAGGCGATGGCGGCCCAGAGCGCTTCAATCCAAGGGGTCTCGGGGGCGAGTTACACGAGCGCGGGCTTCGAGCTGTCGCTGCAGGACGCCCTGAAGACGCTGGGCTTCAAATGAGCACAGCAGGGTCGCGCGACCCTCGACCCACGACCTTCCGCCACCGTGAAGAGGTGATGGGAACGATCGTGACGCTCGACTTCTTCGACGATCGGGGGATCTCCTCTGACGAACTGCGCCCGTTCCTTGACAACGCGGTGGCGACGCTGCATCACGCGGACAAGGTCTTCAGCACGTGGAAGCCCGATAGTCCGATCAGCCGGCTCCGTCGCGGCGACATCACGCTCGGCGAGGCTCCGGTCGAGGTCACCGAGGTCCTGGATCGATGCAAGGTGGCAAGGGAGATGACCCGTGGCTGGTTCGACCCATGGAGCCTTCCCGGCGGAGTCGATCCCACAGGCTACGTGAAGGGTTGGGCCGCGCAACGCGCCATCGACGAGCTTGCGGGAAGCGAAGTCGAGGGCGTCATGGTCAATGCGGCGGGTGACATCGCCAGTTTCGGAGGCCCCGATTCCGCCAGCCCCTTCAGGGTCGGCATCTTGAATCCCGCGTCGCCCAAGACTCTCGCGTGCGCGCTCGACCTGCGTGGCGCGATCGCGACGTCGGGAACCTACGAACGCGGCGAGCATCTGATCAACCCGTTCACGGGCGAGTTGGCGACGAAGCTCGCTTCGGCGAGCGTCACCGGACCGGATCTGGGGCTGAGCGACGCGCTGGCGACAGCGCTGGTCGTTGGCGGCGATGAGGTTCTTGAGTTGATCGACGAGTTGAACGACTACGAAGCGCTCGCGATCGGCTACGACGGCACGATGAAATGGACCTCGGAGTTTCCTCTCAGCCCTTGAGAAACAGGAGAACAGTCCTCGGCGTAGTACTCACGGAGGTGGTCTCATGAGGTTCGTGTCCCGGGGGCTTCGTGCTCGTCAAGGACGCGGATGCGAACCGCCGGATCAATTTGGCTCGGAGTACCAGGCCTAGGCGCGCATCGGAGTATCGTTGCTTTGGTTATGGTGCTCTCAGATCGTTCAATCAAAGAGGCTCTCGAGCAGGGTCGAATCATCATCGAACCTTTGGGTGATGATTGTATTCAGCCCTCGTCGGTTGACCTTCACATCGACCAGCTTTTTCGTGTGTTTCGCAATCACTCGCAGCGCGTCATCGACGTACGTGAGGCGCAAGAGGGCCTCACCGAACTGATTGACGTCGGTCCGAGCGACCCGATGATCCTGCATCCTGGCGAGTTCCTGCTGGGCTCCACGATCGAACGCGTCGCGCTGCCGGACGACCTCGTGGCGCGCCTCGAGGGCAAGAGTTCGCTCGGCCGCCTGGGACTGCTCATTCACTCGACCGCGGGCTTCGTCGATGCCGGTTGGGACGGGCATCTCACGCTGGAACTCTCCAACGTCGCGAATCTCCCGATCACGCTCTACCCGGGGATGAAGATCGGCCAGATCAGCTTCTTCGAGATGACGACACCCGCCGACCGGCCCTACGGTGCCTCGGGTCTGGGGTCGAAGTACCGGGGCCAGCGCGGCCCGACCGCCAGCCGATACTCAGAGAACTTCAAGAAGCCTTAACGTCCGCGAGATGGAGGGACTGCGTTGTTAGCTCGGATCATTATCGGACTCGCCATCACGGTGATTTGCTTTGCCATGGCTGGCCGTCGCTTCTACTGGCTTTCACGTCTCATCCGCAGCGGCCAGCCGGCTCCGCGCCGTTGGCAGGGTTTTCGAAAGGTCGGCGAAGCCGAGGTCGTGGAGGTGGCCGGCCAGCGCAAGATCCTTCGTTGGACCGTGCCGGGTCTCGCGCACTTCTTCACGATGTGGGGTTTCACGGTCCTGATGACCACCATCATCGAGGCGTACGGCTCGCTCTTCAGCCGCAATTTCCACATCCCGCTCATAGGCCGCGACAACTGGCTCGGCTTCGTGGAGGACTTCTTCGCGACCGCAGTGCTCGTATCGCTCGTGGTATTCACCATCATTCGCGTGAAGAACGCCCCGTCGCGCAAGGACCGCTCCAGCCGCTTCTACGGCAGCCACCTGGGGGCGGCGTGGCTCGTGCTCTTCATGATCTCGATGGTGATCATCACTCTGCTGGTCTACCGGGGTGCCCAGATCGACACCGGCCACTTCCCCTTCGGCGCCTCGAAGTGGGCCTTCGCGAGCCACGTCGTCGCCCTCTGGCTGCACCCCCTCGGCACCGGCGTCAACAGCGTGCTCGAGGCGGTGTTCCTGCTCGCGAACGTCGCAGTCATCACGGGTTTCCTGGTATTCGTGTCGTACTCCAAGCACCTGCACATCTTCCTGGCGCCGATCAACATCGGCGTCTCGAGGCGTCCACGAGCCCTCGGCGGGCTCGACAAGACCCCCGACATGGACATGGAGAACGTCACCGAGGACACGGTGTTCGGTGCCGGCAAGGTGGACGACTTCACGTGGAAGCAGATGCTCGACTTCGCGACCTGCACCGAGTGCGGGCGGTGCCAGTCGGTGTGTCCGGCGTGGAACACCGGCAAGCCCCTCAGCCCGAAACTGCTGATCATGGGGCTGCGCGACAACATGTTCGCCTCCGCGGACCGGCTGCTCTCGGGCGAGTCGTCCGGCGACGTCGCGACCCTGGTGCCGACGACGATCGATCCCGACGTGCTCTGGTCTTGCACCACGTGCGGCAGTTGCGTCGAGCAGTGCCCGGTTGACATCGAGCACGTGGACGCGATCATCGACATGCGCCGTTACGAGGTGCTGATGGAGTCGCGCTTCCCATCGGAGGCGAGCCTCCTGCTGCGCAACATGGAGAACCAGGGCGACCCGTGGGGGCTCGGCTCCTCCAAGCGCACCGAGTGGCTCAGCGCCCTCGACTTCGAGGTGCCGATCATCGATGGACCCATTCCCGACGACATCGAGTACCTCTACTGGGTTGGCTGCGCGGGATCGCTCGACGAGCGAGGTCGCAAGCAGGTCGAGTCGACCGCGAGGATGCTGCACCGCGCCGGGGTCACCTTCGGTATCCTCGGGCCGCGCGAGTCCTGCACCGGCGACCCCGCAAGGCGCATGGGCAACGAGTACCTGTTCCAGGAGATGGCCAAGGCCAATATCGCCACCTTGAACGAGGTGGGCGCGAAGAAGATCGTCGCCAGCTGCCCGCACTGCTTCAACACCATGAAGAACGAGTACCCGGGCCTGGGGGGCGACTTCGAGATGATCCACCACGCCCAGTTGCTCAGCCACCTGGTCGCGGTGGGCCGTCTCGTGCCGGGCGTGAACTACACGGGAACCGTGACGTACCACGACCCCTGCTACCTCGGGCGCCACAACCGGGTCTTCGACGAGCCGCGAAACGTCCTCGACGCCATCCCCGGTGTCAAGCAGGTCGAGATGGGGCGGTGCCGAGAGAAGGGCTTCTGCTGCGGGGCGGGCGGCGCGCGCATGTGGCTCGAGGAGAACATCGGGACCCGCGTCAACATGGACCGGACCAACGAGGCCCTCGGCACCGGCGCGGACATCGTGTCGACCGCGTGCCCGTTCTGCATGATCATGCTGGACGACGCCGTCAAGGCCAACGGCAAGGGTGACGAGGTCTCGGTGCTGGACATCTCCCAGGTCGTCGAGCGCTCGCTTACCGCGACGTAGTTAATACCGCTGAAACACTTCGCTAACGATTTAGAAATCCTCGGTTGGAACACTGGTGCCAACAACCTGAGGTCAGCGTCGCCCTCTCCTAGTTATCAGAAGGAGTGGATGTGTTATTCGCTGCGACCAACATCCCGTATCCCAGCTGGCTGAATCCAGCTGACAATACCTGGCAACTCACGGCCGCCACCCTGGTCGGCTTGATGAGCTTGCCGGGGCTTGCCGTCGCGTACGGAGGACTGGTGCGCAAGAAGTGGATCGTGAACACCATGCTGATGGTGTTCTCGGGCTTCTCGCTGACCCTCGTCGTCTGGATGCTCTGGGGCTACAACATGGCCTTCGGACCGATCTCGCACTTCGGTGCCACGGGCTCGTTCTGGAGCGGGTTCATTGGTCACTTCACGCCGCTGTCGACGGCCGGTGCCGAGCAGGGCCAGGCGGTGTCGGGTGCCAACACGTTGGTCCCCTTCCACTACTCGACGGCGACGCTGGCGTACTTCCAGTTCGTCTTCGCCGCGATCACCCCGCTGCTGTTCCTCGGCGGCCTCGTCAGCCGCATCAAGTTCAAGGCGTGGCTGATGATCGTGCCGCTGTGGATCACGATGGTCTACTGCGTCAACGCCTGCCTGCTCTGGGGTGGCGGCTTCTTCGCCCAGAAGGGCGCGGTCGACTACTCGGGTGGCTACGTCATCCACCTGTCCGCCGGCGTCGCCGCGTTCGTCGGTGCCGCGATCGTGGGCCCCCGCCGCTGGCAGGACCGGGAGAACGCGTTCCCGAGCAACCTGATGATGGTGGCCGTGGGAGCGGGGATCCTCTGGCTCGGCTGGAACGGGTTCAACGGTGGTGACCCCTTCTACGCCGGCGCCGACGCCGCGAGCGCGGTGCTCAATACCAACGTCGCGACCGCGGTCGGTGTGCTGACCTGGCTCTTCATGGACATGTTCTTCTCGAAGCAGAAGAAGCCCACGTTCCTCGGCGCGTTCAACGGAATGCTCTGCGGCCTCGTCGCGATCACTCCGAGCGCCGGATGGGTGAACGGGACCGGCGCGATCTGCGTTGGCCTCATCGCCTCGTCGATCGTCTGGGTCGCGTGGAACTACCTCTCGAAGGTTCGACCCTTCTCCAAGGTGGATGACGCCCTCGGCGTCGTCTACACCCACGGCATCGCGGGACTCATCGGCGGTCTGTTGGTGGGAATCCTTGCGGACCCGGGCATGACCGAGTATGGGATCGCCGGCGCGCACTACAAAGGTGCAGGCGGATTCTCGGTCGGCGGGTGGTTCTTCACGCACTCGTTCCACCAGCTGTGGGAGCAGTTCCTCGCGGCCTTGTGGATCATCGGTTGGACAGCATTCGGTACGACCGTTATCTTCTACTTCGTGAAGTGGGTCCTCGGTGGTCTTCGTGAGAGCGATGAAGTACTGGCTCTCGGTGACATCGCGATCCATGAGGAAGAAGCCTTCCCGGAGCCCACCTTCGGTGAGCCCGTCGGCACCCCCAGCCACCTGCACAGCGACAACTTCTAAGGAGCAGAACATGAAACTAATTACCGCAGTCGTGAAGCCGTTCAAGCTTGACGAAGTGAAAGTCGCCGTGAAGGACGTCGGCGTCACCGGAATGACGGTGGGCCAGGTCCGCGGATTCGGGCGCACCGGAGGGCACATCGAGATCTACCGAGGCAAGGAGTACGAGTTCGACTTCATCGACAAGATCCAGATCGAGATCGTGGTCACCGACGAGCAGGTCGAGCAGGTGCTAGACGCCATCGTCAATGCCGCTCGCACCGACACCGTCGGTGACGGCAAGGTGTGGGTGACGGACGTCGAGCGGGTCGTGCGCATTCGCACCAACGAGCGCGGTCCCGAGGCCGTCTAACGCAAGCCGGCCAGGCGCGCGGGCATGTCCCGCGCGCCTGGCCGGCTTGTCGTGCCGCGACTGATCCCGCGACGCGTTTCCAACAGCGATTGACACGTGACTCGCGCAGTTGCCGATCAGCCCGCCTGGCGCGCCACAGCCTCCGCGGCCGCGGCCGCGGCCGCGGGGTCGCCCAGGTAGTCCGCCTCCAGCACCGTGAGCTCGTTGTCGAGTTTGATGCGGTAGGGAATCCCGGTAGGGATCTCCAGTGCGGCGATCTCGTCCTCCGGGATGTTCTGAAGGACCTTTCGAAGGGCGCGCAGCGAGTTGCCGTGTGCGACCACGATGACCGCCCCGCCCCTCACAGCCTCGCGGCGCAGGTCCTCGACGATCACCTCGCTGAAGTAGGGGGTCACGCGCGCGACCACGTCCTTCAAGCACTCGGTGGCGGGGATGAATTCGGCGGGCACGTCGCGGTAGCGCGGGTCGCTGAGGTTGCTCCTCGGGTCGCCCTCGGGCAGGGGGGGGGGCGGGACGTCGTACGAACGGCGCCAGAGCTTCACCTGGTCGATGCCGAACTGCTCGGCGGTTTCCTTCTTGTCCTTGCCCGTGAGGTCACCGTAGTGGCGCTCGTTGAGCCGCCACGAGCGACGCACCGGAAGCCAGGACCGGCCCGCCGCGTGCAGGGAGATCTCCGCGGTGCGGATGGCCCGCGTGAGCACCGACGTGTGCAGGATCCGCAGGTCGAGGTCGGTCTCGGCGGCGAGCAACTCGCCCGCGGCCTTGGCCTCGCGCTCGCCGGCTTCGACCAGGTCGACGTCCTGCCAACCGGTGAAGAGATTGAGGTCGTTCCACAGCGAACGCCCGTGGCGTAGGAGTATGAGGTCTGGCACGTTTCTAGCGTACTTAATGGGGCGCGATGTCATCTCGGGGCGCTCTCGAGCACGTGTGGCCATCTGGAACACTGTTAGGCGTGGGCGATCGTTCGATGACATCAGTGCGAGGGCCCCTCGTGTCCCCGCCACCTGTGATGCCGGGCGACCGCGTGGCCGTGGTCTCACCCTCGTGGGCGGGCCCGGGGGTGTTCCCCGACGTCCACGAGCGATCGCTTCGGGTGTTGCGCGAACAGCTCGGCCTCGAGGTCGTGGAGTACCCGACGACCCGTGAAGTGGGAGCATCGCCGCAGGACCGCGCCCGCGACCTGATGGCGGCCTTCGCCGAACCGTCGGTCAGCGCGGTCATGGCCTCCATCGGTGGCAGCGACCAGCTGACGGTGCTTCCCTTCCTCGAACCCGATGTCTTCGTTGCCAATCCGAAGAGGTTCTTCGGGTACAGCGACAACACGAACTTTCTCAACTACCTCTGGAACCTGGGCATCGTCAGTTACCACGGCGGTTCCACCATGGTGCATCTGGCCCGGCCCGGCGGACCTCATCAGGTCTCGCTCGAGTCGCTTCGAAGGGCGCTGTTCACCCATGAGACCGTGGAGGTTCTTCCCGTCGACCGGTTCGGCGACCTGCACGCGGATTGGAACGACGTCGCCACGCTCGACCACGAACTGGCGACGACCGCGGAGCCCGGCTGGCATTGGCACAACAGCGAGCGGATCGTCTCGGGCCACACCTGGGGAGGGAACCTCGAGGTCCTCCATTGGAACCTGGCGGCGAATCGCTGGATCCGCCCGGTCGGCGACTACGTGGGCTGCGTGCTCATCCTCGAGACCTCTGGGGAGATGCCGTCGGCGAGCGACGTGTACTTCATGCTCCGCGACTTCGGGGAGCGGGGCCTGCTCGAGCAGTTCCCCGCCGTGGTGGTGGCAAAGCCCAAGGCGTGGAACGAACAGAACCGGTTCGAGGAACCAGCCCGCGAACGGTTCCGAGAGGAGCAGCGCGCCGCCGTCCTTCGGGCGCTGGACGAGTACAACCCCCGGGCGCTGGCGGTCTTCGGCCCGGATTTTGGACACACCGACCCCCAATGGATCCTCCCGTACGGCGGGTTGATGCTGGTCGACGGCAGTTCCGAGCGACTCGTCGTCACGTACTAACTCTCGTAGCGGACGGTCCTGGCTCCGCTCCGCGGGAGAATCTCCTTTTAAACAAAGGCTTCTGGAATCATGACTCAGAACTACAAGAACCCTTATACGTTTTCTTGACAAGAAAAGACTCAACTATGTATAATTGGCTTTGTAGGTTCTCGCTTCCTGGATGGTCCGGCGAGTCAGAGACGAAGAAACAGCTAAGGAGCAGTTCATGGCAAAGGCAGTCGGTATCGACCTTGGAACCACCAACTCGGTGGTCAGTGTGCTTGAGGCGGGCGAGCCCGTCGTAATCCCCAACGCCGAGGGCGGTCGCACGACCCCTTCCGTCGTTGCTTTCTCGAAGACCGGCGAGGTGCTGGTCGGTGAAGTCGCTAAGCGCCAGGCGATCACGAATCCCGAGCGCACCATTCGCTCGGTCAAGCGACACATGGGCGAGAACTGGACCGTCGACATCGACGGCACCAAGTACACCGCCCAGGAGATCTCCGCGCGCATCCTGCAGAAGTTGAAGCGCGACGCCGAGGCGTACCTGGGTGACACGGTGACCCAGGCGGTCATCACGGTTCCGGCGTACTTCAACGACGCCCAGCGCACCGCGACCAAGGAAGCCGGACAGATCGCCGGACTCGAAGTGCTGCGCATCGTGAACGAGCCCACCGCGGCCGCCCTCGCCTACGGCCTCGACAAGGAAGGCAAGGAGGAGACCGTGCTGGTCTTCGACCTCGGTGGCGGCACGTTCGACGTCTCGGTGCTCGACATCGCCGACGGCGTGTTCGAGGTCAAGTCGACCCACGGTGACACCCACCTCGGTGGCGACGACTGGGACGACGCGGTCATGCACTGGCTCGTCAAGACCTTCAAGGACACCGAAGGCGTCGACCTGTCGGCGGACAAGATGGCCGTGCAGCGCCTGAAGGAAGCTTCGGAGAAGGCGAAGATCGAGCTCTCATCGGTCCAGGAGACCCAGGTCAACCTGCCGTTCATCACGGCGACCGCCGAGGGCCCGAAGCACCTCGACCTCAAGTTGACCCGTTCGAAGTTCAATGAACTGACGGCCGACCTCGTCGAGCGCTGCCGCAAGCCGTTCGACCAGGCAATCAAGGACGCGGGGCTGACCCTCGACCAGATCCACCACGTGATCATGGTCGGTGGATCGACCCGCATCCCGGCGGTCCAGGAGTTGGTCACCAAGGTGACGGGCAAGGAGCCCAACAAGAGCGTGAACCCCGACGAGGTCGTCGCCATCGGCGCCGCCGTGCAGGCCGGCGTGCTGAAGGGTGACGTGAAGGACATCCTGCTGCTCGACGTGACCCCGCTGTCGCTCGGTATCGAGACCAAGGGCGGCGTCATGACCAAGATCATCGAGCGCAACACCACGATCCCGACCAAGAAGTCCCAGACGTTCACGACCGCTGACGACAACCAGCCGTCGGTTGAGGTGCACGTCCTGCAGGGAGAGCGCGAGATGGCTTCGTACAACCAGACGCTGGGCAAGTTCCAGCTGGTGGGCATCCCGCCGGCGCCGCGCGGCGTCCCCCAGATCGAGGTCACCTTCGACATCGACGCGAACGGCATCGTGCACGTCTCGGCGAAGGACACCGCGACCGGGGCCACGCAGTCCATGACCATCACCGGCGGCTCGTCGCTGTCGAAGGATGAGATCGACCGCATGGTTCGTGACGCCGAGGCTCACGCCGAGGAGGACCGCAAGCGCCGCGACGAGGCCGAGGTTCGCAACAACGCCGACGGATTGGTGTACCAGACCGAGAAGTTGCTGAAGGACCAAGCCGAGTCGTTCCAGGGAACCGAGCGTGAGGACGTCGAAGGCGCGCTCAGCTCGCTGAAGGAGGCCCTCAACGGCACCGACATCGAGTCGATCAAGAACGCGACCGAGAAGCTGCTCTCCACGAGCCAGAGCTTCAGCCAGCGCCTCTACGAAGAGGCCGCGAAGGCGAACGCCTCCGGTCCGGCGGCTCCCGCGGGCAACGATGACGACATCGTCGACGCAGAGATTGTCGACTAGCCGTGAGTGAGAACGCATTGGAAAACGACCAGGTGGTGGCGTCCGAGGACGTCACCACCGAGGCCGTGGATGAACGAAGTGAAGCCGAGCGCCAGCGCGATGAGTATCTCGACGCCCTGCAGCGGCTGCAGGCGGACTTCGAGAACTACCGCAAGCGGATGGCCCGTTCCTCGGAGGACGCGGCCGTCAGGGCGGTGGGCGACATCGTCGCGAAACTGCTGCCGGTGATCGACGCGTTCGACCTGGCCCAGGCGCATTTCTCGAACGCCGAATCGGACGAGGCCGCCGCTCTCACGCAGTCGCGCGGGCTCCTGCTCGACGCGCTCGCGAGAGAGGGTCTCGAGAGGATCGACACCGTGGGAGTGGCGTTCGATCCCCGGGTGCACAACGCGGTCGCCCACATCGAGGGCGGCGAAGGTGAACAGGTTATCGATGAAGTGCTGCGCGCTGGCTACCTCTGGAAGGGTGCGGTCCTGCGCCCGGCGATGGTGAGAGTGAAGGGCTAAATGGCCGAACGTGAGTGGTTCGACACGGACTACTACAAGGTTCTGGGATTGACGTCGAGCGCGACGGCGAAGGAGATTACACGCGCCTATCGAAAGCTGGCCAAAGAACTCCACCCCGACACGAATCCCGGGTCGGAGGAGAAGTTCAAGGAGGTGTCGGTTGCCTACGACGCGCTCGGTGACGCCGAGAAGCGCAAGGAGTACGACGAGGTCCGACGGCTCGGCGCGTCCGGCGCCGGCTTCGCCGGCCCCGCTGCGGGAGCGGGCGGCTTCAATTTCCAGACGGGCGACTTCGGCGACCTGGGCGACATCTTCGGCGGGCTCTTCGGCGGCGGTCGCCGCCAGCGGGCCCAGCGCGGCGCTGACCTCGAGACCGCGCTGCACCTGAGCTTCCGCGACGCCGTGATGGGCGTGACGACGACGGTCAACCTGCCCAGCGGCGAGGCCTGTCGCAGCTGCGGCGGGAAGGGCGCGGCGCCGGGCAGCGGCTTCGCGACCTGCGAGCGCTGTCAGGGGCGGGGCGTCTTGAATGACGACCAGGGTCCCTTCGCGATGTCGAGCGTGTGCCCGGTCTGTCAGGGCCGCGGCGGACGGATCGTCACACCCTGCGCGACGTGCCACGGCACGGGTCGCGAGCCCTCGTCTCGCCGGGTGAACGTCCGCGTCCCCGCGGGCGTCGTCGACGGCCAGCGAATCCGCCTGAAGGGCAAGGGCAACCCCGGTACCCAAGGCGGTCCGGCGGGAGACCTCTTCGTTGACGTGCACGTGTCGGCGGACGCGCGTTTCGACCGCAAGGGGCGTCACGTCACGACGAGCGTCGACGTCCCGCTCACCCAGGCGATCCTCGGCACGACCGTCGAGGTGGCGACGCTCGGCGAGCCGGTGACGCTGAAGATTCCGGCGGGCACCCAGCCCGCGACGACGATGCGCGTGAGGGGACGGGGAGTCCCCGCGGGCGGCAAGCACGCCGCCGGCGACCTGCTCGTCACGGTGAACGTCAAGGTCCCGACGAGGTTGAACAAGGAACAAAGGAGCATGGTCGAGAAGCTCGGCAAGGCCCTGAATGAAGAGGTCGAATCATGAACGAACGACACCACCACGCCGTCTACGTGATCTCGGTGTTCGCCGAGCTCGCCGGCGTGCACCCCCAGACGCTTCGCAACTACGAGCGCAGCGGGCTGCTCAGCCCGCAACGCACGAGCGGCGGTTCACGCCGCTTCTCCGAGGCGGACCTCGCGGCACTGCGACGCATCCAGGACCTGACCAACGACGGCGTGAACCTCGAGGGCGTCAAGAGGATCATGAAGCTCGAGGCCGAACTCGAGGAGGCGAAGGAGCGACTCGCCGCCATCGCCGACGAGGCCCGCACGAACGTCGCCGAGACGCACCGGCAGTACCGGCGTGACCTGGTGCCGGTGCGCAACACCATCGCGCTGTTCATCGACGCACAGCGTCGTCAACGAGGAGGAATGTAAATGGCACTCGATCCCCAACGCTGGACCGTGAAGACTCGTGACGCATTCCAGGCCGCCACGACACAGGCCGCCGCCGCAGGCAACCCCTACGTGACCCCCGCCCACCTGCTGCTCGCGCTGCTCAATCAAGCCGACGGCATCGCCCGCCCGCTGCTCATCGCCGCGAACGTCGATCCGATCGGCGTCGCCGCGTCGCTCAACGAGAAGGTCGCCGCCGAGCCGCGAACCATCGGGGGCACGCAGCCCGGACTCTCCAACGAGGCCCGCAAGGGACTCGAGGAGGCCGACGAGCTCAGAGCCGATCTCGGCGACGACTACCTCTCGGTCGACCACGTCATCATCGCGTGGGCGCAACTGCTCGGCACCACCCGCGAGACGCTGCTCCAGGCGCTTCGCGGCATCAGGGGATCAGCGCGCATCACCTCGGAGAATCCCGAGGAGACGTTCCAGTCACTCGAGAAGTACGGGCGAGACCTCACGGTGCTCGCGCGCACCGGCAAGCTCGACCCGGTCATTGGCCGTGACGACGAGATCCGCCGGGTCATCCAGGTGCTCTCGCGGCGGACGAAGAACAACCCGGTCCTCATTGGCGAGCCCGGCGTGGGCAAGACGGCCATCGTCGAAGGGCTGGCCCTTCGCATCGTCGAAGGCGACGTGCCCGAGTCGCTGCGCGACCGCAAGGTCATCGCGCTCGACCTCGCGTCGATGGTCGCCGGGGCGAAGTACCGCGGTGAGTTCGAAGAGCGCCTCAAGGCCGTGCTGAAGGAGATCCAGGACGCCGAAGGCGACGTCATCACCTTCATCGACGAGTTGCACACGATCGTGGGCGCGGGCGCGAGCGAAGGCTCAATGGACGCCGGGAACATGATCAAGCCGCTGCTCGCGCGAGGCGAGTTGCGCCTCATCGGCGCCACGACGCTCGACGAGTACCGCCAGTACATCGAGAAGGACGCCGCGCTCGAGCGCCGGTTCCAGCAGGTCTTCGTGGGTGAGCCCTCGATACCGGACACCGTGGCGATCCTTCGAGGGTTGAAGGAGCGCTACGAGGTGCACCACGGCGTGCGCATCCAGGACGCCGCGCTCGTCGCGGCGGCGACGCTGTCGGCACGCTACGTGCCCAACCGAAACCTGCCGGACAAGGCCATCGACCTGATGGACGAGGCGGCGGCGAAGCTGAGGATCGAGATCGACTCGATGCCCACCGAGCTCGACGTGGTGATCCGGCGTGTTCGCCAGTTGGAAATCGAGCAGGTCGCCCTGCAGACCGAGACCGACGAGCGTTCCCGCGAGCGCCTCGCGAAGCTCGAGGAAGAGCTCGCCGACCAGAAGGAGAAGTTCGACGGACTCGCGGCCGGCTGGCAGGCGGAGAAGCAGGCTATCCAGAAGATCCGCACCGCGAAGCAGGAGTTCGAGGACCGGCGTGCCGAGGCGGACCGTTTGGAGCGTGACGGCGACCTCAACGGCGCGGCGGCGCTGCGTTACGGGACGATCCCCGAACTCGAGAAGAAGATCGAGGAGGCGACGCGCGAACTCGGCGAGCTGCAGGCGAATGGCGCCTTCCTGAAGGAAGAGGTCGACGCCGAGGACATCGCCGAGGTGATCAGCCGTTGGACCGGCGTGCCCGTCTCGAAGCTGCTCGAGGGAGAGGTCGACAAGTTAATCCGCATGGAGGAGTTGCTCCACTCGCGGATCGTCGGCCAGGACGAGGCGGTCGTGGCGGTGGCGAACGCGATCCGTCGCTCGCGTGCCGGATTCTCCGACCCCAACCGGCCCATTGGATCGTTCTTGTTCCTCGGACCGACCGGCGTCGGAAAGACCGAGCTCGCGAGGGCCCTCGCGGAGTTCCTCTTCGACGACGAGAAGGCCATGATCCGTATCGACATGAGCGAGTACATGGAGAAGTTCGCCGTGAGTCGACTCATTGGCGCCCCACCCGGCTACGTGGGATACGAGGAGGGCGGGCAACTCACCGAGGCCATCCGCCGGCGTCCCTACGCGGTGGTGCTGCTCGACGAAATCGAAAAGGCCCATCCCGACGTCTTCAACCTCCTGTTGCAGGTCCTCGACGACGGACGGCTGACCGACGGCCAGGGCCGAACGGTGGACTTCACGAACGTGGTGTTCATCATGACGAGCAACCTGGCGGGCGATCCCCAGGACTTCTTCCGCCCGGAGTTCGTGAACCGCATCGACGACATCATCCGCTTCCGCTCGCTCGACGAGAAGGACCTCGCGGTCATCGTGGGCATCCAGCTCGGCCGCCTGCGCCGACGCCTCGCCGAGCGCCGTCTGGCGCTCAACGTGACGCCCGCCGCGTCCGAGGAACTGGCCCGCGCGGGCTACGACCCGGCCTTCGGTGCCCGGCCCCTCAAGCGAGTCATTCAACGTCGACTCGAGGACCCGCTCGCGCTCGCGGTACTCGAGGGTGTGTACCACGACGGTGACACCATCAACGTGGACGAGATCGATGGAGTGCTCACGTTCAACTAATCGAAGCGAACGCGGATTTTCCGTGCGGTAGGCTTGGTCTGCAACGAGGCCGTCTCGAGGGAGTCAAGTGCCCGCAACCGTGGTAGTCGGAACCCAATGGGGTGACGAAGGCAAAGGGAAGTTAACCGACCTTTTGGCTCGTGACATGGACATGGTGGTGCGCTATCAAGGCGGCCACAACGCCGGACACCGCATTGTCGTTGACGGCGAGGCGTTCGCCCTTCAACTCGTCCCGTCGGGGGTTCTCTACCCTCATATCACGCCCGTGATCGGCAACGGCGTCGTCGTCGATCCCGCGGTGCTGCTCGCCGAACTCGACACCCTGAGCGCGAAGAACGTCGACGTCTCGAAGGTCGTGGTCTCGGGCAACGCGCACCTGATCATGCCCTACCACCAGGAACTCGACCGGCTGACCGAGCGATTCCTCGGAAAGAACGCGCTCGGGACGACCAAGCGCGGCATCGGGCCCGCGTACGCCGACAAGTCCTCACGGGTCGGTCTTCGCGTGCAGGACCTGCTCGACGCGAAGATCTTCCGTGAGAAGCTCGAGGTTGTCCTGCACGAGAAGAATCTCGTGCTCAACAAGATCTACAACCGACCGGCCATGAGCGCGAAGGAGATCGCCGCCACGTACCTGGACGAGCTCGCACCTCGAATGGCGCCGATGATCGCCGACACCGTCGGAATCGTGCACGAGTCGCTGGCGCGCGGAGGGCGGCTGCTCCTCGAAGGGGCGCAGGCCACCTTCCTCGACCTCGATCACGGCACGTATCCGTTCGTCACGTCGTCCAACCCTGTGGCGGGCGGGGCCTGCACCGGCTCGGGCCTCGGGCCGCGTGACCTCACGGGCATCGTCGGCATCGCCAAGGCCTACGTGACCCGGGTGGGCGCCGGACCCTTCCCGACCGAGCTGGATGGCGACATGGCCGAACTTCTGGTCGAGCGTGGGCACGAATTCGGCACCAACACGGGTCGACGTCGACGCGTGGGCTGGTTCGACGCCGTCATGGCCCGACAGGCCGCGCGCCTGAACTCACTGACCGAAATCGCGCTCACCAAGCTCGACGTGCTCGACACCCTCGATGAGATCAAGGTCTGCGTCGGCTACGAAGCGGGCGGCGTGCATTACGACTATCCGCCCTACCACCAGTCGGTACTGCACGACGTGACGCCGATCTACGAGTTGCTTCCCGGATGGCAGAGCGACATCACGGGGTTCACCAGCTACGAGGAGCTGCCCGAGAAGGCCAAGAGTTACGTGAAGTTCCTGGAGCAGACCATCGGCGTGACCATCTCGGTTGTCGGGGTGGGTCCGGGCCGAGAGCAGTTCGTTCGACCCTCGTGAGTCGCTGCGTCGTCGTTGGCTCGGGCGCGCGCGAGCACGCGCTGGCGTGGGCGCTTTCCAACAGCGCCGACGTCATCGTCACCCCGGGCAACGACGGGATCGCCGCGCACGGCATAGCCTGCACCCAGTCCTCCGCACTGGAACTGGACGCCGACCTCTTCGTGATCGGACCCGAACAGCCCCTCGTTGAAGGCCTGGCCGACCAGCTTCGCGAACAGGGCAAGACCGTCGTGGGTCCGGGACTGGGCGGCGCGCGACTCGAAGGCTCCAAGGCCTTCATGAAGGAGTTCCTCGACGCCGCCGGTGTCCCGACGGCGCGTTTCGGAGTCTTCAGCGACGAAGCCAAAGCGATTGAATTTCTCGCGACCATGGAGGCGCCCTACGTCGTCAAGACCGACGGCTTGGCGGCGGGCAAGGGCGTCCTCGTCACCTCCGACTTCGGCGACGCGTGCGCCGACATCCGCGACAAGCTGAGCGGCGCGGCGTTCGGCGACGCGGGCACCACCGTCATCATCGAGGAGGGCCTCGACGGCGAAGAGTGCTCCCTGCTGGTACTCTGCGACGGCGCGACGGCCGTTGCCCTCGTGCCGGCCCAGGATTTCAAGCGCGTCGGTGACGCGAATCAGGGCGCTAATACGGGCGGCATGGGGGCGTACGCGCCCATGCTCGCCATGACGCCCGCGCTCGTCGGGCGCGTCATGGACGAGATCGTGGCCCCGACGGTGCGCGAGCTTCGCGCGCGAGCCATTGACTTTCGCGGCGTGCTCTACGCCGGCGTGATGCTCACGTCGAGGGGCCCAAAGCTCCTCGAGTACAACGTGCGTTTCGGCGATCCGGAGACCGAGGTCCTGGTGCCGCTCTACGGCCGGTCCCTCTACGAACTGCTGCTTCGGGCGGGGGAGGGCCGGCTCGAATCGACGCCCGCGCCGGCGACGGGCTGTGCGGTCACGGTCGTCCTGGCGTCCCACGGCTATCCGCAGAGCTCGCGCGCCGGCGACGCCATCGACGGACTCGGCGAGGACGGCCAGCTGGCCCAGCCCGTCGAGGGCGTGACGATCTTCCACGCGGGCTCGAAACGCAACGAGGACGGGCACTTCGTGACATCGGGAGGGCGCGTTCTTGCCGTCACCGGCGTCGGACCGTCCCTGGCGGTCGCGCGCAATCGCGCCTACCAGGGCGCGTCGCTCGTAACCTTTGAGGGGAGAGTCATGCGCACCGACATCGCCCTCGCCGTGGTCTAAAGGAGACAGATGATTCCGAGGTATGCACCCAAGGACGTGGCGGCGCTGTTCAGTGACGAGAACCGGTTCGACACGATGCTCGAGGTCGAGATCCTCGCCGCCGAGGCGCTCGCGCACCTGGGTGTGCTGCCGGCACAGGAGGTGGCCCAACTGCGCGTGCGCCGTCCGGTCATCGACGCGGCGTTCGTCGCCGAGGTGGACGAGCGCGAGCAGATAACCAACCACGACACCGCCGCGTTCGTCGACATCGTGCAATCGAAGATCGGCATGCCCGAAGGCGCCTGGATCCACTACGGTCTCACTTCGTCGGACGTGGTGGACACCGCCCTGTGCCATACGCTGGCCCGGGCCATGGCCATCGTGATCGCCGAGGCGACGGCCCTGCGCGATGCCCTTACGAAGCGGGCCGAGGAGTCGATCGACCTGCCCATCACCGGGCGCACGCACGGCATGCACGCCGAACCCACCACCTACGGGGTCAAGTTCTCTCTCTTTGCGCTGCAGGTCAATCGCGACATCGAGCGAGCGAAGCGCGCGCGAGAGGCCATCGCGGTGGGCAAGCTCTCGGGCGCCGTCGGCACGTACTCGAATATCGATCCCGCGGTCGAGGGGTTCGTGTGCCGCGCGCTCGGACTCGTGCCGGTGCCTGCCACCCAGGTCATCGCCCGCGACCGCCACGCTGAGTTGCTGTACGCGTGCGCGTCGCTCGGTACGGCGATGGAGCAATTCGCCCTCGAGGTGCGCCACCTCGCGAGAAGTGAGGTGGGCGAGGTGGAAGAACCGTTCGCCAAAGGGCAGAAGGGCTCGTCGGCGATGCCGCACAAGCGCAATCCAGTACTCTCCGAGCGGCTCTGCGGACTGAGCCGCGTCCTCCGCGGTTACCTCCAGGCCGGGCTCGAGGACGTGGCCCTCTGGCACGAGCGCGACATCTCGCATTCGAGCGTCGAGCGCGTGGTCATGCCTGACGCCCTGCAACTCACCGTGTACATGCTGCGAAAGGCCACCGGACTCGCCGAAGGACTCGTGCTGCACCCTGAGCGTGCCCTCGAGAACCTGACCGTCGGCTCCCTCGGTCTGGTGTTCTCCCAGTCGGTGCTGCTCGCGCTCGTGGAGTCGGGCATGTCACGTGACGACGCCTACCGGATCGTGCAAGCGAGCGCCCGCCAGGCGGTGGAGGAGCGGCGCAACTTCCGAGAGGTCGTCGAGAGCGACGAATCGTGCACCCTGAGCAACGACGCGCTCGCCCGTGCCTTCGATGCCGAGCGGCTCCTGGCCCACCGCGGACGTTTCCTCGACGCATTGACGTGGCGATCATGACGAATCTCGACATCAACCACATCTATTCGGGCAAGGTCCGCGACCTCTACGAGGTCGACGGGGAGCACCTCTTGATGGTCGCGTCGGACCGGCTGAGCGCCTTTGACGTCGTCATGAACGAACCGATCCCCGAGAAGGGGCGGGTGCTCACGGCCCTCACCCATTACTGGGTGCGGGAGTTCGCCGACCAGGTGCCGACGTCGCTCGTCGCCTGTGATCCGGCGGTCATCGACGAATTCGTGCCGGGCTTCCTCGACGAAACGCCGTGGCACGGGCGCACGATGCTGGTGCAGCGCGCAACGATGCTGCCCCTCGAGTGCATCGTGCGCGGACGCCTCGCCGGACAGGCCTATGACGAATACGTGCTCAAGGGGACGGTCCACAACATGGAGGCCCCGCCGGGACTTCGTCTCACGGACCGCTTCGAGAGGCCGCTCTTTACGCCGTCAACGAAGGCCGAGTCCGGACACGACGTCAACATCGACCTGGCGAGTGCCGCCAGAATCGTGGGCGACAAGGCGCTGGGCGAAGCTATGGGCCTGTGCCTCGACCTCTTCGCGAGGGCGTCGGCGGCGATGGCCGAGGCCGGACTCGTGCTCGCCGACACCAAGTTTGAACTGGGCTACGTGAACGGCGAACTGGTCATCTGCGACGAGGTCTTGACGCCGGACTCCTCGAGGATCTGGCCCTCTGACGAGGTTCGCTCGGGCGAGACCCCGCCCTCGTTCGACAAGCAACCCTTCAGGGACTGGCTCGCCAGTCAATCGTGGGACCGCACGCCGCCCCCACCGCCCGTTCCTCGCGACGTCGTCGACGTGACATCCAAGCGCTACATCGCGGCCTACGAGCGAGTGACGGGACGTTCGCTCTCCGACTGGTACGGTGCGTAGTCGTGAACTTCCCCGTTATTGTCACCGTCACGCTCCGCGAAGGCATCGCCGACCCCGAGGGGGCGACCATCGAGCGCGCCCTGCCGGCGCTCGGCTTCACCGGTGTGACCCACGTGCGAGCCGGCAAGGCGTTTCGGATGAATGTCGATGCCCCCGATGAGGGCTCGGCGCTCGAGAAGGCGACGGCGCTCGCTGAACGGCTTCTCTCGAATCCGGTCATCGAGAACGCGTCTGTCAGAATCGGACTATCCGGCACGGGAGGTAGTGAGTGACTCACATCGGCGTGGTTGTCTTTCCCGGCTCGAACTGTGAATACGATGCCCTCAACGCGGTGACCGCCTTGGGTGGCGAGGCGGATTTCATCTGGCACTCCGAGACGAGCATCAAGGGCTACGACGGTGTGATCCTCCCGGGCGGATTCGCCCACGGCGACTATCTGCGCCCCGGCGCTCTGGCCCGGTTCTCCCCGGTGATGGACGCGGTCGCCTCGTTCGCGAAGGAGGGCGGCGCCGTGCTCGGCATCTGCAACGGCTTCCAGGTGCTCACCGAAGCCGGCCTGCTGCCGGGCGCCTTGCAGAAGAACCGCGGACTCACGTTCATCTGCCAGCCAACGACGCTCATCGTCGAGTCGACGAAGTCGGTGCTCACGAGCGCAGCCACCAAGGGCCAGGAACTCATCATCCCCATCAATCACTTCTCTGGCGCGTACACGTGCGACGACGAAACACTGCGGTCGCTCGAGGAGAACGATCAGATCGCCCTTCGCTACAAGGAGAACCCCAACGGCTCCAAGGCCGACATAGCGGGCGTCTCCAACGTCGCGGGAAACGTCGTTGGTCTCATGCCCCACCCCGAAAGAGCCATGTCGACCCTGCTCGGCAGCGCGGACGGCCGGGTGCTCTTCGAGGGGTTCTTGCGCGTTCCCGCTCACGCTCGCTAGCAAGACCTGCGAACGAATCAACTCGGTTCGCGCCGCTCGGGAACGGCGCTCGCTTGCCTCGCAGGCGCGTTCCCTGCCGGCCTTGATTCGCCTCAGACCCCGAGGCTTCCTCGGGCTGCCTTCTCGAAGAGACGAAAGGGCAGGAGCCTCTTCGCGATGAGTCCGGAACGCTCGTCGAACTTACCGACCGAGACGCGCCGCGGCGGGTTCGTGGCGCCGAGAACGCGCTCGACCACGTTGGCGACGTCCTTGGGAGCCGCGCCGTTGAGTTCGTCTCGCTCCATGACCTTGACCGCCTTGTCACGAGCGGCGCCGTAGGGATCGTCAGCCGGCGCCGCGACCATCCGGCGGCTGCCGGTGAAATCGGTCTTGAAGTTCCCCGGTTCCACCAGGGTCACGTGGACCTTGAACGGCTCCACCTCGTAGGCCAATGACTCCCCGTACCCTTCGAGGGCGAACTTGCTGGCGCTGTAGAACGACTGGAAGGGTATCCCGATCAGTCCCCCAATCGAGCTGATGAAGACCAGGCGTCCGCCACCTTGACGGCGAAGGATCGGCAGTGTCGCGTTCGTCACTCGCACGACGCCCCAGAAGTTGGTCTCCAGCTGCGCGCGGGCATCGGCGAGAGGGGTCTGTTCCGCGGCTCCGGCGAGTCCCCATCCGGCGCACGCCAAGAGCGCGTCGATACGCCCGTGCTCTTCGACAACGCTCCTGATACCGTCACGTACCGAGTCGTCGTTGTCCACGTCCATGGTGAGCGATTGCCATTTCGCTGCCGGAGAACCGCGCCGGCTAGCGCCCACGACGGTCCAGCCGCTCTCGTGCAACTGGTCAGCGCACGCACGACCTATGCCAGCCGAGGCGCCGGTTATCAGGATCACTCTTTTGCTCATGGCCAACTCTGTCCGATTGAGGGCCTCGCGTCAAAACGCTGCCCGGTGCCGTCGTGTTCTCGGCACCGGCGCGCGGTCCCCGCGGTGCCGGTCCGGGGCGGGATGGAGAAGGTGCCGTTGGCCAGTAGTTTGGTGTGGTGAGTAGCGCCCCCGAACCCCTGCACCGCGCCCTTGGTCTTACCGATTCCGAACTGGACGACATACGTTCGGTCCTTCGTCGAGACCCCAATCCCCTGGAGTTGGCCCTGTACGGCGTGATGTGGAGCGAGCACTGCTCCTACAAGTCCTCGCGCATCCACTTGAGGCGCCTGCCGACCGAGGCGCCGCACGTGCTCGTGGGCCCGGGTGAGAACGCCGGGGTCATCGACGCCGGCGACGGCATCGCGGTCGCCATCCGCATCGAAAGCCATAACCATCCTTCGGCCATCGAGCCGTACCAGGGGGCGGCCACCGGGGTGGGGGGGATCATCCGCGACATCTTCACCATGGGTGCCCGCCCGGTGGCCCTCATGGACCCGCT
>Ga0182014_10001399_pt1 | contig 32361 bp, 29 predicted proteins | sample 612S2DmetaG_FD_120489 | JGI IMG/M metagenome (GOLD analysis project Ga0182014, IMG submission 120489) | Permafrost microbial communities from Stordalen Mire, Sweden - 612S2D metaG | ecosystem: Environmental > Terrestrial > Soil > Wetlands > Permafrost | place: Sweden: Stordalen | collected... | reverse complement strand
GCGGCTCAACGTCGACCAAAGCCAGGTACGGGCGCTCACCCAACAACAGCAGATCATTACGTTGCGCAACGATCTCGCCAAACAGAAGATCAACCTGGCGCGGCTCACCGGCCTCGCGCCCAACGCCGGCTATCGGCTCACGGATAACTTCCCCTTCAGCCCGACACCGGTCCGGAATGTGAATGACGCTGTGGCCCAGGCCGAACAACAGCGTGCCGACCTCAAGGCCGCCCAATCCCAGGTGGACGCAGCCGCGAAGGCCCTGTCGGCTGCGCGTGCCGAGCGCCTGCCGTCGGTCGCGGTCAGTGGCGACTACCAGGTGATCGGCACCAACCCGGCCCAATCGCATGGAGCCTTCACCGTGGCCGGCGCCCTCAGCATTCCGCTGTGGCAAGGCGGGCGAACCGCGGGCGACATCGCAGGGGCTGAGGCGGTGCTGGCGCAGCGCCAGGCCGAGTTGGACGACACCCGCGGACAGATCGAAGCCGAAGTCCGCCAGGCCTGCCTCGATCTCGAAGCCGCCGCCGGCCAGGTCGAGGTCGCGCGCCAGAATCTGCAGGTTGCCCAGGAAACCCTGGAGATGACCCATGCGCGTATGGAAGCCGGCGTCATCAATACGGTGGAGGTCGTGCAGGCGCAACAAACGGTCGCCAGCGCGCAATTGGACCTGATCGACAGCGTCTTCGCCCACAATTTGGCTAAGTTGAGTCTGGCCCGTGCGCTGGGCCACGCAACCGATCGGCTCTCGAGCCTGCTCAAACCTGAAACGGCTCCCTTGCCATGACCGCCCCTATCGCCTGCATTTCTCCGCCGGATTTGAGACACTATCCCCACAGGTCCAGCAATATGCGCAGAATCGCGATCGTCTTCCTCGCCGCCCTCCCGCTCTTTTCCCAAAAGCCCGCCGATGAAACCGGCGTCCGCGAACTCGTCGCCCGCTACGTCGATGCCCGCCAGCAGCGCGACGCCAAAGCCATCGAGGCGCTGTTCACGCCGGAGGCCGATCAGCTCGTCTCCTCCGGTGAGTGGCGCAAGGGCCGCCCCGCCGTAGTTACCGGCACGCTCGCCAGTTCCGAGAGCACCGGCGGCCGGCGCACCATCACCGTCGAATCGGTGCGTTTTCTGGCGCCAGAGACCGCCATCGCCGACGGCCGCTACGAAATCAGCGGCCTCGCCGGCGGCCAGGCCCGGCGCATGTGGACCACCATCGTCTGCGTCCGCACGCCCGGCGGATGGCGCATAGCCGCTATCCGCAATATGCTGCCGGCCGCTCCCGCCCCGGCCGCGCGAAAGTAAGCCGCATTCCTGGTTCGATCCTAAGTACCCGGCGTGGCGCAACGCGCTCGTGCGTGCCGTGTCGAGACTCTACCGACACCCGCTCGTGTATGGTACGCCGACCGTCGACACGCACGAATGCGTGCGCCGCGTCGAAATGGCCTGGTTATTTCCCTGCAGGCCCTAAGCTAAGTAGACACACGATAACCCGATAACACACAAAACGTCAGAGCGTCAGGGAACGGTTGCCGGTGAGTGGAGCGGTTATCTCCTGACAACCTCGACGCGCCCGCCTTGTGGGATAATCCGTATTGCCAGTGGCGCGGAAGGTATGCCAGCCCATAGCGTTTCAATGCCGGCATCGAAAGCGCGGCGGCGCGCCATGCGCCTCCGCCCGCGAGCGCTCACGGTGGAGAATTCGACCAAACTCGACAGTCTAACTCGCGGAAAGGTGTTTCGGGCCGTTGCGGGTGCCGCGGCGGTTTCCGGCGCGCTCCCGGCCGGCGCGGAAGCCCAGGCGAGAGGAGAATCGCGATGACGACAGGTTATAGCAGAAGACAAGTACTCGTGGGACTTGGCGCAGCGGCCGGAGCGGCGATTGCGCTCGCGCCGCCGCTGCCAGCCGCCACAACCAAGGCCATGCGCGGCATTTTCCCGATCCTGGCAACCCCGTACACGGCCGCCGGCGGCGTGGATTTCGAGGACCTGGTCCACGAAGTGGACTTTTTCGAAAAATGCGGCGCCCATGGTATGGCGTGGCCGCAGCATGCCAGCGGCTACCCCGGAGGAGTCAACAAAGAAGAGCGCATGCATGGTATGGAAGTCCTCGCCAAAGCGGCCAAGGGCCGCAAGCCCGCTCTGTTGCTCGGGGTTCAATCCACCAATACCGAGCAGATGCTCGAGTTCGCCCGCAAAGCCGAAGAACTGGAGCCGGATGGCCTCATCGCCATGCCCCCCATGGAGGCGAAGTCGGTAGAGGATTACCGTACCTACTATAGGGCACTGGGTAAGTTGACCAGGCGCCCGGTGTTTATTCAGACTTCGGGTGGGGCTCAGGGGATCGATCCGTCGGTCGAATTCCTGATCGATCTGGCCAGGGAGTTTCCTAATCTGGGTTACATAAAGGAGGAGGTCAGCCCGGTCATCGACCGGATGAAGGCCCTGATTAAGGCCAAGCCGGTGACAACGTCGATATTCAGCGGCGCCAATGGCTACAGCCTCACCTACGAGATGCGTTTTGGCGGGGACGGCGACATGCCGGAGGCTCAGTTCACCGACGTCTATGTGGCCGTCTGGGATCTGTACCAGTCCGGACAGAAGGAGAAGGCGCGCACGGCGTTTTCGAGCCTGCTGCTGATGCTCAACCAGATGCGCCAGTTCCAAGGCGTGCCGCAGTACATGATGAAAAAGCGCGGCGTCTTCAAGACCACGGTAGGCCGGGGACACAACGGCCAACGGACCGAAGTCCGGCTCAAGCCCGACGAAATGGCCGAGATCGACTGGAACTTCGAAGCCATGAGGCCGTATCTGAAGGCTTAGCACCTGTCGGTCTATCCTATGTTCTAGAGTGAGGCGGCTGAAAATACCATGCAATCCGATCTGAAAGTTGAGTCGAACGGCTTTACCCGGCGCGGCATCATGCAAAGCGTCGCTGGGGCATTGGCGGTGAATGGAGTGCTGCCGCTTGCCCGCGCCGCCCAAAGCGAGGGCCACATGAAGATTACGGAGATCAAGACTTTCGTGGTGGGGAACCCATGGAAGAACTGGGTCTTTGTCAAGGTCCTCACGGACGCCGGCCTGGTGGGATGGGGAGAGGCGACGGGTGGTCTCGAAACTAAACCTCTCGAGGCTCAGGTTCATGAGCTTGAGCGTTTCGCGATCGGCGAGGATCCTATCCACCCGGAGAGGTTGTGGCAGAAGATGTACAAGGGCCTGTTCCTGGGCAATAACGTTGCCATGAACGGCATTACCATTGCCTGTTGGGACATTCTGGCCAAGAGCCTGAATGCGCCGCTCTGGAAATTGCTGGGCGGCAAGCAGAATCCTTCTCTCCGGGTCTACGCCAACGGTTGGTACAAAGGTGCCAGAGAACCGGGCGCTTTCGCGGAAGAGGCCTCCCGCGTCAAATCCATGGGCTACACGGCGCTGAAGTTCGATCCGTTCGGAAGCACTTATCGGTTCTTCGATTCCGGCGAGGAGAAGAAGTCGATCGCGATCGTGGCCGCGGTTCGCAAGGCCGTGGGCGATGACATGGATCTGTGCATTGAAGCCCACGACCGGTTCAGTGTCTCCACCGCCATCCGCGTCGGACAGGAACTCGAGGAGTACCGGCCGATGTGGCTCGAGACCCCGGTAATGTCTACCGACATTCAGGCCACGCTTCAGGTGGCGCGGTCAATTAAGGTTCCCGTAGCCACCGGGGAACGGTTCAACCGGCTCAGCCAGTTCTTGGAGTTATTGGAGGGGCGCGCGGTGGATATCGTGCAGCCGGAAACGCTGGGCATCGGTGGCATTGGAGGGGCTCGTAAAGCCGCTGCCCTGGCTGAGGCCGCGGAAGCCTTCGTCGCCCTTCACCAGGCGCAGAGTCCTTACAACACCGCCATCAACGCGCACATTAACGCCAGCATTCCGAACTTTCTGATTCAGGAGTGTTTCGACGACTTCCTGGAACCATGGGTGCACGAGATTATGCAAGGCGTCCCCCAGGTGAAGGCGGGGTATCTCGAACCATCCGATGCCCCTGGAATCGGAGTTACATTCGATGAAAAGGCAATGGCCAAACACCCGTACGGCGCAAACAACTTCCTGAGATTATTTGAAAACGGCTGGGAGAAGCGCACCGGCGGCGTGCAGAAGTAACCAACTGCCGCCATGATCGGGCCATGACTGCCGCACCCTGTTAAAATCCGGCAGAGGTGCGACAATGAACGGCGACTACCGCAAACCAGTCCCGGCCAAAAAATCGGGTTGCCAATGGAGTTCTTTCATGAGGCTGTGGTGTGCGCCAGTTGTCTTGGGCGCCGCGTTGGGCGCCGCGCTAGCCGCGCCGGGGCATCGATTCGCTTGTACCGACTACACCCAGGGCAAGGTCTTCGTGGTGGACGCTGCGGGAAAAGTGGAATGGAGCTACGACGCTCCCCACGCGAACGACATCTGGGTTCTTCCCAACGGCAACTTGCTCTTCAATACGGGGCACGGTGTCAAAGAGGTAAAGCGCGATCGGACGGTGGTGTTCTCTTACGAATCCACCAGCGAGATCTATGCCTGCCAGCGGCTTCCCAATGGCAATACCTTCATCGGCGAGTGCAATGCCGGCCGCCTTCTCGAGGTGAATCCCGCCGGGCGGATCGTCCGCCAGGTCCGGCTGCTGCCGGAGGGCCAGGACGGCGGCTCGGCGTATATGCGCAATGCGCGGCGGCTGGCCAATGGCAACTACCTGGTGGCTCATTACGGGCTCCAGGTGGTGCGCGAGTACGATCCTGCCGGTAAAGTGGTGTGGCAGGTGGCGGCGCCCGGCGGCCCGCACAGCGTGGTGCGCCTCGCGAACGGCAATACGCTGATCGCCAGCGCCGACCGGGACGGCGCTCCGGCGCGCGTGTTCGAAGTCACGCCGGATGGGCGAACCGTCTGGGAGGTCCGGGGCGACGAGTTGCCTGGCATCAGCCTGAAGTTCATGGCCGGGCTGCACCGGCTGCCCAACGGCAACACGGTTATGAGCAACTGGCTGGGGCACGGCCAGTTCGGCAAGGCCCCTCAACTGATCGAGGTAACGCCGGACAAGCGGGTGGTCTGGACCTTTGCCGATCCCAAGACCATGCAGACTATCTCGAGTGTCCAGGTTCTGGACGTGGCCGGCGACGCGATCGCCGGCACGATTTTGCATTGAGGAAGGAGTCGGTACGATGAACCGGCGCAGTTTTCTATATGGCACTGCCGCGCTGGCAGCGGCGAGGCCGAGCCCGGCCGCCCCGGCCAAAGACGGGCTTTCGGAGAAAGTGGCCGAAGCGGCGCTGGCCATGCAGCGCCATTCCTGGGAGCAGGGAATTCTGGCCCAGGCGTTTCTCGATATGGGAGACCGGGAGCGGGTGATCCTGATGGCCAAGGGCGCCATTGTCGAGAAGGCCGCGGACGGGCGGCTGGCGGCCATCGGCGGTGGGGCGACCGATCCGGCCATGGGCGGGGCGGCATATTGGCGCGCCGCGGAGTGGACGGGCGATCCCGAGATGCAGCAGGCCGCGCGCGGGCTGCTCGAGTTCGTCCTGAAGAAAGCCCCGCGCGCCGCGGATGGAACCTGCTACCACGTCTTCGACGCTCCCGAGATGTGGTCCGACAGTTTCTACACCACCCCTCCATTCCTGGCCGCGACCGGTCACTATGACGATGCCATACTGCAAATCGAGGGACTGCGGAAGCGGCTCTGGAGTTCCGGGGACAAGCTGCTTTCTCACATCTGGGACGATGGCCGCCACCAGTTTCGGGACCAGGCATTCTGGGGAGTCGGGAACGGTTGGGCGGCGGCGGGGATCACGCGCGTGATTGCGGCTCTGCCTGCCGCCCGGCGGGAGGATCGGGAGCGCCTGTCCGCGTTTCTGCGGGAACTGCTGGATGGATGCCTGGCTCGCCAGCGTGCGGACGGGCTGTTCCACAACGTGCTGGACCGGCCGGAGAGCTTTGTCGAGACCAACCTGGCGCAGATACTGGCTTTCACTATCTACACCGGCGTGCCTGGGGGCTGGTTGCCGGCCAGCTACGTCGCAGCCGCGGACCGCATGCGCGCCGCCGCGCGCGCCAAGGTGGACCAATACGGCTTCGTGCAGGGGGTCTGCGGAGCCCCCAGCTTCGACCATGCGGGAGTAGCGGCGGAAGGTCAGGCGTTCTTCCTCATGATGGAAGTGGCCGGAGCGAACTTCGACCGCGTCCGCGCCCGGCGGGAACACTGACTTGAGTGCCGCCGTGGCGCACGCACTCTTGCGTGCCGCGTCGAGTCTCCACTCGACGCCTTCCGCGCCCCGAGTCGGAGCCGCGACCGTGAGGGAGCGGTCGCCGGTGATTGGAGTGGCTGCCTCCTGAGAGTCCCTATGATACACAGCTGGACCGGAAATGAAAATCGATGACTAAAGCACAAACGGTGAGGGTGGATGGTCCCGCGCCAGGGGACCGCACATACGTGGTTGGGATTGCCGCCGTGGCGGCGATCTCCGGGCTGCTCTTTGGCTACGATACGGCCATCATCAATGGCGCGCTGATTTTCTTGCGCGAACAGTTCCGCCTTTCGGACTTTCAGACCGAGATTGCCGCCGGCAGTCTGCTGGTTGGATGCCTTGCCGGCGCGAGCGCCGCTGGAAGTCTGAGCGATCGTTATGGCCGGAAGCGTTTGATGCTGGTCGCATCCGTGCTCTTTTGCGTCTCGTCTTTAGGGACCGCGCTCCCCCGGACTTTGCTGGAATTCACCTTTGCCCGCTTTATCGCCGGGACGGCGATCGGAGTTGCCTCCGTGCTGGCCCCGCTGTACATTGCGGAGGTCTCACCGGCGGCCATTCGCGGCCGGCTCGTCACCTTGAATCAGATGGCCATAGTCACGGGGATACTGTTATCTTACTTTGTAAGTTGGCTTCTGTCCGGACTTGGCCCGGCAAGCTGGCGGTGGATGTTTGCGAGTGCGGGAATCCCGTCCGGGATACTATTCGTCTCTTTGCTGTTCATCCCGGAGAGCCCGCGCTGGTTGGTGAAGCAGAGCCGCCTCCCGGAAGCCATGGTCACTCTCCGCCGCATCAATGGGGACCTTGCCGCCGCTCGCGAAGCCGCTTCCATTTCCGAAAGTCTCTCCACCGAGACGGGTTCTCTGGGCGAGTTGCTGGAGCCGCGCCTCCGCCGGCCGCTTGCCATTGCCATCCTTTTGGCGATCTTCCAGCAGATCACTGGCATCAATACCGTGATCTATTACGGCGCCATTCTATTTCGGGAGCACGGCGGGCAGGGAAGCGCTTCGTCGGCGATCGGAGTCAATGTAACCATCGGGGCCATGAACTTTCTCTGCACCATGTTCGCCGTCACGTTCATCGACCGGATCGGGCGCAAACCGCTGCTGCTGGTCGGCTCCGCCGGCATGGCCATTTCGCTGGGCGCCCTGGCCTTCGCTTTCCGCATGACGCCCGTGCCGGTAACCCTGATCCTGACACTCGTCCTCTGCTATGTGGCGTCTTTTGCCATAGGTCTTGGACCGGGCGTTTGGGTTTATATCTCGGAGTTGTTTCCCACCGCGGTCCGCGGCCGGGCAATGTCACTCGCAACTCTCTGCCTCTGGGCGGCATGCCTGGCGGTAACGTTGTCGTTTCTCACTCTGGTGCAACGCCTCGGCGCCGCCGGAGCGTTCGCATGTTATGCCGTCGTGTGCATCGTCACGTTCCTGTTCGTTTGGCGGTTCACTCCCGAAACCAAAGGCCGCACTCTCGAACAGATCCAGGAATTCTGGCGAAAATGATGTCAACGCTGCAGAGTGGGACAGACCATCGTCTTTCGTGGTCTGTCAGCCCCTCCCCACGCCACCGCAGCCCGACAGACGACAAAAAACGATCGTCCCACCATATTGCCTGTTCCCTACTTCTCCCCCGCCGTGATCGTTACCCTGCGCCGGCTCAGCGTGGGCTGCTCTTTCCCGGCATCGGCTTTGGCCTGCAGCAGGAAGTCGCCCGGCGTGTCCGGTACCTCCAGATCGACGTAGAGGGTGGTCTGCCCCAGGCTGCCGATTTCGAACGGCGCCTCGGCGCGCGCCACCTCGCCGCGGCTCGTGGACTGGAGGGATAGGGTCACGCTTCCCGTGGCGGCCTGGTATTCGTCATTTACCAGCATCACCTGGAAGGTGTGCTTGCCCGCGGCCAGTTTCGCCTGCCAGAAGCTCAGGTACACTCCCAGCGGCGCGAAGGCTTGGGACAGGTAGTCGCGGAAGTGCGGCTCCAGTTCCAGTTTCTCGACATCGCGGAAGTGATCGGCCGTGTAGCCGAGCCGGTCGCTGCTCATCAGATACACGAAATGGAGCACGGCGGCGTATTGCCGGTAAGCGCGCCAGAACTCCGTGATGCCGCCCAACAGGTAAGCGTTCAGTGCCAACCGGTCCTCGGCGGTGGCGTTGGCCGGCAACAGGCGCGGATACAGATCCTTGGTCAGTTCCGTGGGCGAGCCATCGCGGTTCAACCATAGCCACCCGTACTCGTTCAGGATGAGCGCGTGACCGCTCGGCGCTCCCGGAGCCTTGCCGTTAGGCTTCTCGAACGTGGTCATGCTGAACTCCGGGCCGTCGCGCTGGGCCATATCGTAAAATTCGTAGGGATGATCCTCCACCGGATCGTCCGGGCCGGCCGGCGGGTTATAGCTGTTTTCCCAGGGCCGGTTCGAAAGGTCCAGTCCGCGCACCGCCGGGATGATCTTTTCGCCGAACATCGGATCGAAGGTCTCGTTGTTGGCGTCCCAGATGGCCACGCTCGGGTGATTCCAGTTGTCGCGCATCCATTCGCCGTATTCGCGGATCATCTCGCCCGCGTCGAAGCGGACCTGGTTCTCGGCGCCGTGCCAGCCTCTGCCCGTCCACACGAAGTACTCGTTCTGGATCAATAATCCCGCCTCGTCGGCGATGTCCAACCATTTGTCGGGCACCGGACCGATGCAGAAGCGGAATGCATTCCAGTGCATCTGTTTCGGGATCTCGACCAGTAACTTGCGTACCCATTTCTCGTCCCACGGCAGCACGCCCGATTTCGGATCCTCGAAAAAGCGGTGCAGCGTGATATTGGAGCCGCGCATGAAGTAGGGGCGGCCGTTGAGATAAGCGCGCTTCGTCGCCGTTTCGAAATGGAATTCGCGCATGCCGAACCGGGTGCTGGCGGTGTCCCCACCCGTGCCCGTTTCGAGCACGTATAGATTCGGCTGTTCCGGCGTCCACAACTTGGCGGCGGGTATCGGAATTCGCTGCGTAACGGTCCGCTCTTCCCGCGCCGCCAAACGGATACGCATCGCCGGCGCGCGCGCCGCCACCGCATCCGACTTCCATTCATGCACCGACTGCTGGAGCCCGAACGCCACCGCTTCTGCGGATTGATTGCGCAGCCTGGTCTGCACGACGATCGACTGCAGGTCGCGGCTCGGCGCCACTTGCACGGTTTCGATGGCGGGATTGTCGCTGAGCGCGAGCGAGACGCTGTCATAAATGCCCGGCGTCCAGCGGTTTTTCTCGAAATCCGTCCCTGCCGAGACGGACGCCGGCAGCACGCCCGGATGCGCGCCCACCCGCACCACGATCTCGTTCTCACCCTGCCGCAGTTTGTCCGCGACGTCGAAGATCGCGGCCGTGAAGCAAGGCAGGTGCTCGCCCGCTTTCCGGCCGTTCACCCACACCGCCGCGCCGAATTGCGCTTTGGCGATCCGCAGCGTCGCCACCCCGCGTACGGTAGCCACATCGAACCGCCGCCGGTACCAGAACCAGTTCCGCTCCTGCCGCGAGACGCCGGCATTCGAAACCAGCGCCGAGGCGGGCGCGAGGCCCCGCTCCACGCGATTTTGAATTAATTGACGGCTCTCGAATTCATCCACGTCCTTGAAGCCGGGCACGGCCGAATGCGCCAGGCCCGGTACCGGCGCCTTATGGGAATAGGCGGCCGGCAGTCCTTCGCCGTCGATGGAATCGGCGATGTCCCACTGCCCGTCGAGCGACAAGGTGGTCCGTTGCGCGGCCCATAGCGGCGCGGCAAAGACGATCAGGAACAACAAAAAGATTGGCAATTGGGTTCGGCTCCTATTCCGAATTTATCGCGGACATTGGCGGCGAGGGGGAAAATCTGCCGCCAGAGTTCTCGCACGGCAGTGTAGCTTCAGGCGGCGCGATTATGAATGCCGCCGGCAAACCAAAGGGCACGCCATCGTGCCGGGATGCGCTCGGGCCGGGCGATTCTACGGCACGCGTTGAAACACGTCGTCGAAGGTAATTCCATCGCGACTCAAATGCCAGACGACTTCGATGGTGTCGATGTGGCCCCCCACGCGAATGATTTCCACCTCGCCCTTCGAGCCGTCGGCCGACGTGAGTGGGAAGCGCGCCCAACCGGCGGTGGCGGGACCGGCGAATTGAAAATCCACCTTGCCGTTCAGCTTGCGATTCTTGGGAACCTTGTAGCTGCCGGAAAACGAGCCGCGGAGTTGGCCCGCGGACTCGTTCAACGTCAGCAGTAGCGATTCCGGGGGGAACGGCGAACCGGTGGGCCCATCCGCTCCGTGCACCCAGTGCCCCGATAATGGCTCCAAGCTGGGCCGCGGCGGCTGCACCACGGTTGGCGCGGCCTTTGGTGCGGGGGACGACGCCGACGCCGGGCTAACCGCCGTTCCAGAGCCCGACGGCTGCGACGCTGCCGGACCCGGACGTGGTATGGACGGGTTATTCTGCACCGTCTGGCTGGCCGCCGGTGTAACGGGCGTGTCGGCCGGCGGACGCGCGGGCGAACTCACCGCCGGCGCGGGCGGCCTGGCGGCTTCGGCGATCTGCTGCCGCGGCGGAGCGGTGTTCACCGGAGAGGAGCCAGTTACCTGCGTCGGCACCGGCGTGGACGGCGCCTCGCGCCGGGGCGGCGCAGCGGGCGCCTGGGTGGTCTCGCGCCTGGCGAAATCGCTGCTGCGCTCTTCCTTGTTGCGCTGGTCTTGCTTGTCGGAAGGCCTCTCAGCCGGCCGATTCGCCGGCGGCCGCACTGCCGCCGTTTCGGTTACGGCCTTCTCGGAAGCGGCCCCGGGCCGTGGCGCGATACCCGCGTCCGGCGCTTGCGGGGTGGCCTTGGCCGCATCGGCCGACGGCACTGGGCCGATGTACTCCGTGACCTCCTCGACCGGACCAGCGCCCAGCACCCTTATCTCCAGCGCGACCCGGACCACGCGGGAGTGGCGGACGACCTGAAAGCTGCCCACCCTGATCGCCGCCCGATCAAGCGGTACGTTAGTCCTGGTTTCTCCGTCCCTGATTTCAAGGCTGCCGCCCAGAAGTTCCGTCGAAACCAGCGTGTTTCGGTCCCATTCGATGCGAAGCAGCCCCGCTTGATCCGTCGCCCGCAGGTGCAGCGGTGCGACTCTTGCGGGCGCGGGTGGGCGCAAAGTCTCGGATTGGTACCAGGACGCGCCTCCAATTCCCAACACCAGCCCGGCCACCACCCATGGCCAGTAACGCCTCTTGCTTTTGCCCGCTGGCGCGTCCGCCGGCCGCGCGCGGACCGCCATGGCCGCCATCGAGGGCGGCGCGGACACGCTTCGGGCCGGCGGTGCGTTCGCCGCCCGCATCGAAATAGGCGAGCCAGCCAGTCTTGGCGAAGCCGCCAGCCCCACTTCCCGACGATAGGTTTCCAGGCCGGGCGATACGGCCGCCTGATTCCGGGGGACGGCCGGCTCGGCCCCCGCCAGCTCAAACTCCCGGTAGCATTCCTGGCTGCGGATGGTCCCGTCCCTTTCCTGAAAAAAGAAGCCCGCCTTGGCGGCTGCCTTGGCGGACGGGCACAATACCAGCGCCACCTGCCAGCTCTTAGTGAAAAAGCGGCGATGCAACTCCAGGTCCGCATCGCTGAGGAAGATCCCGCTGCGTGTATGCGAATGGTACCAACCCGCCAGCGCCGAACCATGCAAGATAGGATCGCGGCTCGACCTCTCCAGCAGCGCATCGAGATTCGCCAGATCCTTGTCGGAAACCAGGAAGCCGGGCCCATGCAGGTGCTCGCACTCCATCGGCCGGAAGGCCGTGATCCGCAGCACCCCCTCCAGGTGAATTCCAAACAGAAGCCCGGCCGTTTCCACTCCCCCACGCGGCGCGGAGTAGAAAGCCTCCCATACCGCCCGCTCGATTTCCGCCAACAGGGTGCGCGAGTACTCGATGACGAACGGGCATTGCGGCACGTGCCAGGTTGCGAAATCGGCTTGACCCACTGTCTCCATCGAATCACTTCAACCGTGGTTACGCAAACTCCTATCTTATGTTAACCCCAGCGTTATGTTGCGCATCTTCCACCCAATCCCCGTGCCGGCCGGACCCGGAGCGGGGAAATCGGACATTGCCGCAGCACCGTCTTCGATAGAATGGTATTTGCCCCACCTGTTGCACTCGTTGCCGGATCTTCCGCGGCTGGACCTGATCGGGGCCATCGACGTCCTGGTGGTGGCCTTTGTCGTTTACCAGGCCCTCATGGTAGTGCGCGGCACTCGCGCCGGGCACATTCTGGCCGGCATCATCATCATGCTGCTGCTTTACCTCGGCGCGTCCTGGAGCGGTCTGGAAGCTTTGCGCTCGGTATTGTCTTTCATCGTCCCCTATACCGGCCTTGCCATTATTGTCCTGTTTCAATCGGAAATTCGCCGCACCCTGGCCCGTCTTGGCCGTAAACGCTGGTTCGGACTGGGTGGTGAATATCGCAATCCCGAATCGATCGGCGAAATCATGATGGCGGTGGAACAGCTCGCGCAGCAGCGCATCGGCGCGCTGATCGTGCTGGAGCGCGACATCGGCCTGCGCACCTTCATCGAGAGCGGCGTGCATCTGGACGCGCGCATTTCCCGCGATCTGCTGCTCTCCATCTTCCAGCCCGGCCCGCCCCTGCATGACGGCGCCGTCATCGTGCAGAAAGACCGCGTGGCCGCCGCCGCCTGCTTCCTGCCTCTCACCACCAACCCCGGACTGTCCGGTAAACTGGGCACCCGGCATCGCGCCGCCATCGGCATCACCGAGGAAACCGACTGCCTCTCGGTGGTGGTATCCGAAGAAACCGGCCGCATCTCCGTCGCCGCCTTCGGCGAGCTGGTCGGCGGCCTGACGCCGGCCGAAGTGGTGGAGCGCATTCAGCGCCATTTCGGCGTGCAGCGGCCCACCCCGGTCGAGATCGATGAGTTCCCCGCCGACATTCCGCTTTCCTCCGGCGGCGAGACTGCTCGCGGAGAAAGGGTGGACCACCTGTGACCCTCCTCGTCCACATTTTCCGCGTGATCGTACACAACCTGGCCTGGAAACTGCTCGCACTGGCCCTGGCCGTGGTGATCTGGATTCTGGTGGCGAGCGAGCCCGAATATTCCACTTTCGACACCGCGCGCGTAGTCTATAGCGACCTCCCCGACAATCTCGATATCGTTTCCGATCCCGTGCCCCTGGTCACGCTGGAACTCCGCGGCCCGTCGAGCGAACTGCGCAATCTGGAGGGGCCGCAGCGCCCGTCCGCCGTGCTGGACATGTCCGATGCCGTTCCCGGCGAGCGCACCTATACCATCGAAGATGGCGCCGTACGTTTGCCGCGCGGCGTGTACCTGTTGCGGTCCATCCCGTCGGAAATCCGCTTTCGCTTTGAAAAGCGCATCACCCGGCTGGTCCCTATCAAAGCCCGCTTCAGCGGCGGCAGGGCAGCCGGACCCGCGCCCGGCGCGATCACGGTTCAGCCGGCCATGCTCGAAATCACCGGTCCGGAGAGCCACGTGTCCCGTATCCAGAACGTGGCCACCGACGCCGTCGATCTTTCCTCGGGGGCGTCCGTGGTGACCCAGCGCGTCAACGCTTATGTGGACGACCCGTTCGTACACTTCGTGGCTTCTCCGCAGGTGACCGTCAGCGTGGTGCTCGGCAAGCGGTAACCGTCACTTTTTCGAGGCTGCGACACTGTTCGAGGGAGGCGTCGGCAAGAATGCCGACGCGGCAGGCGGAGTGCCTGCGCCACGGTACCGTGCGTGCCATACTCGTTTCGTATGAGATCCTCCTCGGGTTCCACCCGGCGGGCCCTGTTGGCTGGCATGCCGGCGGCCCTGACCGCGGCGGCCGCCAGCGCACCAACCGGGGCTGCCGCGAAACCCAATATCGTGCTGGTGATATCCGATCAGTTCCGCGCCGATTGCCTGGGTTCGCTGGGCCTGAATCCCATGAACCTTACGCCGAATCTCGACGGCATGGCGTCGCGCGGCGTCGTATTCCGTTCCGCCTTCGCCAATCAGCCGGTCTGCGCCCCGGCGCGTGGCAGCATCTTTACCGGCCAATACCCGGCGCGTCATGGCGTGGTGCAGAACGGCATCGCGCTGCCTCCGGGCACCCCCACTCTCGCCACCACGCTGCGCGCCGCCGGCTATTCGGCCAACTACATCGGCAAATGGCACCTGGCCGGCGACGTACGCGCCGCCGCGCCGCCGGCAGCCCGCGGCGGATTCCTCGATCTCTGGGAAGCTTCCAACCTGCTCGAATTCACCTCCCACGCTTACGAGGGCGATCTTTTCGATAACGCCGGCCGGCCCATTCACTTCGCCAATCGTTATCGCGCCGATTTTCTCACCGACCGCGTCGAGCGCTTCCTGCGCGGCGCGCACCGGCCATTTCTTCTGGTCGCTTCCTACCTCGAAGTGCACCACCAGAACGATTCCGATACCTTCGATCCCCCGCGCGAGTTCAAGAATCGCTATCCCAATCCGTTCGTGCCCCAGGACCTGCGCCCGCTGCCGGGCACCTGGCCCAGCCAGCTCGCCGATTACTTCGCCTGCGTGGCCAAAATGGATGAAGTGGTCGGCCGTATCCGCGGCGTGTTGGCCGATACCGGTCTGGACCGCGACACCATCCTGGTTTTCGTGAGCGACCACGGCTGCCATTTCAAAACCCGTAACACCGAATACAAACGCAGCCCGCACGACAGCTCGTTGCATATCCCGCTGGTCATGGAGGGCCCCGGCTTCAACCGTAATCTCGCCATTCCCGAGCTGGTTAGCCAGGTGGATTTGACGCCCACCCTGCTGGCCGCTTGCGGCGTGCCCGCGCCGCCGGGCGTCCAGGGCCGCAGCTTTCTGCCGCTGTTAGATCGCCAGACCACGGGTTGGCGGGACGAAGTCTATTTCGAGCTGTCCGAGTTCGTACTCGGCCGCGGCCTGCGCACGCCGCAATACACCTACGCCGTAGCCGCCCCGCGCCAGGGCGACCGGCTCCCCGAGCGCGCCGGCCGGTACGTGGAATACATGCTCTACGACAATGATGCCGATCCCTGGCAGCAGGTGAACCTGGCCGGCCGCGCCCCCTACGCCAAAGTGGCCGAGGACCTGCGCGCGCGCCTGGCAGAGCGCATGAAGGAAGCCGCCGGAGAGACGACCGCCATCGAGCCTTGCTGGTTCCCGTATCCGTAAGGGAACGGGCCTGCTGGCAGATAACTGTTTGTTTTTGAATTATTTGCAGGCATTGATGGGTTCGTTCGGTAACGGCGATTTCGGTTCGCCTTTGTGCATTTTTGTGCAGATATTGCGATGGGCCAACAGCGCGACCAGGGCGTCCGCCCCGCCTGGAACGCAGCATGGGCAGGGACGGCCTCGGAAACCTCGGTCCGAGTTTGCGTTTGTGCATTTTTGTGCATGCCAGTAGGACAGACCTCGCGGTCTGTCAAGCGCAGGCTAAAGCGTGCGCCACACAAACGCTTTGATACCAGTAGTTTGAGGGCAGCGGTGGGTTCGTTCGGTAACTGCGATTTGGGTTTGCTTTTGTGCAGTTTTGTGCATACTTGACCGATAGGCCAGCAACGCGACCAGGGGGTCGCGCGCGGACGAGGGCGTCCGCCCCACCGCGATGTAGCGAGACTGGCTTTGCTCCGCAACGGCAGTCTGATTTCGTTGTGCATTTTTGTGCATGCTTTGGAAGGCGCAAGTGCTCTCTCAGGCCTGGCAACCTTCCCCATCCCATCTGTAACACGCGAACGGGATGGAGGACGGGCCGTTATGGGCTAACTTATGGTGAACACAGGAGTTCCGGTTTCGGGAAGCTTGGTGACCGACGTGCTTCCTATCTGTCGCCGTACCGAACGGAGTTCCTTCGCGCGGCCAGGGGCGCCTATGCGAAGCTGCTGTCCGGCCATTTTGACACGCACTCGGAACTGCGTGGTTTTTCCGGCCGCCGTCGCCCTCGCGTCGCCAACTTCAAAATAGCGCCCACCCACTTAGGTTACGGCTACGGGTCAATCGAACGGATAACGCCGCAAATCCCTGCGCCCATGCGCTACGTGCATGATGTTTACGACCGGCCCCGCGACACGGTAGAAGATCAAATACTCGCCTACTGGGAAGCTGCGATAGCCAGGCCGTATCTCGTCGCGCTGCCGGCCGGCGTGCGGCATGTCTCCCAATAGCCGGAAGCGGTTCGTCAACAGGTCAATGAAGCGGTCGGCGGCGGGCTCGCTGTCCTCGGCAATGCGCTGCCAGACGTCGAGCACATCACGGCGCGCTCGCTTGGTCAGGCGGTAAGAAGCCATTAGAAGGGCTGCTTACCGTCACGAACCGCCCGCGCATCGCACTTTAACTCCGCGGCCAGTTGCGGTAGCGTCTCGTTGGTGTAGTCGGTGTAGTGTCCAGCTTCCAGTTCGGACTCGGCGTCATCAAACGCAGCGCTGAGTTCGACCCGCGCGCGCTCGCGTTCTTCCCACAGCGACAGAGCTTCCCGCACAGCATCCTCCTCGCGGTGAAGGCGTCCGCTCTCGATCGCGTGTTTGATAAATGCCTTTTGGTCTGGGGTAAGCTGTACTTCCATTGCTTCCAGCGTAAGGAGGGCAAGGGCAGGTGTCAAGTGCCGCATTCGGGTGAATGGCTCGCGGCCGGCAAAACGTCTCCGCAAGAATGCGGAGACGGCAGCCTGAGAGGCCGCGCCACGGGGCACCGAATTTCCATCCGTAACCAAATCCCCGGCTGCGGCGAAAGAATATAATAGAAAGCAAAGAGGATGCTGATCAAAAAGCCCGCGGATCTCCGCTATTCCGATATCACCCCGCGCTCCATTTATCTGAACCGGAGGCGGTTCCTGGCCGGCCTGCCGGTGGCTCTGGCGGCTGGGCGCGAACTGCTTTCGCCCGGCCGCGCGCGCGCCGCCGGCGGCAAATTTCCAAACCTTGTCAAAAGCTCGTTCAGCACCACCGAAAAGCCGAACAGCTACAACGACGTCACCCACTACAACAATTTCTACGAATTCGGAACCGGCAAGGAACAGCCCGCCAAACTGGCGCAGAATTTCAAGCCCGGGCCGGATTGGAAGGTTTCCGTGGAAGGGGCCGTCGCCAAGCCGCGCAAGTTCACCTTGGCGGAATTAATCGCCCTCGCGCCGCTCGAAGAACGCATCTATCGCCATCGCTGCGTGGAAGCCTGGTCCATCGTGGTGCCCTGGGTGGGTTATTCCCTGAGCGTGCTGCTCAAACAGGTGCAACCGACGGCCAAAGCTCAGTACGTCGCCTTCGAAAGTTACTACAATTCCAGCATGATGCTCTCCTCCCAACAGGCCGGCATCGAGTTTCCGTATGTCGAAGGCCTGCGCCTCGATGAGGCCATGCACCCGCTCTCCATGCTTAGCTTCGGCATGTACGGCGACTCGCTGCCTCCCCAGGACGGCGCGCCGGTGCGGCTGACGGTCCCCTGGAAGTACGGTTTCAAGAGCATCAAGTCGCTGGTGAAGATCAAGCTGGTGGAAAAGCAGCCGCCCAGTACCTGGAACTTGTCCAATGCTCGCGAATATGGGTTCTATTCCAACGTCAACCCGCAGGTCGATCACCCGCGCTGGAGCCAGTCCAGCGAGCGCCGCCTGGGCGAATTCCTGAAGCGCCCCACCCTGATGTTCAACGGTTACGGCGACCAGGTGGCCAGCCTTTACAACGGCATGGACCTGAAGAAAAACTACTAGGGACTAACGATGCTGCGCCGCCGCTGGATTAAAGCCGTTGTATTCCTGCTCTGCCTGACCCCGATTTCCTGGGTCTTATGGCGCGCCTTCTATGGCGAAGGACTGACCGCCAACCCGGTGGAATTCATCACTCATTTCACCGGCGACTGGACCATCCGTTTCATCGTGATCACGCTGGCCGTCAGCCCGCTGCGCAAGCTGCTTGCCTTGCCGGACCTGATCCGCTTCCGCCGCATGCTCGGCCTGTTTGCCTTCTTCTACGGCACCCTGCATTTCCTCACCTACTTCTGGCTGGACAAATTCTTCTCCATGCCCGAAATCGCCAAGGACGTGGTCCGCCGGCCCTTCATCACCGCTGGTTTTACGGCGTTTGTGCTCATGATCCCCCTGGCGCTCACTTCCACCAAGGGTTGGATTCGCCGCCTCGGCGGCAAGCGCTGGCAAAGCCTGCATCGGCTGATCTATCTGACCGCCATCGCCGGCGTGGTGCACTACTACTGGCTGGTGAAGTCCGACATCCGCCTGCCCGCTCTTTATGGGGCCCTGGTGGCCGTGCTGCTGGGCTGGCGCGCGGTTGAGAAACTGCGCAAAAGGGTCGGTCGCGCGCGTCCGCTCCGCACTCCGGCAAATGCGGAGGGATGATGAGGTGGGACAGGCGATCGCCTTTTGCCGCCTGTCGAGCCTTCGCTTCGGGACGCCGGGCATGGCTGGATTCTCAGGCGGCGGGGCGGCCTGAGAGGCCGCCGCAGGCCGAGGGCCTGCCCCACGGTCCCATGGGACAATCGAAGAAGCGATGACTCACAACCCCATCATTGTGGCTCTGGACGTGGAGTCGGCGGCCGAAGCGCGCGCTCTGGTGACGCGCATCGGCGAAGGCGTCGACTTCTACAAAGTCGGCATGGAACTGTACGCCGCCTGTGGCATGGAAGTCGTTCGGGAACTGAAGGATCGGGGGAAGCAGGTATTTCTCGACCTCAAGATTTACGACATCCCGGAAACGGTTCGCCGCGCCGTTGCCCAGGTGGCTCGCGTGGGCGTGCGCTTTCTTACGGTGCATGCCGTGGGCTCGGTGATGCGCGCCGCCGTCGAGGGGAAGGGCGATGCCAGGCTGCAACTGCTGGCCGTGACCGTGCTCACCAGCTTCGGCCCCGAAGACGCCGAAGACCTCGGCTTCACCGGCATGATCGCCGATCTGGTGGACCGCCGCGCCCGCAAAGCCGTGGAATCGGGCGTGGACGGAATCGTGGCTTCCCCTCTTGAAGCTGCCGCCGCGCGCCGCATCCTCGGGCCCGCGCGCGTTCTGGTGACCCCCGGTGTCCGTTCCGCGGGCCGCGACCGGGGCGATCAGAAACGCGTGGCGACTCCATACGACGCGGTTCGCGACGGCGCCGACTACCTGGTCATCGGACGCCAGATCACGCGCGCCGCCGACCCGGCCGCCGAAGCCGCACGCATCGCCGAAGAAATTGCCGGAGTCGATGCCTGAGCCGGCGCTATGAAATTGCCCGCCACGTTTCGCGCGCTCGAATACCGTAATTTTCAGCTCTTCTTCGCCGGCCAGTTGATCAGCCTGATCGGGACCTGGATGCAGAACGTGGCGCAGGCCTGGCTGGTCTACCGGCTTACGCATTCCTCGGTGCTGTTGGGCGCGGTGGGGTTCTCGAGCCAAATTCCCGTGTTTCTGTTCGCCGTGCTGGGCGGTATGGTGGCCGACCGTTTCGACCGGCGCAAGGTGGTGATCGCCACCCAAACCGGCGCCATGCTGCTCGCCTTCGTTCTGGCCGCGCTCACCCTGACCGGGTCCGTCCGCATCTGGCACATTTTCGTTCTCTCGACCCTGCTGGGCGTGGTCAATGCCTTCGACATTCCGGCCCGCCAGTCGTTCATCGTCGCGATGGTGGGCAAGGCCGACCTGATGAATGCCATCGCGTTGAACTCCTCCATGTTCAACGCCTCTCGCGTGGTGGGGCCGGCGGTGGCCGGCATTCTGGTGTCCACCATCGGTGAGGGTTGGTGCTTCTTCTCGAACGCGGTCAGCTACATCGCCGTCATCGCCGGCCTGTTGCTGATGCGCATGGCGGAAAAACGCCGGCCGGAATCGGCCGGATCGGCGCTCGCCAACGTAGGGGAAGGTTTTCGGTTCGTCCTCAGCCATCCGCCGGTGCACGCGCTTCTGATTCTGCTCGGCGTCATGAGCCTGTTAGCCATGCCGTATGCCGTGCTGATGCCGATCTTCGCCGACCGCGTGCTGCACGGCGGCGCCACCACGCTTGGCTGGCTGATGGGCTGGACCGGCGTCGGCGCGCTGGGCGGCGCGTTGCTGCTGGCCACCCGCACCGATCTCAAGGGCCTGAGCACGTGGCTGGCCGCGGCGGCCACCGGCGTGGGTTGCTTCCTGGTCGGGTTCGCCTTCTCCACCAGCCTGCCTCTTTCTTCGGTTCTGCTGGTGGCCACCGGCTTTTGCATGATGATTCAGATGGGCGCGACCAATACCCTGGTGCAGAGCATGGCGCCGGATGCATTGCGTGGCCGCATCATGGCGGTCTATTCCATGATGATGATGGGCATGACGCCGTTCGGCTCGCTGCTGGCCGGAGCCGTGGCCGATCGGCTGGGCGCTGCCCGGACGGTGGCGCTCGGAGGCACCGTCTGCGTGGCGGCGGCGCTGACTTTCTGGCGCCTCCTGCCGCGCATCCGCCCCGACGCGCGCCGGTTGATCGTCGCCCAACAGACGGCCCATCTCGAACCGCTAGGTTGATCCCGGCCAAGCCGGTGGCACTCATAGCTGCACCACATCCCAACGGCGCATCCGCGCCGATTCAAAATTCGTCGGCCTTGGGGCGCAGCGGCGAGACGTCCGGCGGCGATGGCGCGGACGTGCGATGCAAGCCGGCGGTCATTCGCTCCATGCCAAGCTTGTCCAGACGCAGCACGCCATTCAGCAGATCGTCCACCGAGTAAGCCGCTTTGCTGACGCCCGCGCCGTGCCGCTGGGTGTTGGCGAAAATGTGGTAGATCTCGTGAGCCAGTATGCGTCCCAGCGCTCGGCCGAACACCGCGTCGCGTTCGAGCGGGGGAAGGTGCGCCATGCCGGCCTCTAAGAAGTCGCGCAGCCGGTTGCAATCCACGCCGGTAAAGTGCAGGATGGCGCCGTCGCTGACGTGGGTCCATCCCAACGGACCCGGGTTCCCTGTGTGGGGCGCCACCTTCCCGGCGTCACACCGCCCGAAGAACTGCGCCACCGCAATTTCGGCAGCCGGCGAAGCGTGCGCCGCATCCGCGGTGGAGCGCCAGTCGAAACGCAGTCCGGCGGGCTGCATGATGGTGAGCAATTCGTGCTGCATCGCATCCGCGACCGCGGCCGGCGGCAATTGGGAAAACTCGGTGTACAGTGCGACTGAAATCGGGTCTGGCGATTGGGCCCAAACCTGCCCGTGCGCCAGTATCAGAATCGATGCCGGCCCGGCAACGAGCAAGCCAAGAGATTTCATAAACTCACGTCCGCGGGGAGCGGTCCGTGATCAGATCCGGGTGTTCGCGCACCATCCGGTTCGCCATATGACAGGCGAAGCAGATGGGCTTACCCGCGGCCAGGATGTCGCGCAGTCGATCGACGGGGATCTCGCTCCATTCCACGCTCTTCTTATCGGCACCGAGCACCGCGGGTTGAGCGCCCGCGGCCGGGATGGCCCCGAACGGCCGGCCGCAGGAACAGCAATCCTTGCCGGCGTACCATTCGAGCACGATGTTCCGCACCAGGCAGTCGGCCGGCCGGGATTCGATCTCCCGCAGGCACTCCTGCCCGCACCCGGCCTTCTCCGGCCAGCGGGTGCATTCCGCCAGTTGTAGTTTGGGAGCATGCAGCAGGCCGCCGAGCGCGGCACGGGAAGAATCCAGCCTTACCCCGGCGGGACGCTGGTTTTCCGGGCACGTCACCAGACGGCGCCCGCGGAACTTCCACCAGCCATACAATCCACGCAGCACTGCTGCCAACAGGACCAGAGCGACAAGGACCCAGACCTGAATCGGCATAATCAACTCCTTAATTCACTGTGCAAGAACCGTACCACCCGCGAGGCCTTCGCCGCCACGGTCAGGCCGCCTGGTTTCAACAACATACGCGTTTGAGGGCCGTTCCCCCTGTGGGCCTTGCCCCAAACCGGGCAACGAATTGGCCGCTACCAGCGTCTATTCCCACATGCCGGGGACGGTTAAATATACTATTTGGCTGGTATCGGCGGCCCTGTTATCCGCCGCCGCCGGCGAGTACGCTACCGCCAAGCACAAACTCGACCTGATCGATTCCGACCGTCTTCGCCCCGGCGCGAGCCTGCAATTGACGCTTGCCGAGCTCAACGCCTACGCCGCCGGCGAGGCCCCGGCCGGAGTCCGCGATACCCGCATCCGCATCCCCGCGCCTGGCCAGGCCAGCGGCAGCGCCACCGTCGATTTCCTCAAATTGCGGCGCGCGCAGGGCGCCGCGCCCAGTTGGCTGATGTCCAAGCTGCTCGATGGCGAGCGGCCCGTAAGCGTCGCCGCACGCCTCCATTCTTCCGGCGGTTATGCCACCGTGGATGTCGAGGAAGTGACCATCTCGGGCGTTACCATCGAGGGCCGCACTCTCGAATTTCTCATCCGGGACGTGCTTCTGCCCCTCTATCCGGACGCCGCCGTCGGCCGCCCCTTCGAGCTCGGCCACCGTATCCAAAGCGTCGACCTGACACCGGGCGGAGTAACGGTGCGGATTCGGAAGTAGCGATCAGCTCCAACTTCTTTCCAGGGGGGAAGCTGGTAGAATTAGCTTCGTTCGATTTTGAACGACGGGCAGGAACAACTCTCATGAGAACATTCCGGTGGGACCGGTTCGTTTGGGCACTTGGCGCGTGCCTCAGTTCTGGTACGCTGGCCGGGCTGGTTGGCTCTATCCTCCTCTGGCAGGCGGCCGCGGCTTCGAGCGTACCCCCGCGAGCCTGGACCGCGCAATGGATCGCCTCCGCCGATGGCCCCGCACGCGACGATAACGTCAGCTACTTTCGAAAGTCGCTGTCGCTCGAAAAGGTTCCAGCACAATTCTTAGTGGATGTCAGCGCGGATACGCGTTTCGAGCTTCATGTCAACGGCAAGCGCGTGGGCAACGGACCCGCTCTGGGAGATCTGCATCACTGGCATTATGAGACCTACGACCTGTCCGGGTACCTCCGCAGCGGGTCAAACCTCGTCGCGGCCATGGTATGGAACCACGGCACTGTCTCTGCCGTGTCGCACATGAGCTCGCGGACCGCATTTCTGCTGTCCGCGGAGGAAGCGGCCAACGCCGCCGTCAACACCGGGGAAGGCTGGCAGGTCAGCCGCGAAATGGGGCGAAGCGTTGCGCCGTCCGGAGCGCGCGATTATTATGCCGCCGGGCCCGCGGAGGCGATGGACGGCCGGAAGATGGACTGGAGCTGGGATAGCCCCGAGGGCGGCCAAAACGGCTGGATGCCGGCCCGCTCTTTAGGGCGCGCCGCGGTTCGCGGGGTGCAGGATAGCCCAACTCCCTGGATGCTCGTCCAGGATCCGTTGCCACCGATGACTTATGCGCCGATTTCGGCCGGGCGAGTGGTCCGCATCTCCGGTCTGCCGGGCGCGGCACCTAATTCGCTCGAAGAGCCGCTGATCGTTCCGCCGCATAGCGACGTCACCATCCTGCTCGACCGCGGCGCTCTTACGACGGCTTATCCAACGCTGGAAACCAGTGGCGGCAGAGACGCTTCGATCGATCTCACTTATGCGGAGGCGCTGTATGATGCGGACCACAAGAAAGGCAATCGCAATGAGACGGCGGGCCGCCATATCGAGGGCGTTCGCGACCAGATCGCCGGCGATGGCGGCAAGCGGACCTATCGGACGCTTTGGTGGCGCACCTGGAGATATCTGCAGGTCGAGGTGAGGACGGCGGAGACGGCGCTGACGATTGAGAGGCTCGGAGGTTTCTACACGGCCTATCCGTTCCCGGCTGCCGGGCACTTTGAGAGCGACGACGCCGAGCTCGCGCGGATATGGGAAACCGGATGGCTTACCGCGCAGTTATGCGCCCATGAAACCTATATGGATACGCCGTATTGGGAGCAACTGCAATACATTGGCGATACCCGCATTCAGGCGCTGATTTCCTATGCCGTGGCGGGGGACGACCGGCTGGCCCGCCAGGCCCTGGAAGCGTTCCACAACTCGCTGATGCCGGACGGACTCACTCAGAGCCGCTATCCGTCGTCGCTCACCCAGATCATCCCTCCCTTCTCGCTGCTCTGGGTTGGAATGCTGCGCGATTACTGGCAGTATCGCGACGATCCGGCCTTCGTAGGCTCGCTGGTTCCCGGAACGCGCGGCGTGCTGGATTGGTTTTCGGCGCGCCAGCGGCCGGACGGCCTGCTGGGCCGTATCGAGTGGTGGCCATTTGTCGATTGGAGCCCTCCGGATTTTGTCTCAGGCGTGCCTCCCCAGGATGCGGACGGCGGCTCGTCGGCTTTGACCCTTCAGTTCATCGAAGCGCTCCGGTACGCCGCCGCGCTCGAAGACGAATTCGGAGAGAAAGACCGCGCCCGCCAATATCGCGAACGGGAGCGCCGGGCGTCGGAAGCACTGATGCGGCTGAACTGGTATGAACAGGCGGGGATGTTAGCCGACACACCCGCCCGGAACCATTTCAGCCAGCAGGCCAACTCCCTGGCAGTATGGCTCGACGTGATTCCAAAGGCCTTGCAGCCGGCCGTGATGCGGAAAGTCCTGGACTCCGACGATCGCAGCGGCATGTCGCAGGCAAGCTATTATTTCCGCTTCTACTTCGCTCGCGCCATGGTTCATGCCGGATTGGGCGACCTATACATCCCGCAGCTCGAGCCGTGGCGCAAAATGCTCCAGCTCGGTCTCTCCACATGGGCCGAGACGCCGGAACCCACCCGTTCCGATTCCCACGCCTGGAGCGCTCATCCGACCTTCGATCTGATGACGATTGTCGCCGGCATCGCCCCTGGCGCGCCGGGATTCCGCAGCGTCGCCATCACCCCTCACCTGGGCAAACTGCAGCACGCGGCCGCGTCCATGCCGACGCCGCACGGCCCGGTCGAGGTGTCGTATGAAAAGCGGAACGGCGCCTGGACCGCCCGCATTATTCTCCCCGAGAATCTTTCCGGTAACCTGAGCTGGCGCGGCCACCTGCTGCCGCTGCATGGCGGCACGCAGACGGTGAAACTCGACCAATAGCCGCGGTCGATGCCCCGCCTTACCGGCCGCTGAAAGCGATTGGCTACTTCCTGCACAAGGCCGTCAGGAAGCGTCCGTCCGAAGACGGGTACTCCTGCACGATTTCGAGGCCGCCCTGTTCCGACAACAGCCAACGAAACGCTTCGGCCGTATACGCGTATTGGAAATTCAACCCGATGCGCTCGCCGCGTTCGAGCGAAATCTCCTGGCTGGCGACCGTCGCCGAGAGGTCCCGGCTGGCCCGGAAATGACGCGTCACCAGGTACAGCCCGGCGTGGCGGGAATCGTTCTTCAGATTGAACCGGATTTCGCCATCGGGCTCACTGATACCCACCCCGGCCAGCAGGGCGGAGATGAATCGCCGCACCGCCGGATTGTCGCGCCGCGCCAGCGTCAATTCCGGATGAAATACCTCGCCGTCCACCAGCAGGCGGTCCCCCGGCTTCAGACACTGCGCCACGGAACGAATCTGGGCCAGCGGGTCGAACGACCCCATGGTATTGCCCGAAAACACGAACAAACGAGGCGGGTCGGCGGCGTCGGCCGCGTATACCAGGTGCATGGGGCTCGAAATGTCGGCTTTGATGCCGACCGTCTCGATGTCTTCGTCTTCGGCCCCCGCCGAGGCCAGTTCCAGCATGCTCTGGCTGGCATCCACCGGATAGTAGAAACATTCCGCGCCGGTTTTCTTCAGCGCGTCCATCAGCAGCCGGTCGCGCGCGCCATCGCCGGCGCCGAAGCTGATCACCGGCACCTTGCCGTGGAAAATTCCGGCCAGGAGAGGAGCCTCCGCCGCAATCTGCGTCCAGGTCTGCCACAGCCCGCCGTGCAGTTCCGTGTCGGAAGCCAGCGTTACCCATTCGGCGGCCGACCGCGGGAACCAGCAGAAGAACTTCTCCGGCAGGTCGCGCGCCTCCATCGCCTCGGTAAACTCCTGGGTGATGTCGGCTTCCGTCAATACCACTTCGACTCTCATTTAGAACCCCATTATGTGCATGCCGGAATCCACGAAGATCACGTTGCCGGTTACGCCGCGGGCCAGATCGCTCGCCAGGAAAACCGCCGTATCGGCCACCTCCGCGGGGTCCGTGTTGCGCCGCAGGGGGGTTCTTTCGCCAGCTTCCAGAATGCTCGAAAAGCCCTTGATGGCGCGCGCCGAAGCCGTCTTCACCGGACCGGCCGAAATGGCATTCACCCGAATCCCGCGCTCCCCGAGCTCGCTGGCCAGGTAACGCACCGAAGCTTCCAGCGACGCTTTGGCCACGCCCATCACGTTATAGTTCGGCACCACCCGCGTCGACCCCACGTAGGTCAACGTGCTGATCGATCCGCCCGCGGTCATCGCCGGCACTGCCGCCCGGGCCACCGCCACCAGCGAATAGGCGCTAACGTTCTGCGCCAGCAGGAAACCTTCCCGGCTGGTCTCGGTGAAAGGCCGCTCCAGATCCTCGCGGTTGGCGAATGCCAGGCTGTGAACCACGGCGTGCAGCGGGCGATCGAGCGCGCCGAGCGAAGCGGCCAGTGCCGCCATTTCCTCGTCTTTGGTCACGTCGCAGGGGATCAGCGCGGCGATGTCGAAATCCTGGGAAAGCTCGGTAATCGCCACCTTCTGGCGCTCGCCCAAATAGGTGAGCACCAGCGAAGCGCCTTCCCGCGAAAACGCCTGGGCGATGGCGTAGGCCAGGCTCCACCTGTTGGCAATGCCGAGAATGAGGGCCAGCTTGCCCTCCAGTAGCTTGGACATGAACACTTCAGTGTAACCGAACGCTTGCGCCCCAGCTTTGCGGCGTCGCGATCGGGAGATTCGCGGGCCAGGTGCGCCCTGGTCGCCTTACTTCCATGTCTTTAGCCTGGAAGGCAGGAATGGCGGGTATCAATCGGCGCATCGGCGCCCGCGTCCGCCCTACGTCCCCAGCACTTCGAAGCTGACTCCGTCCACCCACACCCGCCCGCGGCCTACCGACATCACTCCTATGTTGATGAAGCGGGCATCGGGCGCTACCGGGCCGGTGATTTCGATGTAGGTCCATTCGCTCGACCGGATGGGACGGTCGTCCATGTTGTCGAAAAAGCCCTGCTGGCGGTTCTCGCGGTCCACGCTCAGCCACATTTGGGCGCGGTCCTCGGGGTCGGCCGATTCCAGCCGGAGCCAGGCGCCCAGGCGAACCGATCTTCCTCGATACGCCGCCGCGCTGAAGCTCTGCGAGAGACTGCTGAATGGCCGGGGGGCGTTGGACGGCACCAGCACCATCGCGCACCCCACCGAGTCCCGGCAGCCGGTGCGGCTGAGCGCGGCCAGATAATCGGCGTCGCGCGGCAGTGCCGGCACGAACCAGCCGGGTGGCACTTTGCCTGGCTGTCCTTCGGCGAAGTTGAGATTGCGCGGGCCGAAGATCGCGTCTTCCGGTTCGGCGATCTGACGGCGCGCTTCGGCGGCCTCTTCAGTCTGGTCGGAATAGTCCCGCAGCAGCCGGCGATACTGCGCTTCCGCCTGCGCGCGTAGCCCGAGTTTCTCCAGGCAATGCGCCAGTCCCAATACGGCGCGCGCCGCCATCTCGCGCGAAACGCCGGCCTCGGCGGCGATCGCCCGGTATTCCTCGATCGCGCCCTTCAGATCGCCGACGACGGCTTCGCGGTAGCGCGCGTCTTCCATCCGGCGTTCCGGTTGCCCGTCCGGCGCAAGCTGAGCCGCGAACGCAACCAGCAGGACTGCCCCCAGTCCACCCGCCAGGCAGAAGCTTCTCTTGATTCCGTTAGCCCGCATTTCTCAGCTCGTTCTGGTCCACAGGCTAAAGCCTGTGCCACCTGTTGCCAGCCTGTGGACAACTCCAGAGACAGGCCGGAGGCCCGTCCAACTTCCTACCCATCGAACCTATACCCCAACCCCCGCAGGTTACGCAGGTAAATCGGATTGGCCGGGTCTGGCTCGATCTTCCGCCGCAGGTTGGCGATGTGGTTATCCACGATCCGGTCGCTGGCATACGTATCCGGGCCCCAGGCTCCGGCCAGCAGACGGTTGCGGCTCATCACCCGGCCGCGCGCATGCACGAACAGTGCCAGCAGCTTGAACTCGATGGGCGTGAGCTCCAAAGCCTGTCCGTTGCGCCGCAGCTCGCCGCGTTCGAAGTCCACCTCCACTTCGCCGAAGCGATAGGTCTCGACGGCCGGCTCTCCGGAAGCGCGCCGCAGCAAGGCCTTGATGCGCGCCCGCAACTCGCGCGTTCCGAAGGGCTTGGTGACGTAATCGTCGGCGCCCAGCTCGAAGCCCAATACCTTTTCGGCTTCCTGGGTTCTGGCGGTCAGCATCAGGATGGGCGTGCGCAAGCCGGCGCGGCGCAGCTCGCGGCAAACCTCGAAACCGTCCTTGCCGGGCAGCATCACGTCCAGCAGGATCAGGTCGAAGGCCGCCTGGCGGGCGCGGCGGGCGGCCTCGGCTCCATCGCCCAGAACTTCAACCTCGTAGCCCTCCATCTTGAGGTCGTCCTCCAGCCCCAGGGCAATCCCCGGCTCGTCTTCCACCACCAGAATGCGCGTCATATTCTTCTCATACCCGCTCCATCGCCGGCAGCAGCACGGTGAAGGTGCTGCCTTGCCCCGGCTGACTGGCCACGCGGATGGCTCCGCCATGTGCCGCCACGATGTGCCGCACCATCGCCAGCCCTACACCGGAACCCTTCACGTTGCCCTCCGCCGCCGCGCTGCCGCGCACGAACTTGCGAAAAATCGCCTTCCGTTCCGAAGGCTGGATGCCGACCCCTTTATCGCGTACGCGAATGGCCACGAATTCGCGTTGCCGCCCCCACTCCACCCATACCGTCGGACACGCCGGCGAATATTTGATGGCGTTGTCCACCAGGTTGCGCAGCGCCACCGACATGGCTTCCGGGTCGGCTTCGATGGTGCAGCCGCGCGCCCCGCCCACCAGCTCGATGTGCCGCCCCTGCCCGGCGATCTGCGGCTCGAATTCGGCCACCACGCGCTCCACCAAGGTCGCGGTATCGAGCTCTTCGAAGTGATACTGCCGCGCGCCCTCTTCCATGCGCCCGAAGTTCAACAGCGCCTCCACCAGGCGCTGCAGCCGTCCCGTCTCGCGCACCAGGGTTTCGTAGTAGACCTGGCGGCGGTCTTCGTTGGGCACGCGTCCCAGCGCCAGAATCTCGGCGAGCTGGCGCATGGAAGTCAGCGGCGAGCGAAACTCGTGCGAGACCGCCGAAACAAAATCGGATTGCATGCGGGAAACTTCCATCTCCCGCCGGATGGCGCGGCCGATGAAATACGTTCCGCTGATCAGGAACAGTACCATGATGCCCATTCCCGCCACCAGAAACCGCTGCCGCGCCGCTACTCCCGCGTCGCCAGCCGTAGGCGTGCCGCCGACGTACAGGGTCCAGGGCAACTGCCCCTCGGCCGCCGGACGAACCGCTGGATGCCGCCCGCTCGGCGCGCGCCCCGCCACTACCCGGCCTTCGCTATCCGCCGCCGCCCATTCCACCGCTTCGCGCGAGAGCACCGGCTGCAGAATCGCCTCCGGACGCACCAGCCACAACGCGCGCCGTTCCGGAGCGCCGCGCCACACTGCAAACCAGGGGCGTCCTTCCACCCACAAGGTGGTTTGCCCGCGCGCCGCCGGCGGCCGGTTGCGCGGATCCCAAAGCTGCATGGCCGCCTCGGTGAGGGCTACCGCATCGGCCGGAGGCGAAACGCCCCGGTCAGCCACGCTCGCTGCGGCGTCCCAATAAAACTCGAACTGGCCGCGGGTGAGTTGCCATCGTACGGCGCGCAAGTCGGCCAGCAGAGCGTCGCCATCGTTCTTCCGGCCCGGAAGCCCGGCCAGCGCCAGGCGGGCCGCCAGGTCGGCGGGCGCTCCGGCCACCTTGGCCGACGCGATGGCCGCCAGTTGCCGGTAAGCTTCCGCCGCGCCCGCCCCTTGCCCGGAGTTGCGCTCCACGCGCGCCAGCCGCATCAGCGCCCCGGCCCGCACCGCCGGGTCTTTGGAGTTCGCCAGGCGCGCATACCAGGCGGCCGCCTGCTCCGGCTTAGGCTGCGGATATTCCAGCCGCTCGCCTTCCGCGAACGCCTCCGCCGCAGCTTCCGGCAGCGAGGACGGCAGCGGCTGATAGAGCAACCGCCCGCCCGGCGAAGCCTCCAGCATATCGCCGGCGAGCAGCAGGAAGACTCCGTCCTCCGGCTTCACCTCCGGCATAGGGAAAGCCAGCCAGGTCCCCAACCGGTCGCCGGTTTCCGCCAGCGACCCGCGCAGCGTGGCCGCAATCCGGTCGGCGCTTTGTTCCAGGTGCTCCCGGGCGTGCTGCGCTTCCACCAGCCGTTCCTGGTCGAGCAGCCGCCACCCGAACCAGGCCAGCGTCGAAATCGAGGCCAGCGTCAATAGAAACAAGCCAACCAGCAAGCTGCGCGGCGGCCGGAGCCACTGGTCGAGCAGCGTCATTCTACCCCGATTGTACTCTCAGGCTCTACGTGGCGCAGGCTGTCAAGCCTGAAGCGCCCCGATTCTTCGGGGCGTTTTGCGCCCACGAACCGAATCGGCCGACGGCGCGCGGCCCTATGTTCCCTAGCGAGATTTTCGGGACGCTTGGGCCCAATTTCCCCCCGCGTGCGCGTGCTGTTTGCCCAAGGACCGCGGAGCGAGCCGATCGGCGGCGTCGATATTATCCGCGGCGATGTATTCCCAAATCTCGTCGAGATCGAACTCGACAGCCTTGCCGAGGATGTAGCCGCTCACACTCGGGGCTTCCGGCGCTGCTCGGATTTGCGCTGCAATCGGGAGCGGGCCGCGATCGGGTCAACCACTTCACCGCGGTCAAGGGCGGCAAGACGCCGGCCAAGTTCCCCGTTGAATTCCGCCAGTTGGACGGCGCGGGCGGAGTCGTGCTCCTCCAAAAGCCGCAGGGCTTCCCGGACGACCTCGCTTGCCGAGTTGTAGCGGCCGGATTCCACCTTGGCGGCCACGAATTTTTCCAGTTCAGGCGTGAGAGAGACGTTCATGATACCGAACTCCGTGGGGCTGTCACCTTGAGGGTAGACTGCATAGCGAAGATTGTCAATGTTTGTTATTTACTGTCGTGGTCCGCGCGCCCTTGATCATGATCCCGCCGCGGCGCTTTCGCCGAATCGCCGTTCGCTCCAGCGCAGAGCTTCGCGGATATCCATCTGGAGTTTCTACGTGGCGCAGACGCCCCGAAGAATCGGGACGCTGCAGGCTTGACAGCGTACGGCAAACGGACGTACACTTTCCACAGGGAGGAGTTTGAAGATGGCTGCGACGATCCCGACTGCGCCGGCGGCCCCGTCGGCTGGAAAAGCGGAGCGATTGGAAGCTCGTATTACGCCAGCGCAGAAGGAGATTCTCCAGCATGCGGCTGAGCTTGAGGGACGTAGCCTCACCGACTTTGTCGTAAGCTCCGCCCAGGCAGCGGCCAGGCGAATTATTCATGAGCACGAGATTCTGCTTTTGAGTGCAAAAGACCGTGAGGTATTCGTCAACGCTCTTTTGAACTCGCCGGCTCCGAATGATAAATTGCGCAGGGCTGCCCGTCGATATAAACAGAAGCACGGCTAAACAGCTATCCTAAAGGATTGGTCGATAATATTTCTGAACGCTCCATCGAGACCTTCGATGTGAAGCGCCACGACCGCGAGTCCTTCGCTTGTGGTGTCGAATCACTCGATCAGTATTTTCGATCGCGAGCCAGACAGGACAGAGACAAATATGCCGCCGCAGTATTCGTCATGGCAGAAGGGCCTGGCGTTATCGGCTACTATACTCTGTCCTCTTACACGATCAATCCGGGCGAGCTGCCTGATGAACTGGCCTGCAAATTACCACGGTACCCGAATTTGCCCGCGACGCTCATTGGTCGTCTTGCTGTCGATCGCCGATACCAAAGGAAGGGCTTCGGTGAAGAACTCCTGCTGGACGCATTGAAACGCTGTTTCGCCACCACTTCCGAAGCCGGCTCGCTTGCCGTCGTTGTGGAGGCAGAGAATGCCAAGGCGATTCAGTTTTACCAGTCCTATGGATTCATCCAGTTCCCCGATCACTGTAATGGACCCCAAAACTTGGACACAAAAATGGCCTTTTCTTAGATGGTGGGCGGCATTGAAAATGAAGGAGAGTCGATGCCACGAACGCGTAAGAGTCACCCGCCGAG
>Ga0182014_10001398_pt1 | contig 32370 bp, 31 predicted proteins | sample 612S2DmetaG_FD_120489 | JGI IMG/M metagenome (GOLD analysis project Ga0182014, IMG submission 120489) | Permafrost microbial communities from Stordalen Mire, Sweden - 612S2D metaG | ecosystem: Environmental > Terrestrial > Soil > Wetlands > Permafrost | place: Sweden: Stordalen | collected... | reverse complement strand
GTAACCGCAATCGCCACAGCCATCACCGCCTCCCATCAATCAAATCAACGGGAAACATCGAATCATAACTCACCGCGTCGGGGGAATCCCCGGAGAGTCAGAAAATTCGGCGGCTGGTATAAGAGGCTGTTTCAGAAGTCGCTCTGGCGAGTCGGCTAGGGGGGATTTTTGAGCACCGGAGCGCAGCGTACTTCAGTACGTGAGCACCGGAGCGCAGAAAATCGCCGCTAGACGGCCGCCGGAGTAGACTTATGGAACAGTCTCTAAACCTTCCGCGCCGCGTCCATTAGCCGCTGCATTTCGTGGATTGCCGCTGGTAGCCCCGTGAGCAGTGCTTCGCCCATGAGGAAGTGGCCGATGTTGAGTTCGCGGATTTCCGGCAGGGCGGCGATGGGGGCGACGTTGTCAAAGGTCAGGCCGTGGCCGGCGTGGCATTCCAGCCCCACCTCGGCTGCCAGCGCGGCGGCGGCGGCCAGGCGTTGCAGTTCACCGGGCTTGCCGTTGGCGTAGGCGCCGGTGTGCAGTTCCACCACGGCGGCACCTACCTCAGCGGACGCGCGGACCTGCGCCGGGTCGGGGTCGATGAACAGCGAGACGGCGATACCGGCCGCATTCAGCCGGGCGATAACCGGCGCCAGCGTGGCGCGCTGGCCAACCACATCCAACCCGCCCTCGGTGGTAATTTCAGTCCGGCGTTCCGGCACAATGCACACGCCGTGCGGGCGCAGCTTGCACGCAATCCCGGCCATCTCATCCGTCGCCGCCATTTCGAAATTCACCGGCACCCCGGCCCAGCCGCAAATCGCCACCGCGTCCGCGTCGCGGATGTGGCGGCGGTCTTCGCGCAAATGGATGGTAATGCCGTCCGCCCCCGCCGCCGCGCAGGCTTTTGCCACTGTCAGCGGGTCCGGGTGGGGGCCGCCGCGCGCATTGCGCAGGGTGGCGACGTGGTCGACGTTAACGCCTAGTCGGATATTTACGCTCATTGCCTAGATATGCAGCGCGCGCCCATCCACCGCCAGGGCGGCTTCCTTCACCACTTCGCTCAAAGTGGGGTGTGCATGGCAGATACGCGCCACATCCTCGGCTGAGGCGCCAAATTCCATGGCGGTGACCAACTCGGCGATCAGCGTGCCGGCATCCGGGCCAATAATATGCGCGCCGAGCAGCTTGTCGGTGGCTTTATCGGCGAGGATTTTGGCAAACCCCTCCATTTCGCCCATGGCGCGGGCGCGGCCATTGGCCATGAAGGGGAATTTGCCGACCTTGTATTCAATCCCGGCGGCCTTCAGCTCTTCCTCGGTCTTGCCCACGCTGGCGACTTCCGGCCAGGTATAAACCACGCCCGGAATGGCATCGTAATTAACATGCCCGGCCTGCCCGGCCAGGAGTTCGGCCAGCGCCACGCCCTCTTCCTCGGCCTTATGCGCCAGCATCGGCCCGGCGATGACATCGCCAATGGCATAAATGCCCGGCACGTTGGTGGCGTAATGCGCGTCGGTCAGCACCAGCCCGCGCGGGTCGGTCGCCACGCCGGCTTTCGCCAGATCCAGCCCTTCGGTATAGGCGCGCCGGCCGATCGCCAGCAGCACGATGTCGGCTTCCAGCGTCTCCGCCTCGCCGCCCTTGGCGGGTTCAATGGTCAGCGTGACGCCGGTCCTGGTCGCTTTAGCGCCCGTCACCTTATGGCCGAGCTTGAACTTGAAGCCCTGCTTGGTCAGCGACTGCTGGAACGCCTTGGAAATTTCGCCGTCGAGGCCGGGGGTGATGCGGTCGAGGAACTCAACCACCGTGACCTGCGCGCCCAGACGCGACCACACGCTGCCCAGCTCCAGGCCAATCACGCCGCCGCCGATAACCACCAGATGCCCCGGCACCTTGTCCAGCTCCAGCGCGCCGGTGGAGGTAACAATGCGCTTCTCGTCCACTTCAACGCCCTTCAGCGGCACGGATTCGCTGCCGGTGGCAATAACGAGGTGCTTGGCGGTGTACTCAGTCCCCGCGACGTCGATCGCGTTCGGGCCGGTGAATTTAGCCTCCCCCTTCAACCAGGTGACCTTGTTCTTCTTGAACAGGAACTCGATGCCCTTGGTATTGGCGCCGACCACCTCACCCTTGCGGGCCTGCATGCGGGCCAGGTCGAAGCTGACCTCGCCAACGGCAATGCCATGGTCCTTCAGCCCGTGCAGGGCCTGGTGATACACCTCGGAGGATTGCAGCAGGGCTTTGGAGGGGATGCAGCCGATGTTCAGGCAGGTGCCGCCCAGCGTGGCGCGCTTTTCAACGCAGGCGACCTTCAGGCCCAGTTGCGCCGCGCGGATGGCGCAAACATAACCGCCGGGGCCGGAACCGATCACGATAACGTCGAAATTCTCTGCCATTTTTCCGCTCCACTTCGCTGGTTTCAAGAAGATGCGCAGGCCTCATAGCCCCAGAGGCATTTCCAGGCAATTCAGCCCGGTCTGGCCAAATCGTGACGGTATTTTCCAAATCATGACAGTATTTTAATGACATCAGATCTTACCTCAGCCGCTCCGGCGCACAATTTCAGCTTGGCGATAGAAATTTTTCTGGGAGCGCAACATGTCACTCATTCTGCTAATTATACTTTTAGTCCTCATTTTCGGCGGCGGCGGCGGGTATTACGCGCATCGCAGCTACGGCACCGCAGGGTTGGGCGGCGTACTGGGGTTCATCCTGGTGGTGCTGCTTATCGTCTGGCTGTTTGGCGGCATGGGCTACTACCACTACTAAAGTCCGGCCGTACGGAGGTTGGCGCGCTCTTGCGCGTCAACCTAAACGGGCTAACGCCCAATTCTTGCGTTAAGCCTACCTGCACGGCTATGTCCGGCCATGCCATCGCTCTCCGCCCGTGTAGGCCGTACCGAACTCGCCGCCACCTTTGCCCAGGCGGCGAGAGCGCGCGCCCTGCGGGCAGCGGGGCATGACGTCATCTCCCTCTCGCTCGGCGAACCGGATTTCCCCACGCCCGAACATGTGGTGGAAGCCGCCCACGCGGCCGCCCGGCGCGGCGAGACCAAATACCCCCCGCTGGCCGGCACCGAGGCGCTGAAGGCCGCCGTGCGGCGCAAATACCTGCGCGACCAGAAGCTCGACGTGCCGGAAGCCAATATTCTCATCACCAACGGCGGCAAACAGGCCATTTTCAACGTCGTCATGGCTGTCATCAACGCTGGCGACGAGGTCATCATCCCCGCCCCCGCCTGGGCCGGTTACGAGCAGACGGTGCAGTTCGCCGGCGGCATCCCCGTATTCGTGCCCTGCCCGCAGGACAAAGGCTTCGTGTTGCAGCCGCAAGCCCTGGAAGCCGCGATCACGCCCCGCACCAAACTCCTGCTGCTGAACTACCCCAACAACCCCTCCGGTGCCGCGATTGACACCGCCGGGCTGAAAGCCATCGCCCAGGTGCTGCGCCGCCACCCGGACATCTGGGTGCTCTCGGACGATATTTACGAGCACCTGCTCTTCGATAATTTCAAATATGCCACCCTCGCCGCCATCGCCCCGGACCTCGCCGAGCGCATCGTCACCATGACCGGCGTCTCCAAAAGCTACGCCATGACCGGCTGGCGGATCGGCTTTTCGGCCATGCCGTCCTCACTGATCAAAGCCTGCACCGTGGTCCAGGCCACCGCGACCTCCGGCGTCTCCTCCATCGGCCAGGCCGCGGCGCTGGCAGCACTGGAAGGCCCGCAGGATTTACTGCGCGAGCGGGCGGCCGCGTACCAGGCGCGGCGGGATCTGGTGGTGGCGCGCTTGAACGCGGTGCCCGGCGTGGCATGCCACCGGCCGGACGGTGCCTTCTACGTGTTCCCCAACATCGCCGGCTGCCTGGGCAAAACCACCCCCGCCGGGCGGCACCTTGCCACCGACACGGACTTCACCGCCGCTTTGCTGGACGAGGCGCATGTCGGCGTGGTGCAGGGCGCGGCGTTTGCCATGAGCCCGTACATCCGCATCTCCACCGCCACCTCCCAAGCCGTGCTGGAGCGCGCCTGCGCCCGCATTGCGGCATTCTGCGCCGCTCTGCGATAATCAGGGCTGCGTATCCGCGGGAACTTCATTCCCCAGTCATTCCGTTACAATTCCCGGCGCCCCTGCTGGCGCCGCAACCCGGATTCTAGCTCCGGTTAATCTCGCCTGTGCAGAGCAACCTTGACGGGAGCCCTAAAAATCCTGGAAGGTCGGATCAACAATGAATTGCCACTCTCCGCCCAAAAATGCCTGCCGCGTGCCGCGAACCAGTGAAATGACCCGCTCAAATGGAATTGGCCAACCATATCGAACTGGAAACAGCCATGCCCCGTAACGGCCTGGAGGAACAGCGCCTGCAGGCATTGCATTCCTACGCAATCTACGACACCCCGGCCGAAGCCTCCTTCGACAGTTTCACGCGTTGGCTGGGTTCGCTGTTACATGTCCCCAGCGTGGTCATTTCCTTCGTCGGGGAACACCAGGTTGCGATTAAATCCAGCTTCGGCTTCCCCGAGCGCCACTTGCCCCGTTGCGATACGTTTTGCCACCACACCATCCAGAGCGACGGCATTCTAATCGTCCCGGACGCCTTGGAGGATCCGCGCTTCTACAACAGCCCCCTGGTGACGCGCCCCAACGGCATCCGTTTTTACGCCGCCGCCCCGCTGGTCACGCCAGATGGCTTCCGCATCGGCGCGGTCTGCGCCATCGACCATTGCCTGCACCCAGACTTCGGCGCGCCCGAGGCGGACACCCTGCGCGAGATCGCCGGCGCCGTGATGCGCGAACTGGAATCCCGCCGCGTGGTCTCCAACCTGATGTTCCAGCAGGAGCTGAACACCGCCATCGCGGACGCCCGCGACTTTCAAACCGCGCTGGAAACCGTGCTGCGGCGTGCGGGCGAACGCCTGGGCGCCAGCTACTGCATCATGCCGCAACAATGTGAAGACCCGGCAACATTCCGCATGATCGCCGGTGTCGCGATCAAGCCGGAATTCCAACCCGTGATCAGCCGCGGACTGGAGACCGAGAAATGGGATATAGCGCAATTCCCTTCCAGGACCGTTTTGACCGAACAGCGCGTGGTGGACACCGGTCTACTGACCCCGGAAACCATAGGCCCCTACGGTGAATTCGGCGCAGCCTTCTTCGCCCTGGGCATGCGCCGGCAAATATCTATCCCCCTTAACCTCGGCACGCGCCGGGCTGCCATCATGGCCGGCTTCAACCGCGGCCACCTCGCCTCCACCGACCAGGATTTCCTGGCCGGCCTGGTAACCAAGCTGGTCCCGCTGCTGCTCGGCCGCCTGCGCGAGGAGGAATCGCACCGCGGCCGCAAACTCATGAACTACGCCAACCGGGCCATGCGCACGCTTATCGGCGCCAACCAGGCGCTGGCCAGTGCCAGCACGGAACTGGGGCTGATCCAGACCATCTGCCAGGTAGCGGTGACGCAGGGCGGCTACGACGCGGCCTGGGTCGGCTTTGCCGAAAACGATGCGCGGCATAGCATCCGCGTCGTGGCAAGATGGGGCCAGCACGTTGAACAGCTGGAGGAAATACCGCTAACCTGGGCAGACAACGGCTTTGGCCAGGGCGTTTCGGGCACCGCGATAAGGGAAAACCGCGTCGCGGCCATTCATAACATCGCGCGTGACCCGCGGCTGGGCCTATTCCGCAAATATCCAGCCCTTTCGCTCTTCGGCTCCTGCATCGCAATCCCCCTGCGCACCGCCAACGGCAGCGTGCTCGGGGTTTTCACATTGTACAATACGGTCCGCGCGGAGGGTGAAACAGCCGGCCAGCTTTCCTTCGACCACAAGGAAAAGGAACTGCTGACCGAACTCGCCCGCGACATCGTCAACGGCATCAACCTGATGAGAATTCGCACCGAACGTAACGAGGCGCTGAAAAAACAACAGGCCAGCGACGCGCGCTTCGCCGATCTGCTGGCCTCCAGTCCCGCTGTTCTCTTCGCCCTGGAACACCAGAGGCAAGGCTGGCGCTGCGTCGAAATGACCCCGAATTTCGAGCGCGTGTTCGGCCATCCCAATGAAGACGCCAAGACCGACGGCTGGTGGGAGGCGCACCTGCACCCCGACGACCTGCCCGTGACCCAAGCCACGATGCAACGCCTCACGGAGGACAAACCCGAGGTTGCCCAGTTCCGCCTGGCCGATAAAAGCGGCGGCTACCGCTGGATCCGTGCCGAACTGGCTTACCGCCCGGCCAACGGTGAAGCCGCGCCCCGGATCATCGGCTCCTGGTTCGACATTACCGAAAAACAGGAAGCCCAGAACGAAATCCACCGGCTGGCCTTCTACGACCAGCTCACCGGCCTCGCCAACCGCCAGCTGTTGCAGGATCAGATCGAGAAAACCGTGCTCAGCGCGCACCGCCATGGCTCCCACAACGCGCTGCTGTTCATCGACCTGGACCGCTTTAAAGCCATCAACGACGCCCACGGCCACGCCACCGGCGACGAGGTGTTGGTGGCCGTGGCCAAACGCCTGCGCCGCGGCCTGCGCGCCAGTGACACAGTCGCCCGCCTCGGCGGCGATGAATTCGTGGTGCTGCTGCCAAAACTTGCGCTGGACAGCCATGAGGCCACCACACGCGCACGCACGCTGGCGGAAAAAATCATCGCCTCCATAGACCGGCCAATAACGCAGGGCGAACTGACCCTGCGGGTGACCGCCAGCGTCGGCATCTACGTGTTTTCCGGCCAGGACCACAATATGGAAAAAATTCTCCGCTGTGCCGACATGGCCATGTATACCGCCAAGTCGATTACAAAAAAACAAGCCTGGTCCTGGGGACATTCCAACATCTCAGTGTTCGAGTCCGCCATGCAGGACATGGTGGCGCAATACCACGCCATCCAGAGCGAGGTGAAACGCGCCCTCGCCGAAGACCGCCTCGAACTCTGGCTACAGCCGCAAGTGGATGCCAAAGGCGCCACCATCGGCGCCGAAGGCCTGATCCGCCTGCACCGGACCGACGGCGTGCTGATCCAGCCAAACGACTTCATCACCGCTGCCGAGGAAACCGGCCTGATCGTGCCCATCGGCCAATGGGTCCGCACGCAAGCCTGCCGCCTGCTGGCAAAATTCCCGCCAGCCCAACTGCCGCGCCTCTCCGTCAACGTCAGCGCCGTGGAATTCCACCAGCCGCACATCGTCGAGGACATCGGCGACCTGCTGCGCCGCTCGGAAACCGATCCATCGCGCCTGGTACTGGAAATAACCGAAAACCTGCTAATCGACCGGCTCGACGAAACCATCGAAAAACTGGAAAAACTCGCCGCCATCGGCGTCGGCATCTCCATCGACGACTTCGGCACCGGATACTCCAGCCTCGCCTACCTGCAACGCCTGCCCATCACCGAAATCAAAATCGACAAACGCTTCATCCACGACATGCTCATCGACCGCCGCAGCGCCGACCTCACCCAATCACTCATCATGCTGGGACAAAACTTCGGCTTCTCCGTCGTCGCCGAAGGCGTCGAAACCCAGGCCCAAGCCAACTTCCTGCGCCACCACGGCTGCCAATACATGCAAGGCTATCACTTTGGCGCCCCCACCCCCACCTTCACCCCCGTGACAACCTTAAACCACGAGGCTGCTGGGGTTTAAGAGACTGTTTCAGAAGTCGCTCCGGAGAGTCGTATAGCGGGGATTTTTGAGCACCGGAGCGCAGCGTACTTCAGTACGTGAGCACCGGAGCGCAGAAAATCGCCGCTAGACGGCCGCCGGAGTAGACTTATGGAATGGTCTCTAAGGCTTTGTCGCGTAGGTGAGGTCTGAGGCAATGCCGGGGATGTCGGGGGTTCCGCCTTCCAGTCCGGCGATAATGAACTGGGGTTTGCCTTGGGCGTTGAACACATACACGGCGGAGGAGTGGGTCACGGCGTAGGTGGGGGTTTTGGTAACGGAGAACACCACGCGGTAGCGGCGGGCCAGCGCGTACAACTGGTCGGCATTGCCGCGCAGCCCGGTTACGTTGGGCCCGAACAGGCTGGTGTATTGCGCCAGCGCGGCCGGGGTATCGCGGGCCGGGTCCACGGTGACGAACAGCACCTGCACTTGCGCAGCGGCGCTGCCCATTTGTTTGAAGATGCGGTCCAGGTTGTACAGCGTTGCGGGGCAAACATCCGGGCAGTTGGTGTAGCCAAAGTACAGCAGCGTGACCTTGCCCTTAAAGCCGGCTTCGCTCACCGTTTTGCCGGTATTCACATCGGTCATGGTAAACGCCAAATCCGGCACCAGCCCGGCGATGTTCACATCCTGCGGCGAGAGGTCGTGGTGGCACCCAGCGAGCGCCAGGCACGCCAGCAAAAAAACGCGGCGGATCATGCTGTTTCCTCTTCCTCGGCATCGGCTTCCAGCCCCAGCATCACCTGCGCGGCATCGGCCTCCACCATTTCCACGGTGCGCAGCACCCGGCCCACGGCGCGCGTCCGCACCCTGGCTTTTTCAATGTTGCTGGACATCGCCGAGGCATTCGCCGCCAGCTTGCCGAGCACATCGTCCATCTTCGTCATCTCCGCCCGCGTCGCCCCCAGCAGCTTGCCAATCTCCCCGGCCCGCTTTTCCAAATCCAGCGTAATATGCCCCAGATGAATCGTCTGCAGCATCGCCGGCAGCAGCGTCGGCCCCAGGATAATCACCTTCTCGCGCACCCGTATTTCATCAATCAAATTGGGAATCCGCGCGACTTCCGCAAACAGCCCATCGCTCGGCAAATACATCACGCCAAACTCCACCGTCTCCGGCGGGCAGATGTATTTTTCGCGTATCTTCTTGGCCTCCAGCCGCACCCTTGCGGCAATCCCATCCCGCGCCGCCCGTTCGCCCTCGATATCCGCCACTTCCGCCGCATTCAGCAGGCGCTCGTAATCCTCGGTCGGGAATTTACTATCCACCGCCAGCCACAACGTGCTGCGCGAGGGCATGCGCACGGCAAAATCCACCCGCTCCCTTGAATCCGCCCGCAACGCAAAATTCCGCTCAAACGCACCCGGCGGGAGCACCTGTTCCAGCATGGCGCCCAGCTGCGCCTCACCCCAGCCGCCGCGCGTCTTCACGTTGGAGAATATCCGTTTCAAATCGCCTATCTGCGCCGCCGCCGACTGCACTTCCCCCATCGCCTGCTGCACGCTGGCGAACTGCTCCAGCACGCGCGCAAAGCTGTTGGTCATCTGCTGTTCCACCGCCTCGTGCAGCTTCTCGTTCACCGAGGTCTGGATCGCCGTCAGCCGTGTTTCCAGCAACGCCACCGTCTTCTGCGAATCCTCCGTCGCCGCCCGCCGCAGCGCTTCCACCGCATTCGCCATGTTCTGCGTCGCCCCGCCGATCTGCGCGAACGCCTTCGAGAGCGCATCCGTGGTCCCGGTCTGGATCGCCGCCGTCAGCCGCCCTTCCACCGCCGCTAGGCTGGTGCGCAAAAACTCCGCCTCCGCGCGGTTGCCGGACAGCACCTTTTCCAACCCCAGTTGCAGCCGCGCCGGGGCCTCATGCGCCGCCCGCCACGCCAGCCACGCAAATACCATGGCCGCCACGCCAATAAGCCCAACCAAAGCCAGGAGCAGAAGTTCAGTGTTCATGTTACCAGCCTAGCAAGATTAACCGAGTCGCGGGAGACACCGGCATGGACTACCAGTACCTAGAAGATTTCCACCCCGGCCAGATGTACGAGAGCACCCCGGTCACGGTCACCGAGGCGGAGATTATTGAATTCGCCATCAAATACGACCCCCAGCCGATGCACGTGGACCCGGTGGCCGCGCAAACCATCACCGGCGGCCTCATCGCCAGCGGCTGGCACACCGCGGCCCTCACCATGAACCGCTTCATCACCGCCGGCTTTTATAACCCCGCCCCCGGCGCGCTCGGCCTTGGCTGCGAGTCGCTGAAATGGCCAAAACCCGTCCGCCCCGGTGACCAGCTCCGCCTGCGCCTGGAAGTCCTCACCGTCCGCCCCAGCGCCACGCGGCCAGACCGCGGCGTCATCACCAACCGCTTCACCACCCTCAACCAGCATAATGAAACCGTGCAGGAAATGATCACCTCTGTTATGATATCCAGACGAAAAGCCTGAACAAAGGGAACCACCATGAACAGCGCCGTCACCCTCATTGCCTTCCTCGTCATCATCGTCGGGGCCGCCGCCGGCTACCTGACGCAAAGCCCCGTCATCGGCGGCCCCATCATCCTCATCGGCGTCATCCTCGCCCTCACCCTGCGCACCTGCGCCGAGTGGGAACGCGCCGTCGTTCTGCGCCTCGGCCGCTTCGCCGGCGTGCGCGGCCCCGGCCTCTACTTCCTCGTCCCGGCGTTCGAGCTGGTCTACACAGTGGTCGACACCCGCCGCCAAAGCACCCGCATCTCGGCGGAGGACACGCTCACCGCCGACGCCGTCTCCGTCACCATGGACAGCATCATGTTCTGGCGCGTCTCGGACGTAAAACGCGCCGCCACCGAGCTCACCGACTACCGCAACATGATCGCCCAGATCGCCCAGACCTCATTGCGTGAAGTCATCAGCGCCACCACCCTGAACGACATCCTCGCCAACCGCGAGGCGATGGACGAGAAACTGCGCGCCTACATCACCAAAAAATCCGACGGCTGGGGCATCGGCGACATCTCGGTTGAAATCCGCGACGTCAAAATCCCCCCCGAACTCAACGACGCCATGAGCCGCAACGCCCAGGCCGAGAAAGAAAAACAAGCCCGCGTCACCCTCGCCAGCGCCGAAATCGCCATCGCCGAGCAAATCGCCGACGCGGCCCGCATTTACGAAAACAACCCCGTCGCCCTGCAAATCCGCCAGATGGGCCTGATCTACGACATGAACAAAGACCGCGGCGTCACCATCCTGGTCCCCACCGACATGGCCAACGCCCTTGGTGCCAGCATCGCGCTGAACGTCAACAACCCCGACTTACCAAAACCCCGCCCCACGACGGTATTTTCTCCGGCGGCGGCGAGCGGGTCGGTACCAAAGGCTTAGACTCAAAGAACTCATTATTGAAAAAATTTAGTGCAATCGACGTCTTACCGCGTGAGTTGCTTCTGGAGAGCTTTAGCAAATGACCACCAAATCTATCGAAAATTTCTTTGCTGGAAAAACCTTGGTTATTCCGAGTTATCAGAGGGACTATGCCTGGACTGAGGAGAACGTGAATGATCTATTCGGGGATATCGAAGAAGCATTGGAAGCCGAAAGTGGACACTACCTCGGAACATTTATCTTGTCTCAAAGTGGCGTAGGCGCACCTTCACAGGTCGTCGATGGCCAGCAGCGATTGACCACTTTGACGATGGTACTCAATGCACTGATCAATAATATAGAAGATAATACTGTCAGTCAGCACTACAAAAACACGTTTATAGAACATCCTCTTACCGGATTGAAGCTATGCATGCAGGGTAACAATGCAGCCTTCTTTTCCGATATCTTAGCCAACAAAACATCTGTTCCAAAGACTGACGGGCAAGATCGGTTATTGCGAGCTTACCAATGGATTAAGCAGCGTATGAATGCGCTACGCCAGAATAGCGGACAAGAAACAATAAAACGATGGCTGGTATGTGTAAGCCAAATGGAGGTTCTTGAGTTCATTGAACGTAATGAAGGCAAGGCAATCAGAATGTTCCAATCGGTCAATGACCGTGGCGTGCCACTCGCGAAGATGGACATAGTTAAAAGCCTTTTAATTTATTACTCCAATAGGTACCTTAGTGCATCTCTAGATACTGAAATTGCGCAAGCGTTTGGTAAGGCTTTTCACAGCTTTAGTCAAATTAAGCGTTTGGCTGGCAAGGACGATGGTTACAAGGTACGACTAATTGCACGAGATACGTTTCGTGAAGATGACGTGCTCCGCTACCATTACATGGCTTTCGATGGCTCCGCATTCGGTGCAATTGCTGGCGCAGATTACAATGCTACAGCAGAGACGGTGTTGGAAAACTTTCTCAAACCAGTTCTGAAGGGAATTCGCAATGACACGGATCAGCTCAGAGCTTTTATTCTTGCATACACAATGGATTTGGTTCACTTTTTCGGCGCGCTCGAAAAATTGGTTGAGGCAACACACAATGATCCCGCTATCTATCGTTTGTTTATAATTCAAGATTTGGCGGCAACTCTATACCCTCTTGTTATTCGGCTTCATCTTATGGGGTGGTTGTCCCAAGTAAAATTGACCAACGATACCCGATATCTCCAAGAGATAATCGAAATGGTCGATTTGCGTGTCTTCAAGTTGCGAGGCACAAACCCGCAGGCCGACATCGCTAGTATTACTCATGATTTGCCAAAAGTAACAATTGACGAAGTTGGTAATCGACTGCAAAACTTTAGCCAAAAATTTATGCCCGATGCACTAATGGCATCTAGACTCATTGACGAAGACCTTTATCGCAATCCGGGATTGCCGATCATGTTGTTAGAAGCTGAAGAAAGTGCTCGTCATGCAGTTGGCAATGAATCGTTGGCCTTTGGCGATTTAGTTGAACTGAATGCTGCTGGGTTAACCATCGAGCACATACTGCCGCAAGATCCTAGCTTTAATATTATTGCTTACGGATTTATAAATTCAGAAGAATACACTCAGCATAACCATCGAATTGGCAACTTAATGTTGCTCGAAGCGCCAATAAATAGTGCATGTAGAAATCGAACCGTCGAAGAAAAAATGCTGAATAGTGATTTTTACCAGAAATCACAGCTGACGGCGGTGGTAGAATTGAGAGCTGAATGTGCGGATCAAAGTCCTATGTTTGGTCGGGATAAGATCACGTCGCGCTCAAAGTCTCTGGCTGATATGATCGTCAAGCGGTGGCCAATTACATTTCCTATAGGAGAGGCCTGAGCGTTCGTGACTCATCAAAACGACCTCTCCCTGCCGGGTTTTGACTTTCACAGGCTCCAAGTCAAACCAACGCGCTATTCCATTCACGTCAACGGCTCCTGGTGCGTGACATTCGAGTGGGACGGCGAAGACGCCACCAATGTAGACCTGGAACAATACCACTGAGGCCCAAACCATGAAGTCCACCCGCGCCCCCGCCCGTCAGCCCACGCACCCAGGAGAAATGTTGCGTGAAGACGTGCTCCCCGCCCTTGGCCTGCCGGTCAACGCGGTGGCGGACAAACTCGGCGTCGCCCGCCAGACCCTGCACAACATTTTATCCGAAAAATCCTCCATCTCCCCGGAAATGGCGCTGCGCCTGGGCAAGCTTTTCGGCAACGGCCCGCAAATCTGGCTACGCATGCAACTGGCCGTCGATTTATGGAAAGCCGAACAAAAACTCGCCGGCCAGATCAGCAAAATCCCAACGCTGGAAGCCGCTTAGAGTCTCACCAACTCACGCGAACTCGTAAGCATCCATCCGCAAAAACGCATACTCCGTCGAGCTATGCAGCCGCCTCGCCACCGCCCCCGGCCCCGCCGCCCCCATCGCCACGTACAGCGGCAACAAATGCTCCTCGGTCGGGTGCTCATCCGCCCCAAACGGCGCAAGCGCGCGATAGTCCAGCAGCGCCTGCAAATCCCCCTCGCGCAGCTTCGCATCCATCCAGGCGGAAAACGCCGTCACGTCCTTAGCCTCCGGCGCATCAATCTCCGGCATCCCCCGCCGGAACCGCCGCAAATCATGCGTAAAGCTCCCGCTGCCTATCACCAGCACCCCTTCCGCCCGCAACGGCGCCAGCGCCGCCCCCAGGGCAAAATGGTGCGCCGGCCCCAGATGCGGCTGCACCGATATCTGCAACACCGGAATATCCGCCGCCGGATACGCCAGCAGCAACGGCACCCAGGCGCCATGGTCCAGCCCGCGCTCGGTATCAATCCCCGCGGCAAACCCGGTCTCGCGCAGCCGCTGCGCAATCCGCTCCGCCAGTTCCGGGGCAGTGGGCGGCATGTAGTGCAGCGTGTACAGCTCCTTCGGGAACCCGTAAAAATCATGAATCGTATCGTTGCGCGCCGGCACATTGAGCATCGGCAGCTCGGTCTCCCAATGCGCCGAGGCCACGAGTATCGCCTTCGGCCGCGCGAACAACCCGCCCAGCCCGATCAGAAAATCCCGCGCCGGCGTATCCGTCAGCGCCGTCATCGGCGCCCCATGGCTCAAAAACAGCGTCGGCAACATGGCCCTAACCCCCCGCCCGCTGCGCGAGCCGGAACGGGTCGGCCTTATACGTGCCCAAAATCTTAATTTCGGTCGAGAAAAACGCCAGCTCCTCAAACGCCAGCCGCAAATTCTCCTGCGCCGGATGCCCATCCACCTCAGCCAAAAACTGCGTCGCGGTAAAAGTGCCGTTCACCATGTAGCTCTCCAGCTTGGTCATGTTCACGCCATTGGTGGCAAACCCGCCCAGCGCCTTGAACAGCGCCGCCGGCACGTTGCGCACCTTAAACACAAACGTCGTCATCAAGTTGGGCGTGTCCGGCGGGAAAACAACCGGCTCCTTCGCCATCACATAAAACCGCGTGGTGTTATGCGCCTCGTCCTCAACATTCCGCCGCAAAATCTGCAACCCGTGCAGTTCCCCGGCCAATGCCGACGCAATTGCCGCATCCTCGATACTGTTTTTCGCGGCAATAATCTCCGCCGCCCCGGCAGTATCGTACTCCACCACGGGCGTCGCCCCCAGCTCGCGGATCAACCGCCTCACCTGCCCCAGCGCCACCGGGTGTGAGTGAATGCGCTTAATGCTCGCAATGCTCGCCCCCTTCGGCGCCAGCAAACAGTGCTCAATCCGCAAAAACTTTTCCGCGATAATGCTCAAGCCACTCCCCGGCAGCAGCGCATGCATATCCGCCACCCGCCCGGCCAGCGAGTTTTCCGGCGGCAGCATCGCCAGCGCCGCCCGCCCCTCATGCACCGCGTCAATCGCCGCCTCAAACGTCTCGCAAGGCAGCGTGGTCATCTCGGGGTAGGAAACCCGGCAAACCAGGTCCGAATACGCGCCCGGCTGCCCCTGAAAAGCGATGCTGCTCATGAAAAATGCCCCAAATTCTGCCGCGCCAGATGCAAATCCGCATGCGTATCCACACCAAAAGGTGCCGCCGGCACCCGCGCCGCCCCTATCCGCATCCCCGCCTCCAGCGCCCGCAACTGCTCCAACTTCTCGCGCAATTCCAACGGCGAGGGCGCCATCCCCACAAACCGCGCCAGCGCCGCCCGCCGGTACGCATAAATCCCAATATGGTGCCACAGCGGCCCCGGCCCTGACGGCACCCTACTCCGCGAAAAATACAGCGCCGGCGCCACGTCCTGCCCCTCGCCAAACGCACAGGCGCACTTCACCACCGATTCGGCATTCGCCTCCGCCTCGCTGCTCACCGGCGCCACCAGCGTCGCAATATCAAACGCCGGGTCCGCCAGCGGCAGCAGCACCGCCCGCAGGTACTCAGGCGAAATACTCGGCAAATCCCCCTGCAAATTAATCACCACATCATGCATCCCCGCCGGGTCCAAAATGTTCAGCGCATCAAAAACCCGGTCCGAGCCCGATGGATGCGCCGGATCGGTCAGCACCGCCGTCCCCCCGGCCGCCTCCACCGCCCGCACAATTTCCGCCTCCCCGCACGCCACCGCCACCGGCCCCAACCCAGCCTCGCGCGCCCGGTTCAGCACATGCACAATCATCGGCAAACCGGCGATATCCGCCAGAACCTTGTCCGGCAACCGGGTGGAACCCATGCGGGCGGGGATCAGGATAATCGGGGTCACGGGTTTTCTCGTCTCACTAATGCTTGTCGTGCCTGCCTAAATCGCTATAGGGGTAAGCGCAATCGCGGCAAATAACGAGGGGATCAGGGTTAGGCATGAGCAGCACGGGTAAGGACAGCTTGCTGGGTAACAAAATATTAGCCGGTCTGCTGACCGCCGGGATTATTTTGTGGGCCGCGAACCGCATCGCCGGCGTTGTGGTGTCGGACGAATCGCCAAAAACCCCGGCCATCGCCATCACCGGCCTGCAAACGGCAGCCGCCCCCGTGGCGTCAACCGCCCCGGCTGTGAGCATTGACACTCTTTTCGCCACCGCGGATGTCGCCAAGGGCCAAGCCCTGGTGGCACAGCAGTGCTCCGCCTGCCACACCCTGGCCAAGGGCGGCGCTTCGGGCGTCGGCCCCAACCTGTATGGCATTTTAGGCGCCAAAGCTTTCGGCGCCGCCGGCTTCACCTATTCCAGCGCCGTCGCCAGCAAGGCCGGCAAGCCCTGGACACCCGACAGCTTAAGCGCCTGGCTGCAAAACCCCGCCACCTTCGCGCCCGGCACCGGCATGTCCTTCGCCGGCATCAAAAACGACCAGTCCCGCGCCAACGTCATCGCCTACCTCAACAGCAACTCTGACACCCCGGCGAAACTGCCCTGAACATGCAAAGCCTGATCGCGGCCGCCGAAGCAGCGCTAGACGCCGCCGGCGCCGCCATCCGCCCGCACTTCCGCGCCGGGGTGCTCTCCGACGACAAATCCGACGAAAGCCCGGTCACCATCGCCGACCAGCAGGCCGAACAAATTTTACGCGAAATTTTGATTGAAAAATTTCCCGATTTTGGAATTTTGGGCGAGGAATTCCCCGACCATAACACGGGGAAAAAATACGTCTGGGTGATTGACCCCATCGACGGCACCCGCGCCTTCATCACCGGCCGCCTCACGTTCTGTACGCTATTGGGCTTGTTGGAAGATGGCATCCCCATCCTCGGCTTCATCGACCAGCCCATCACCCGCGAACGCTGGCGCGGCGGCCGCAACCTCCCCACCAGTTTCACCGGCCCGCTCGGCGGCACCATCGGCCCGCGCCCCGTAACCAACCTGGCCCACGCCGAACTCTCCTCCACCGCCCCGGAAATGTTTACCCCCGAAGCCGCCGCCCGCTTCGCCCGCCTGCAAGCCGCCGCCCGCCGCGTCTACTGGGGCGGCGACGCCTACGCCTACGGCCTGCTCACCCTCGGCCAAATCGACGTCGTCGCCGAATTCGGCCTGAAAACCTGGGACTGGGCCGCCCTGGCCCCCATCATCGAAGCCGCCGGCGGCACCATCACCGACTGGTCCGGAGAAAAGCTCCGCCTGGGCTGCGACGGCACCGCCTTAGCCGCCGCCAATTCCACGCTCCACGCAGCGGCGCTAAAGGCTCTGGGGTAGGGTTTGCTTAAACCACACTGGCTAATCCCAAAGCTACTGGTAAGATCTTTCTGTGGATGAAACAGATATTTTATACGGGCTTTTTATCGCGGTCTTGACCCTAGGGGGTACGGCCGTAATTTCAGCGCTAATCACTCCGTCCAGCCGCTATTACAGACTTCTCGTATTTGGTGGTGGAGCATCTATGCTCGTTGCGGTTGTCGGTATCGCATTTATGTTAATTTCCAGTAGCCGAACCGCCCCTGCTGGGAGTGGTCCTACTATTACCGGCAGCGGAACAACGGTAGTTTCTGTCGGTCAGACAGGTGGTGTAACCGCAGGAACATATGTCAACCAAGCGATTATGCCTGAATTTCATATTTTAAGTAAGTCTGACTCACAAAATCAAGATGGTTCAACGACCACGGCAATCAATACGGAAGTAGTCGCGCCAGTTACGCCAGGAAATCTTCATATCAATATTGGCGCGTCAGGCCTAGAAGATGTTCAAATTATGCCTCCACCACAAAACGGAGTGTCTTCAATGGAAATGCGAAACGTGGCCCGTTCTGGGACTTCGTTTTCCGCAGATATTCCAAGTCCCAATGGGCAGTATGAAATTACTATTCGGACGGACCGTAAGACGCCGATAAATCTAGATTCTCATTTTTAAGCCAGCGTAGGGCGGATCAGCGCAGCGCCTTCACCCCCCAAGCACCTACTTCACTCCACCCACTCGCCCCACAGCCCCCAAAATCCCCCGCACCCTCTGCAAACTCATCGCCATCACCGCCACCGGCACCGTCTCCACCTCCACAAACCCAAACTTCCCATAATACGCCACCAACTCCTGCGTCGCCGGATGCACCACCAACAACCGGCACCCCGCAATCTCCGCCACTTTTGCTCCCTGCCCCATCGCGTGCAGCACCAGCTCCCGGCCAATCCCCCGGCCCTGAACCGCCTTCGCCACCCCAAGCTGCGCCAGCACCACGCAACTCACCGGGTCCGGCGCATTGCGCCGCAACGCCCCCGGCAACCCGCCGCGCAGGATTCCCCCCGTGGTAATCGCATAAAACCCGCAAACCGCCCCGCCGCTGTCCCGCGCCACATAGGTCCGCGCATCATCGCTCGCCTGGCTCGCCACCCCTCTGGCCCTCAGCCACGCATTCCGCGCCGCATCACCGCAATCAAACTCGCTCACATCATCGGCGGCCGATAAAACCGAAATAAACCCCGCGCCCGTCATCCCCGCTGCTTGGTCAGCCACGCTTGGTCAACCACGCCACGGTCGCCGCGTCCGGCTGCACCGCCTCATCCTCATCCAGCAGCTTTTGCACCGCCGCCCATCCATTTTCCGACGCATAAAACACCCGCGGCGCCGCAATCGCCTGCTCCGCCGCCTCAATCCCATGGTTCAACAAAAAATCGCTGATCGTCGTATGCCGCGCCTGCGCCGCCGCCATCAGCAACGCCTTCACATTCGGCGTCACCCGCACCTCAATGCGCTCCGCCTTCACTTCCTTCTCCAGCACGGCCATCCCATCACCCTCTCACAAAAACCCGCCTCAACATACCGTACGTACAACATCCGCACAACAAAAATCGGCATTTGTCCGTACGCCCCCAACACCCGCCGCATTTTCCCGCCCTCTCCTCTGAACATCACCCCCCGCGGCACTTAGATAATGCTAGTCTGCAACCCAACAGGAGCCACCACCATGGACATCTTCCCCGCCGGCACCCGCCCCTCCACCATCCCTCCCGCCGAATACTTCACCGGCACCGTCCGCCTAGACCCCCTCTTCAACCCCCCCCCCCCCGCCCGCGCTTTCGGCGCCAGCGTCACCTTCGAGCCCGGCGCCCGCACCGCTTGGCACACCCACCCGCTCGGCCAAACCCTCATCGTCACCTACGGCTGCGGCTGGGTGCAACTCGCGGGCCAGCCCATCCAAACCATCCGCCCCGGCGATGTCGTCTGGATCGCCCCCTTTGAGCGCCACTGGCACGGCGCCACATCCACCACCGCCATGACCCACATCGCCATCCAGGAACAACTGGACGGTTCACCCGTAACCTGGATGGAACACGTCACAGACGAACAATATCAGGGCGCGGCCTAACCGCCCGAGGCGCACGGCGGACGCAACAAGCGCGGCGCAGTCCGCCATCGCCTACCCAAAACCAACCAAATCATTCCTTTTCCGACACGGACCCGCACAAATTGGGGTGCAAGCAAAAAATAAACCCGGAACATCAATACTTTACAAGCTATTCCTCACAATAGCTCCACGTGAAACACCCCCCACCCCGCCCCTTGATCCCGCCCCCGCTCTAACCTAACTCATCGGGCCATAACTCCCGTCCACCCAGAGGATCTCATGACCGAAACCGTCCCCGAAGAAACCCGCACTTTTGGCACCGAGGTCGGCCGCCTGCTCGACCTGGTGGTCCACTCCCTCTATTCCGACCGCGAGATTTTCCTGCGCGAACTCGTCGCCAACGCCGCCGACGCCACCGACAAACGCCGCTTCCTGGCCCTGTCGGACGGCGCGCTCTCTTTGCCCGAAAACCCCGCCATCAAAATCTCCGTGGACAAGCTGGGTAACACCATCACCATCACCGACCACGGCACCGGCATGAGCAAGGAGGAACTGGCCGACCATCTGGGCACCATCGCCCGCTCCGGCACCGCCGCCTTCACCTCCTCCCTGGCCGAAAAAAAGCCGGAAGACCGCCCCAGCCTCATCGGCCAGTTCGGCGTCGGCTTCTACTCCGCCTTCATGGTGGCCGATGAAGTCGAAGTCATTTCCCGCAAAGCCGGCCACCAGGAAGCGTGGGCCTGGGTCTCCACGGGCAAGGGCCAATACACCCTCAAACCCGCCGCCCGCGACGAATCCGGTACCACCATCATCCTCCACCTGAAGCCGGACGCCGAGGAATTCCTCGAACCCCTGCGCATCAAAACCATCATCCGCAAATGGGCCGACCACATTGCGCTCCCCATCGAGCTTGAGGAAGACGGCAAATTCACCGCCGTAACGGAAGGCTCCGCCCTCTGGCGCCGCAACAAATCCGAAATCTCGAAGGAAGACTACGCCGCCTTCTACCGCCACATCGGCCACGCGTGGGACGAACCCTGGGCCACCATCCACTGGCGCGCCGAGGGCACGCTGGAATTCTCCGCACTCCTGTTTATCCCCTCCAGCAAACCCTTCATGCCGGTGGAGGAAACCCGCGACTCCAAAGTCCGCCTGCACGTCAAACGCATGTTCATCACCGACGAAGCCAAGCTCCTGCCCAACTGGCTCTCATTCGTGGTGGGCGTGGTAGACACCGAGGACCTACCGCTGAACGTCTCCCGCGAAATCCTGCAAGCCACCCCGGTGCTGGACAAAATCCGCAAGGCACTCGTCAACCGCGTCCTCTCGGAACTCAAAGCCAAAGCCAAGGACGCTGAAGACTTCAAAACCTTCCAGGACAATTTTGGCGCCGTGCTGAAGGAAGGCCTCTACGACGACACCGGCCACGCCGCGGAAATCGCCGGCCTGCTCCGCTTCGCCTCCACCAAGGAGGAAGCCACCACGCTGGACGACTACATCGCCCGCATGCCCGAAGGCCAGACCGATATCTACTACCTCGCCGGCGACGCCACCAACCTCAAAACCTCGCCTCAGCTCGAAGGCTTTGCCGAAAAAGGCTACGAGGTCCTGCTGCTTTCCGACCCGATCGACGCCTTCTGGCCGACCCGGATGGAAACCTACAAAGACAAAAAACTAAAAAGCGCCTCCCAAGCCGGCAGCCTCTTTGCCCCGGCCGAGAACAGCGAAACCATCACAACCCTTTGCGAATCCCTGGCCAAAGCCCTCGGCGACAAAGTCTCCGGCGTCACCGCCTCAACCCGCCTGAAGGACAGCCCCGCCATGCTGGTCGCCAACGAGGCCGGACCCGACCTCGCCATGCAACGCCTGCTGCGCCGCGCCGGCCGCCCCGTCTTCGGCCTGCCACCCACGCTGGAAATCAACCCCAACCACAAACTCATCCAATCCCTGGCAACCAGCCCAGACCTGGAAAACAAAGACCTGGAAACCAAAGCCAGCCTACTGCTCGACCTCGCCAAACTCCAGGAAGGCGACCTCCCCGACGACCCCGCCGCCTTCGTGCGCCTCATCGCCAGCGCAATCGCGGGGGACTAAGATACGGGGAAGCAAGGCCAGGCGGCGCTGCCCCCTGGACCCCTGCGAAGGGCCGCGCCTTTGGTGGGGTTCCAAGGGGCGGCGCCCCTTGGCCTTGCTTCCCCGAACTTAATTCCCGAGATTGAGCTGGCTATGTGTGGTTGCTGCGCCAGTTACCCCACCCACGCCTGCGCCGATGAGGGCGCCTGTACCGGGGCCCATGCCTGTTGCAGCACCGATAATGGCACCACCGCCGGCACCGATCGCTGCTCCGGTGAGGGCACGGTGGCCAGGAGAGTAACCACAGCCGCCAAGGGTGGTGAGTGAGGCTGCCAGCAGCAGGCTGATTGTTAATTTATGCGACATGGTGGACTCCATTCTTCTAGCGTTAAGGTGTGATTTGCTGTCCGGTTCTAATTACCGACCAGCGGTTTACCCAGATTCAGGTCGTGCGGGCTAATCGCGGCACCCGCCACGGCACCCACACCACCACCTATAGCAGCACCCGCTCCTGGGCCAATGCCCGCAACGGTTCCGATAATGGCACCCGCACCGGCGCCGATCGCGCCGCCGGAGAGTGCACGCGCCCCCGGACTATAGCCGCATCCAGCCAACGCAAGCGGGGCCAAAAGCAGCAGGGGGAGAGCACGTGGACTTACCTTTATCATGACAAACCTTTATTGTTGAACATTCTTTATATGGCCCATGGCGGGGGGCGTTCCACATCGCAGGTCTGACCTGGGCATTAACTTACCGCAAGAAACCCCAGGCTTTACCCGGGCGCATGCCAGCCGGGCCTTGCCCGCCCGCACCCCTGGCTGTAATCCCTGGCACGGATTTCTGATTTGCCCCTGGGGTGGCCAGCGGCAGGTCAGCACAAGAAAGGTTTTTGATGTTCTCTAAACTTCTCGGCCTCATGTCGGCTGATATGGCAATCGATCTCGGCACCGCGAACACGCTGGTCTATGTAAAGGGCCGCGGCATCGTGCTGGCGGAACCCTCCGTGGTGGCAATCGCCGACGTTAAAGGCCGCAAGCACGTGCTGGCCGTGGGCGAGGAAGCCAAAATGATGCTCGGCCGCACGCCAGGCAACATCCAGGCCATCCGCCCCTTGCGTGACGGCGTGATCGCCGATTTCGAGGTCGCGGAGGAAATGATCAAGCACTTTATCCGCAAAGTGCATAACCGCCGCGGCTTCTCCTCGCCCATCATCATCATCTGCGTCCCCTCCGGCTCCACCGCCGTGGAACGCCGCGCCATCCAGGAAGCCGCTGAATCCGCCGGCGCGCGCAAAGTCTTCCTCATCGAGGAACCCATGGCCGCCGCCATCGGCGCCAACCTGCCCGTCACCGAACCCTCCGGCTCCATGGTCGTAGACATCGGCGGCGGCACCACGGAAGTCGCGGTCATCTCGCTCGGCGGCATCGTCTACGCCCGCTCCGTGCGCGTCGGTGGCGATAAAATGGACGAAGCCATCATCTCCTACATCCGCCGCGCCTTTAACCTGCTCATCGGCGAAAGCTCCGCCGAACGCATTAAAATGGACATCGGCGCCGCCTGGATGGACAGCGCCGACGACGGCCCGTCCCGCTTCGTCAAAGGCCGCGACCTGATCAACGGCGTGCCGCGCGAAGTCACCGTCACCCAGCGCCAAATCGCCGAAAGCCTCTCCGAACCCGTCGGCCAGATCGTCGAAGCCGTGAAAGTCGCGCTGGAAAATACCCCGCCGGAACTCGCAGCCGACATCGTCGATAAAGGCATCGTGCTCACCGGCGGCGGCGCCCTGCTGCACCGGCTCGACGAAGTCCTGCGCGTCTCCACCGGACTGCCCGTCATGGTCGCGGAAAACCCGCTGCAATGCGTCGCCCTGGGCACCGGCCGCGCCCTGGAAGAAATCAAACGCCTCCGCACCGTCCTCTCATCGATGTACTAAGCCCTTCGGGTTTGGGGTTTCAGTAAGCAAGGCCAAGGGGCTTTGCCCCCTGGCCTTGCTTACTGAAACCCCAAACCCGAAGGCTTATTGCCCGATGACGGGGTGGGTGGCGGCGTAGTTGAGTTCGTCTTGTGTCATTTCGAAGCCGACGAGGATTTGTATTGTGGCGCTGTCGGGGGTGTTCGGCAGTTCGACGGTGACGGGTTTGCTGGTGGCTTGCGCGGTGCTGGCATTACCGTTGAAGGTCAGGGCGATGCTGTAGTCGGTTTTGGAGATGACCGAATCGCCTTGGGTAATGGCGACGAAGTACGGCAGGGTGATGGCTGCGCCCTGGTTCGCGGGGCCGTTGGAGGCTGCGAATCCGGCCTGGAATTTCACCTCGAGCAGGTTTTTCTTTTTCTTGAGGTCGCAGGCCCCGGCGACTCCGGTGATGCGCGCGGTGGTGATCTGTGCGGCGACATCCGAGCGGCCTGGCAGGAAGGTGGTCCGCACCTGGGTTTGCTGCAGTACCGCGACTTGCGGGCAGTATTCCTGCGCGGCCGCGGTGGGTGGGGGCGGCGTTGCCGGGGTGGAGGAAGCCGGGGTGGAGGCGCAACCGGCGATGGCGGCTAGGGAAATGAGCGAAAGCAGGGGAGCGGTAAACTGTTTCATGGCGCCTCCCTTGCCAGATTTTTTACTAAAGGTCATCTACACGCCATGGCGGTTTATACAGAAGTTACGGACGAAGCCCTGGCGGAATTTCTCGGCGGCTACGGCATTGGCACCATGGTGGCCTTCCGCGGCATTGCGGAGGGTGTGGAGAACAGCAATTACGCGCTGAAAACAACGCAGGGGGATTTTATTCTCACTTTGTACGAAAAGCGTGTGGACCCCGCCGATTTGCCCTGGTTTTTGGGGTTGATGGAGCATCTGGCGGCGCATGGCCTGTCCTGCCCGCTGCCGGTGCGCGCCAAGGACGGCAAAAACCTCAATCCGCTGGCCGGCAAAATCGCCGCCATCACCACGTTTTTGCCCGGCGTATGGCCGCGCCGGGTTCAGGTGGAGCATTGCGAGCCGCTGGGCGCCGCTTTGGCCAAACTGCACCTGACCGGTGCCGGGTTCGCGCCCACCCGCGCCAACGCTTTGGGGCCGGATGCCTGGAACGATCTGTTACAAAAATCTGCTCCCCAGGCGGACACGGTGCAGCCGGGGCTGGGCGAGGAACTGAGCGACATGCTGCACGGCATTGTCGCCAACTGGCCGCAAAACCTGCCCACCGGGCACATCCACGCCGATTTATTTCCCGATAATGTCTTTTTTCTCGACGGCAAAATCTCCGGACTGATCGACTTCTATTTCGCCTGCACCGACATTTATGCCTACGACATCGCCATCTGCCTCAACGCCTGGTGCTTCGAGAAAGACTTCAGCTTCAACGTCACCAAATCGCGCGCTTTGCTGCGCGGCTACATGGCCCACCGGGCACTCAGCGCCGCGGAAACCGGCGCCCTGCCCGTGCTCGCCCAGGGTGCCGCCATGCGCTTCCTGCTCACCCGCCTGTACGACTGGCTGAACACCCCGCCCGGCGCCATGGTGACACCGAAAGACCCGTTGGACTACTACCGCCGCCTGCGCTTCCACAACGCAGCCCAGGATGCCTCCGCCTATGGCCTCTGATACCACCGCAACCGCCCCCACCGTAACCATCGCGGTCGAAATCTGGACCGACGGCGGCTGCCGCCCCAACCCCGGCCCCGGCGGCTGGGGGGCCATCCTCAAATTCAAAGGCACCACCAAGGAACTCTCCGGCGGCGAGATGGAAACCACCAATAACCGCATGGAACTCACCGCCGCCGCCGAGGCGCTGTCCGCCCTCACCCGCCCCTGCCGCGTCATCCTCAATACCGACAGCCAATACCTCAAAGATGGCATCACCCGCTGGCACACCGGATGGGTCCGTAAAAACTGGCGCACCGCCGGCGGCGACCCCGTGAAAAACATGGACCTCTGGAAACGCATCCTCGACGCCGCCAAACCACACGAAATCGAATGGAAATGGGTAAAAGGCCACTCCGGTAACCCCATGAACGAACGCGCCGACGTCCTCGCCACCATCGCCCGCGAACGCGTCGAAGCCCTGGGTGTTGGGGGCTGAATTCTGGGAGTAAGTGAGGCCAAGGGGCTCTGCCCCTTGGCCTTGCTTACCCGGAACTCATCCCCAACACCCAGGCTTCAGCTGCGGTAGGAGCCGTTGATGTTGATGTAGCCGTGAGTCAGGTCGCAGGTCCACACGGTGGCGCGGCCCTGGCCGAGGCCGATGTCGACCTCGATGTTGATTTCCTGGCCTCTCATGTGGGCGATGACGGGGGTTTCGTCGTAGCCGGGGACGATGCCTCCGGCCTGGGCCATCCAGGTGCCGCCGACGGCGACGCCGAGTTTGTCGCGGTCGGCGGGCTCACCGGCCTTGCCGACGGCCATGACGATACGGCCCCAATTGGCGTCCTCGCCGGCGATGGCGGTTTTCACCAGGGGGGAGTTGGCGATGGACATGGCGACACGGCGCGCCGAGGCGTGGGAGACGGCGCCGTCCACGGTGATCTGCACGAGTTTCTGCGCACCCTCCCCGTCGCGCACGACCATGAGGGCCAGTTCGTGCAGCACCTCGCCCAGCGCGCGGCGGAAGTCGCCCAAATGGCCGGGGTCATCGGTGGGTTCGTTGCCGGCCTGGCCGGTGGCGAACAGCAGCACCGTGTCCGAGGTGGAGGTGTCGGAGTCGATGGTGATGCAGTTGAAGGTGTGGTCCACGCCTTTGTTCAGCATGGCTTGCAGGGCCGGGGCTGGAATCGCGGCGTCAGTGAATATGAACGCCAGCATGGTCGCCATGTCAGGCGCGATCATGCCGCTGCCCTTGGCGATGCCTGTGATCCGCACGTCCACGCCGCTTAAGCGAGCGGTGCGGGTGGAGGCTTTGGGGAAGGTGTCGGTGGTCATGATCGCCTTGGCGGCTTCGGCGAAGCGGTCCTCGGCGAGATTGGCTTTCAGCGTATCCAGCACCGCGACGATTTTATGCGCCGGTAAAGGCTCGCCGATAACGCCGGTGGAAGCGAGGAATATCTGTTCGGGCAGCGTGCCCAGCGTGGCGGCGGCGGCGGCGGCGGTGGTTTCCACCGCGCGGGTGCCGGCGATGCCGTTGAACACGTTGGCGTTGCCTGCGTTCACCACCAGGCCGCGGGCGATGCCACCTTGCAGCACCTCGCGGCAATAGGTCACCGGCGCGCCGGGGCAGAGGTTTTTGGTGAAAACCCCGGCCACCGTCGTACCTTCGGCGAATTCGGCGAGCAGCACATCGGTGCGGCCCTTGTAGCGGATTCCCGCCTCACCGGTGGCCAGCCGCACCCCTGCCAAGGGGGGCAGCGTGGGCAGCGGCAACGCCAGCGGCGAGAGCGGGATCGGCCCAGCCATTACTTAGCCGGCGCGCCCTGCGGCGAGGCGGTGCCGTCCGCGTTGTAGAGTTCAACCTTCACCCTGCCGCGCACATCGGCCAGCGTGGCTTTGATGGCGTTGTCGGCGAGGGTCTGGCGGATCTGCTCCTGCACGTCGGCCAGCGCCGGCGTCGGGCCGGCGCGCTTGCCTTCGCAGAGGATGACATGCCAGCCGAACTGCGTCTGCACCGGGGTTGTGGTGTACTTGCCGGGGGCCAGGGCGAAGGCCGCGGTGGCGAAGGCCGGGACCATTTCGTCCTGGCTGAACCAGCCCAGCTCACCGCCATTGGAAGCGCCGGGGTCGATGCTGTCCTTCTTGGCCAGGGTGGCGAAGTCGGCGCCCTTGTTAAGCTGGTCGATAACCGCCTGGGCCTCGTCCTGCGTCTTCAACAGAATATGGCGGGCGTCGATCTGGTCCGGGCCGGGCTTGCCGGCATAGTCCTTTTTGTATTCAGCCTGCACGGCGGCCGGCGATACCGCGGACGCGATATGCTTCTGCACATAGGCGTTTTCCAGCTTCACGTTGGCGGCCGATTCCATTGCGGCGGCCACGGCCGGGTCTTTCTCCAGGCCTTCCTTCTTGGCGGCCACGAGCAGCGCCTTGCGGTCGATTTCCTGGCTCACCAGGATCGGGAACAGCTGGTTGGGCGGCATCTGCTGCATCTGCTGCGGAATGTCCTGCGCGTCGGCCTGAACGTCGCTGAAGTGGATTTTCATGCCGTTGACGGAGGCCACCACCGGGTCGCCCTGCGGCGCGGCGGCGGCGGGAGTCGGGGTGGGAGTGGATTGGGCGAGCGCGGCCGGGGCCGCGAGGCTGGCCATAAGAGCCAGGGTAGAAAGCTTAGTGGTGAAACGCATGGAGCAAGATACCTTCCAGATTTTTGCGAACCTATGGCCCAACTGCCCATATCCGGCAAGACACGCCCCTGACCGGCGGCAATTTGCCTCCCCGAATTGACCCTGCCACCCCCCGCGACTATGTGAACGGCGCAGCCCCCCCTTTAGATAAGCGGAATCCGCCCAGAAATGTTTGCCAGTCTTGCCCGCGCCGTCTTCGGTACCAGTAACGACCGTGCCTTGAAGGGGTTCCGGCGCCGGGTCGCCGCCATCGCCGCTTTCGAGCCGGCGTTGAGCGCCCTCACCGACGAGGAGCTGCGCGGCAAAACCGTGGAATTCCGCGAGCGCCTGGCCAAGGGCGAGACCGTGGACAGCCTGCTGGAAGAAGCCTTCGCCGTGGTCCGCGAGGGTGCCAGGCGGGCCCTCGGCCTGCGCCATTTCGACGTGCAGATGATCGGCGGCATGGTTTTGCACGCGGGCAAAATCGCCGAAATGAAGACCGGCGAGGGCAAGACCCTGGTCGCCACCCTGGCCGTATACCTCAACGCGCTACCGGGCCTGGGCGTGCATGTGGTCACCGTGAACGACTACCTGGCCAAGCGCGACGCCGAATGGATGGGCCAGTTGTATGGCTTCCTCGGCATGTCCACCGGCATCATCGTGAACGGGCTGGACGACACCCAGCGCCGCGAGGCCTACGCGGCCGACATCACCTACGGCACCAACAACGAATTCGGCTTTGACTACCTGCGCGACAACATGAAGTACCGGCTGGAAGATATGACCCAGCGGCCGTTCCACTTCGCGATCGTCGATGAAGTCGACTCCATCCTCATCGACGAAGCCCGCACACCGCTTATCATCTCCGGGCCCTCGGACGAGCCGACCGAGCTGTATTCCAAGGTGGATACCGTGGTGCAGGCGTTCATGCAGCGCGGCCAGAGCGAAGACGGCACCCACGCCTATTACGAAAAAGACGAAAAAGCCCGCACCGTGGTGATGACCGACATCGGCTCGGAAACCGTGGAAGACATGCTGCGCGAGTCCGGATTGCTCACCGAGGGCAACCTGTATGACGTTTTCAATATTTCTCTGGTCCACCATGTGCAGCAGAGCCTGCGCGCGCGCGTGCTGTTCACCCGCGACGTCGACTACATCGACCGCGACGGCAAAATCGTCATCATCGACGAATTCACCGGCCGCATGATGGAAGGCCGCCGTTATTCGGACGGCTTGCACCAGGCGCTGGAAGCCAAGGAGGGTGTCACCGTCGAGCGCGAAAACCAGACACTCGCCTCCATCACCTTCCAGAACTATTTCCGCCTCTACCCCAAGCTGGCCGGCATGACCGGCACGGCGATGACCGAGGCCGACGAGTTCGAGCAGATTTACAAGCTGCACGTCGTGGAAATCCCCACCAACGTGGCGGTCACCCGCATTGACCACGATGATGAGATTTACCGCACGGCGACGGAAAAATACGAGGCGGTGGCCACGCTGATCGAGGAATGCCGCGAGCGCGGCCAGCCCGTGCTGGTCGGCACCACCAGCATCGAGAAATCGGAAATCATCTCCGAATTACTGAATAAAAAGAAGATCAAGCATAGCGTGCTCAACGCGCGCTTCCATGAGCAGGAAGCCAAAATCGTCGCACAGGCCGGCGCGCCGGGCGCCATTACCATCGCCACCAACATGGCAGGCCGCGGCACGGATATTAAACTCGGCGGCAATTACGAGATGCGCGTGACGCTGGAACCCGGCACCCCGCCCGAGGTCATCCGCGCCGAAATTGACGTGAACCACGACAAGGTGAAAGCGGCCGGCGGGCTGTTTGTCATCGGCACCGAGCGGCACGAGAGCCGGCGCATCGACAACCAGCTGCGCGGCCGCTCCGGCCGCCAGGGCGACCCCGGCGGTTCGCGCTTCTTCCTCTCGCTGGAAGACGACCTCATGCGTATTTTCGGCTCCGACCGCATGGGCGGGATGCTGCAAAAGCTCGGCCTGCGCGACGGCGAGGCGATCATCCATCCATGGATCAACAAGGCGCTGGAGAAGGCGCAGAAAAAGGTCGAGACGCGCAACTTCGACATGCGCAAGAACGTGCTGAAATACGACGACGTGATGAACGACCAGCGCAAGGAAGTGTACGCCCAGCGCCGCGAATTCATGGGCTCGGACACTGTTTCCGCCGTGGTCGCGGAAATGCGCGAGGACGTGATCGGCAACCTGGTGGCATTGCGCATCCCCGAGCGCGCGTTCGCCGAACAGTGGCAGAGCGCGGAACTGGCCGAGGATATTTTGCGCGTGCTCGGCTTGCAGTTGCCGATTGTGGAATGGGCGGCGGAAGAAGGCATTGATGAGAGCCATCTGCGTGAGCGCATCGTCGACGCCGCACAGGCCGCGGCGGATGCCAAGGCGGAGCGTTTCGGCGCCGATCTGACCAACTACGTCGAAAAATCCATCCTGCTGCAAACGCTGGACCATGTTTGGAAAGAGCATCTGCTGGCGTTGGATTATCTGCGCCAGGGCATCGGTTTGCGCTCCTACGGCCAGCGCGACCCGCTGAACGAATACAAGCGGGAAGCATTCAAACTCTTCAATGCCATGCTTGATGAATTGAAAGACCGCGTGACGAACCTGATGGCCCACGTGAGCGTCGGCGAGGCGCCGCCGCCGCCGCCGCCGCCGATTATGACGGAAAGCCACCCGCTCCCCGGCCAAATGACCGGTGAGCTGGCTTTAGCCGAACCCGTGGTGCAGGAGACCGACCGCGTGCGCCCCTACCGCGAGGACGACGTAGACCCCGCCCGCCCGGAAACCTGGGGCGCCACGCCGCGCAACGCCGCTTGCCCGTGTGGTTCGGGGAAGAAGTTCAAGTACTGTCATGGCCGAGTCTAACACCAGCCTTTTTCAAAGGCTTAGCTCGTAGGAAACGCTTTGACTTGCCTATACACTGCCTAGACAGCCCCTTGCTTTTTAATGGGTTGTAAAGGCAGACTCTAGGCAAATGTTAGGCAAAATTGGACGATAAGATACGGCTTGAGGGCGGCCGACTCATGCTGTCACTGCGCGGCAGATCATATGAGGCACGCATTCATCTGAGCCCTGGCCAGTACATCTGGCGCAGTCTGAAGACGGACGATCTTGAGACCGCAAAGCGTCTGGGCGTGAAGTTTCTGCATGAGATCGAATTCAAACAGCAACATGGGCTTGTCATCCAGGACCGCAGCCTCGCTGAGGTTATCGATGAATATGTGGCCTTGAGGCAGCGCCAGCATGAGCGAAGCGGGCTAAAGCAAAGAGACGAGAATTATACGTCAGTCTACATGCTGCGGCAGATCAAGCGCGTCGTGAAATTCTGGCGCGAATATTTGGGAGACATGCCTGTGGCCAGCATGCATTCTCAGCCTCCAACTCCTTCAGCCGTTTTACCTGCTCTACCTTCAGGCCGCCATACTCTTGATGCCACCGGTAATAAGTCGCGCCCCTCACCCCAACCAACCGGAAACGTATCAAAGATCCTTATCCGTCAGATACAAGCGCATCGCATGAACGACGATGCGTACATAAAACGGACCATGCACCTCCGGAACGATAAAAACTCGGTAGACCGAGAGAGGCTCTGCCCCCGGCTGCGCATGGCCTGCCAAATTCTGGGCCCCGCCACAGCCCTTGCCGGTCTTGGGCGCAGGCACATCCAGCGGCAATTGGGCCGAGCATCCGGCCCATTCTCCGCTCATGCCTGGAAGCAGATCACGCTCGGAAAAATCATGGATATAATTCGTCAGATCGATGGTGCCGGTGAGATGACGGGAGCCGTCGGGACTCGTCATCACCCAGTCATCCGCGTCCGCGCTCACGATCGGCCAGCCATCATCGAATAATGAAGCATTGTGAAACGTCGAGATGCGGGTCCGGTACCAGGCGGCGTTCCGGCCATTACTGTTGCCGATCGGTGAATTGGCGTTGATCAGGGCGTTGCCGGTTGCTGCAAAGCCCGGCGGGTGGGAATCTTCATAATCATAATATGCCAGCATGAATTCCTGGTCGCGCCAAGGGAACTTGTTGCCGCTATTCAGGACAACACCAAGAGAAAGCTGGATGGATGGCGCCAGCAACCGGTATTTGAGAAAATCCTTGACAAGAAGCCAGGCTTCAGAAGCTCCATTACCCACTGCGACGGTGCAGATCGAGGCCTCGAACAGGTCATGAGGTTGGCGGGCTACCTGTGGCGAACATGGGCGGTCCATCATGTCCGTCATTATTTCCGGTTCGGCTATACCGGGAGCCGGCTGGACTGTCATGTCCAAATCGTATGACAACATCAGATGTGGCTGTTTCGGAGCGATCTCAGAGCCGCTTCGCAGACCCTGAAAGATTGTTTTGATTTCAGAAATACCATCCGGGGAGACCGGAAATCCGAGGCCGAGCGTGGATTGCTCGCGATGCATGATTCTGTTGTCACCAACATTTCCATCCCAGCGGAACGGATTGAAGGCGTTGTCGATGATGAGAGTGATGCCGTTAGTTGCGAAAATCGCAGCCTGGCCATAAGTCGTGCGCAGAAAAGCCGGCGTCGGCGTTGCTGCTTCGCCGGGCAGAATCGTCGGACAGGCGAGATCGCCCTCGTAAGGCGGGTTCCCGTCAATAGCGCTGCGGGCCCGGGCGGCGGCCGGGAGGAAATCCGTCAGGCCCGTGGTACGCCGAAGATAGGGTAGAAAGATCGAGCCTTGATAGATGTCATAAGGCTTCATGAAGGTCGAAACCTCCAGTGCCGCGCCGTTGCGGCGGTCAAGTCCGCTGTTGCCGCATTTGGGTT
>Ga0182014_10001397_pt1 | contig 32378 bp, 23 predicted proteins | sample 612S2DmetaG_FD_120489 | JGI IMG/M metagenome (GOLD analysis project Ga0182014, IMG submission 120489) | Permafrost microbial communities from Stordalen Mire, Sweden - 612S2D metaG | ecosystem: Environmental > Terrestrial > Soil > Wetlands > Permafrost | place: Sweden: Stordalen | collected... | reverse complement strand
TCCGCCTGGTAGACGCGCATGACTTCGCCTTCGCGGTATGGATCGACATGCCGGATCAGGCACCGCGCCGCGTAGTAGCTCGATTTGAAATCCCCCATTGGGATGGGCGAGTGAGTGGTGAGAAGAAAGGCGAGCAGGAGAACCACGACGCTGCTCCCCAACAGGAGCAGCCACAGCCCGTCGAGCTTCGCCCTTGTCATCGTGAGCCTCAATCTGTTCTCTCTCCCGCGGGGCGGATCGAGGATATGGGCGCCGACTGGAGTCCTCGATTGGAGATGAGGGCGCGGCGCCTGTCGATTGCAAGCCGGCCAAGGTTCGAGTGCGCGGAGCCGCAACGCCCATACCAAGGCCTACGCACGAGATGCATCTTCTCCGGCGATGTCGGCAGGCGATTGAACGGGCGAAAACTCCAGCAGGTCTCCACACTCGGTCAGTGTGTTGCGAATGGTGCCCGCGGGAAGTTCGATCACCGAGTGCGCGGAAAAGCAGGCCGACAATCGCCAGGGGCCGACTGCGCTCCTCACCTTCCTGATCGTGTTCTTACGGTCCAGGTAAACCAGATCGATGGGAAAGCGCATGAAAAACGTGTGTACGGATTCGCAGGGCACGATCCAGAGGCCTTCGCCGGGAACAATTCCATCGCGCCCCAGCAGGCCCTTGTTGCGCTTTGGCCCGCTGTCGGCAACTTCCAGGCGAGTGGCAAGCACCGTGGCCCGGGCTGGATTTTTGACCTGAAGACGACGATCGGGCGTTGACGGCCCGGGTGAAGAGGCACGGCCCCGCAGCCACATGGCTATCCAACCGATTGGATTCATTTGCCCGCCCCCGATGCCCGAACACGGCCGCAGCGCCTCGCCCGCGCCCAAGACTATGGGGGAGTCGGGAGCCCGTTACCTGCGCCGCCGGCATTAGGATTGGCTGTCGTGGACGACGAAGCGCCGCCGAAGGTCCCCGTAGCGCCTTCGATCACCATCGGCTTCTCCGGCTTCATGCTCTGGATCAACGTCTCCACCGGAACGGCCGGGGGAGGAGTGGCAGGAGTATTGGCGGCCGTTTTGGCGTCCGGCTGATTCATGGGGTTATTGGAGTTGGGCGGCAGGAACTTGACGGGAAACTTCACTTCGGGCGCCTTGTCGCCCGCCTCTAACGGCGCCACGATCTCCGCAGTCACGAGCACCATCAGTTCGGTGTTGGTTCTGTTTTTCGCTCTTGTTTGGAAGAGCTTTCCCAATATCGGAACGTCGCCGATGAAAGGTATTTTCTCAAACGTCTCAGTTTCGCGGTTGTCGATCAGTCCGCCTATGACATATGTCTGCCCATCGTTCAACTCGACTTCGGTATTCATTTGGCGGGTCGTTATCGCGGGCACATTGAAGCCCGAGATTTGCACCGCATTGGAAAAATCGAGCGCGCTGACTTCGGGCGCCACCTGGAGCCGGATGGTTCCGCGCGGGGTAATTGTGGGGAGGAAGTTGAGCCGGACTCCATACTCTTTGAAACTAATGGTCACCGAGGAGCCGGTCGCACTTCCCTGCACCACAGGATAGGGGTATTCTCCACCTGCCAGGAAGCTGCCCTGCTGCCCATTTATAGCCACAATGTTCGGTTCCGCGAGCGTTTCCACCACGCCGGCGGTCTCTAACGCTTCGATGGTTGCACCCGAATTCAGACCCGGGAAGAAGGCCATAATATTGAGCTCATTGGAAAGAATTGCCGTAGTTCCGCCTGCGGAAACGCTGCCCGAACCTGAAGAAGACGACCCCGAGGACGACGAAGTGGTTCCACCCACGGAGGGGGGGGAGAACTGCCCTGTGGAGATGCCGCCAACGGCGTTGCCCAGGCCGAGATTGAAAAGATTGATGCCCAGCGATTTCGCCTTGCTTCGATCCACAGCCTCAAAGCGCACCTTGAGCAGGATCTGCGGATCTGACTTTGGCACCTCGACGTTGAGCAGATCGACGACCTTGCCTGCCGTTGCGGCAATCTGGATCGCACGCGCGACGCTGCTCAGGTCTTTTACGGTACCGCGCAGATAGATGTTGCCATTCTCGGGGGTGACTTTCACCTTCTGGCCTGGAAGCTCGGTAATCAACTCGCGACGCACGGCATCGATGTTGTTGTCCAATGCGGAGGTGCTGGCCCGCACGGTGATGTTGAAGAATTGCCTCCCGCCCCGGTCGTCCCAGATGATCAGGCTGGTCTCTCCGGGAGCTTTCCCGTTGACCATGATCTCATTGGGGCTGATGGCGCTGGCCTCGGCCACCTCGCCGAGTCCGATGGCGACCCTGGTCACCGTACGCACGCAATCCACCAGAACGGTCTTGCCCACGGCAACCGAGAGTTCGTTCGAAGAGTCCTGAAACGAGGCGCCGGCAGACTGGGCCGGAGGCGCTGAGGCCTGTGCGCGCAACTCGCGTCCGGCGATGGCGGCCAGAAATAACGCGCTGAAACATGCGATGAAGAAACCGGCCTTCGCTCTCACTGCTTAGCCTCGGGAGATTTGAATTTTTCTTCGCTGGTTTTGTTCCCGTTGATGACCTGGATGGTAAAGACCTTGGGTGCGGCTTTTGGCGCGCGCCTGACGGCTGGCGCGGGCGCGGGACTCTGCTCTCCAAAGATCTGCCCCATCGAGTCATTGGAAACCTTGGAGATAGTGGTATCCAGAGGATTCCGCAACACCAGTTGAATCTTCAATTCGGTGCTTGCCAGGCTGAGTGTCTGAGCCTGTTCCGGGGTGACCAGCAGGTTGACCACCTGCACCTGTTGCGGCTTGCCCTCGGCGTCTTTCTGAATGTCGGTGCCGGCCGACAGTACCTGGATGTTCTGGAGAATCGTTTTGGTCACCGTGCCTTGCGTAGCCGATGTCGGGCCGGGAGGGTTTCCCGAGGCAAGCACATCCACACGCATGCCGGGAGTCACGAATCCAGCTACGCCTACCACCTGATCCACCTTGACCGCCAAAGCTCTCATGCCCTGAGGTATGGTGGCAGCCAATCCGCCGCCGGAACCGACTGGGGCAAGCCGGCTGGCCAGAATCGGTTCGCCCTGATATAAGTCCGAGATCACGCCGCGGTTAACGACATCCTCCGGCTTGAGAAACGCGCCCTTCGGAAGCGTTCCTTGAATTTCAACTGTGGTCAGGTCAGAAGCCGCCAGGACCTTGCCCAGCGGGATGTCCGCGGCTGCCGCAACCACGCGCGTAGTCACTACCGGCTTCGCAGCCGTCAGGCGCGCACCCACGATCTTGAGGACCAGAAAGGCGCACGCGCCGGCAATCGCGAACGAAACGAGGAGAACTGTCAGCAGCCGTCGATTCATAAGTAATCCTGCAAAAAACTGGCTTCCTTGCCAGACTTGCTCTTCTGCAACCTGCGCCAATCTCTGCAGCCAGGGGGCCAAATCGAGAAATACAGGCCATACCTGCCCAGGGGGATCTCCAACCACCCGATGTAGTCAGAACGCGGTTTTAGTTTATGCTCCACACGAGCCTACGCCGGGTTTGTTTTGCCGTCAAGTGCAACTTAGGTATCAAGAGAGCTATGAGGCGGTAGTTTGACCTGAGCAAATCGGATAGAGGCTACAATGAAAGGAGCAAAGCGGCTACAGAGAGGGAGTTGATCCGTACATGACGGGTTCCCGCACGATAACGCTCTTTACGGAGAGTGGTGATGGCGGCCAGAGGTCGCCCTCTGTTGTCCTTTCCGTTCTGTTCCATTGCATCGCCGCGGGCCTGTTTTCATTCGGCGCGATGTACACGCCGCACCTTGACACCCGCGCAGACGCAAAGCGCTATACGGTCCGCAGTATCGATCTGGAAACTTCCGAACAACGGATGCAGCGCGAGGCCCGCGATAAGGTGAAATACCCTGGCCCGGCTCCAAAATCGCTGCAGGCGAAGCCGGGCGCCGGCAACCCGATTGAACGGCCGCCTGTTCTACGGCAGATTGCGGAGGCTCAAAAGGGTCCGCAGATACTGGTTCAGCCCGATCTTCCAGTTCAGCTCGCGCTTTCCCAGGAAGTCCCGGTCCCCATGATGGCGATCTGGACTCCGAAGAAAGCCGAGGTGCACGCGGTTGTCGCGCCGCAGCCGGAAAAGAGAACGGGCGCGAACGTGAAGCCGAGGCCCGACCCGCCCAACGAGACTGTAGACCTGTCCGACATCAGCATCGCAACCAGCCCCGTGGCCGCGCCCAAGCTGCCAACCCTGCCCAGCACTACTTCGCCTGTAGCGGTTCAGACGCCGGCTCAGGTGCAGTTGGCCCCGGCCACCGTCTCGCAGCCCTCGGCAGCACCAACGCCCGTGGCGATCTTGTCGCTTTCCGATCTGAAGATGGCGCAGGGAAAGGTCGTTCTGCCTCCCGTGAACGAGACCGCGGCCTCCAAGTCCCAGGGGACTCTGGCGTCCGGTCGGGCCCAGGAACCTTCAGCGCGGGGAAAGAGCAACCAGGCCGGCGATGCGGGCTCGGGAACGAGTCACGCCAGCGCCGCCGACCCTCGCGGCAAAACTGCGGTTGCCGCAAAACCGGAAGCCGCGGACTCTTCGCCTCCCAAGGAGACGGACGCAGACGCCGGCCAGAGCGGCCAGCCCTCAGCCACAAAGATCACACTGCCCAAGGACGGGCAGTTCGGCACGGTGGTGGTGGGAGAGTCGCTGGACAGTCAGTATCCCGAATTGGCCGCCGTGTGGGGCGGCAGGCTGGCCTACACCGTTTTTCTGCACGTGGGATTGGCCCGAAGCTGGATTCTGCAGTACTCGTTGCCGCGCTCGGACGAAGCCGCGGCGGCAGGCGCCATCACCGGGCTTGAAGCGCCATGGCCCTATAACATCGTGCGCCCCAACCTGGTTTTCGAACCTGGCGAAGGCAATACGATCATGGTCCATGGTTTTGTGAATCAGGCCGGCCGTTTCGAGGGGCTCAATATCGTCTTCCCGCCCGAGTTGCCGCTCGCCCAATTTGTACTCAAGTCCCTTGAGAACTGGCAATTCAGGCCGGCCCGCCAGAACGGGCAGGTGGCGCGCGTAGAAGTGCTGCTGATCATTCCCGAAGAGAGGAATTAGGTTTTCAGGGCCAGAGCCAAACGTCCCGTCGGATTCGTTGGTTGAATTCGACGGGGCGCTGGGGTTCGGCTCTTTCGGGCGGTTAGCCTTTCTCTTTCTGAAGCCTCTCCAGGAATTGGGCAAGCTCTTTTTTGCCTGCAACGTCTGCCTGACTCATCAGCGCTTTGGCGTCGCCCTTTTTGTCGCGCAGGATGAACTGCAGTCCCACCCCGTCGTTTCCCCACCTGACAGCCCTGGACATAACCGCTATCGACCGTTCGGCGGTCTTTTCCCCGGCGCCGGTCCTTTGCAATGTCAACAGAACCAGGGTCCCCGGATACCAGCGTTCTTCCGTCACAACGTACAACCCATTCGCGCTGACATCGCGAACCGAGTGCGCCTTTGGAGCCGCCCCGTTCCAGTAATAGGCGGCCAGACCCGGCGCCGGTTCCCTTGGCGCTTTGCGCGGATCAGGCGACCACCAGCGTTCCAGCCAGTTCTTCGGGGGGCTCACGGCCTTTACGCCCGGCTCGATAAGGCCCATCTCATGCGCTTGCTGCGCCTTATCCGTTTCCCTCTCTGAGCGCGTCCCCAATTCCAGCAGTCCGGGGCCGCCGCTCCACAGAGGCTGTTCCCTGAGCACAACCGCTCCCTGCAAGACACTGACATCGTCCGTACGTTCGGCGCTCCGACTTGTTTCCCGTTCGGAGATACGCCGGAGCCGTTCCTCCATCTCCTCGGCCACGCACAGAACCAACTGATCTCCCGTCTGGGTCTGCGATGAGTAAATCGAGTGGGCGGGGAGGACCAGCACGCTCGCCGCGCGCGGGCGCGAAGGGCTGGCAAGGACCGTGGGATACGATTCGACGGCCTCGATGACCTGGCACTCCTCGTCAAGGTAGACCAAGTCTACGGGGGAGACAAGGCCCGTCATGGAAATGCCATGGAACGGTTTCACCCATAGTCCTTCGCCGGACCTGAATTCCCGCTTGGCGAGCCGCTCTTCGAGGCTCGCATAAGAGAGTTCCTCGGCAGTAACCTCCAGGCCGAGAAAGCACTCCCGTGTCTGGTTGTATGCGCAATGTGGCGGCGATTCCATCGAGACTCCTGCTACTGGCCCGTGCTTCGCGTCCGGTTCCGCTTCGGTAACCCCAACCGGCCATTCAATTTTGTTGGTCCGTTGCATCCGGTTTCTCCATTCCCTATCGAATTGCCGGGGCTTGAATGGGTAAGGATCCCCTATCCCATCGCAAGAGGGCATTACTTGACAATCGCCGCCTCGGCGGCAGAGCCCCTTACAGCGGGAGAATCAGTCATTCGGCGGCGCGTGCCCGGTTCGGCGGCGCCGTCGGCTCAGTTGGTAAATCCGGGCTACCTTACCCGCGTCCGCCGGCGCTGGATCAGAATTACCAGCACAATCACAAACAACACACCGGAAACAATCTGGATAACTGTGGTACTGCTCATTTCGCTTTCCTTCCTTTTCTAAGATTCTGCCTGCGCACCCAGTCGTGGCGGAACCTGGGAACGCAAGGGGCGGTTTGCCCCCGCGCTCCCCGGTCTGAGCCATTGTAGAACCCGCCGGAGGCTACTAGGTTGGTTATCGCGGCGCCGCCGGATTCTGGGAACATTCGACATTAATTGACCCGAGTCCGACGGCGCTGAATCAGAATCACGAGCACGACGGCAAAGAGTATGCCGGAAACTATCTGGATTACCAAAGGGCTGACCATGTCTATTCCTCCTTTCATCATTGACCGAGATAGGTTTTAAACGAGTCCATCATCAAAAGCACCGCGGGCCCCAGCACCACCAGGAAGAGCGCGGGAAAAATAAAAAAAACAAGTGGGAAAACCAGCTTGACCGTGGTCTTTGCCGCCATCTCTTCCACATGCTGAATTCGTTTGGTTCTCAGGGCATCGGCATGTTGACGCAATGTCTTGGCGATACTGGTTCCGAATTGCTCCGACTGAACCAGGACCGAAACCAGGTTGCGAACACTTTCGACACCAGTGCGCTCGGCTAGATGCTTCCAAGCATCGGCACGGGCGCGTCCGGCCCGCTGCTCCAGCACCAGCACTCCGAATTCATCGCACAATTCCGGTTGCGCCTTCTTCAGTTCCTGTGCCGTTCGGGCGGTAGCCTGGTCCATGCTCAGTCCGGCCTCGATACAGATGACCAGAAGATCCAGCACATCGGGAAGACCCCGCTGCATCTTCTTTTGCCGGCGGGAGATCGTCCTCCCCAGCTAGAAATCCGGAGCCAGGAAACCCAAACCCAAGCATGAGGCATAAACGAAGAAAGGACTCAAGCTCGCCAGGCCGGTCACCAGCGAGATTGCGCAAAGTCCGAGCGGAACCAGGAACTTGGAACCATAGAAGATCTTTACCGCTGACTCGTTACGAAATCCGGCGCGTTGAAGGCGCTGCAACACGATCGACATCTCGGCCTGGCTCTTCGGCAGCAGATGTTCAAACTGCTCTACCACGCCACCGATGGAAAACCCCGTCTCGCGGATGGCGCCCAACACGTCTCTCTTCTTCGGGCGGGGATTGATTGCATCGGCAATCCGCTGGGGCAGAGCTTCGCGATAGAACAGCAGAAGCCCACCGCTGGCAATCAGCAGAAATGCAGCGAGAAAAGCAACGATCGCGAGTACCATAAATCCCCTTTAAACATCCATGTTGACGATGCGCCGAATGATCAATCCGCCCACACATGTCATGCCGGCTGAGATCCAGAGAAGGTCCACCCCGATTGGCCGCGTCCACAGAACGCTCATCATGGTGGGATTGACCGAGAAGAGCGCGAATCCCAGCACCACGGGCAGAAGGCTGAGGATCCATCCGGTGAGGCGTCCCTGCGCCGTGTGCGTCCGGACTTGGCGCTTCAGGCGAAACCGTTCCCGAATGACATAAGCGGTCTTGTCGAGCACCTCGGCCAGGTTGCCGCCGCTTTCCTTTTGAATCATGATGGCGGTGGCCACGATTCTCAGATCCTGCACCGGCACGCGAACGATCAGATTCTCGATGGCGGTCTTCAGTTCCAGACCGTAGTTCTGTTCCTCGAAGCAGGTTTTGAATTCGCTGCCCACCGGGTCGGAGCATTCCCTGCCCACCAGGCCCATGACGGCAATCAGGCTGTGTCCGGCACGCAAGCCGCTTACCATCAAATCGAGCGCTTCCGGCAGCCCTTCTTCAAATTTGGCTAGACGCTTGTTGCGCATAAAAAGCACATAGGCGAAGGGGCAGAAGGCGGCCAGCACGCCGGCCCCCAGCGCGGGCAAAATGGCGGGAAACCGCAGATGGACAAGATAGGAAGCGGCGGCAAAGCAGACGGCGGTCATCATTACCAGCCGGCCTGCGCTCCAGCTCAGGTTTGCCTGATCCAGCGTCCTGCGCAAGTAGGGTGTCAGCTCGAAACGCAGCAGCTTCTCATTCAGCCAGGGGATGCTGCTGACCTGGTCGTTCTTGCGGAGATTCACAATCAGGTCGAGCTGCTCCGGAGCTTCGGTGGCCAGCGCAGAAGCCAGCCTGGCCTGCACCTCCTTGGCCTTCTTGGCGGGCCCAACGGCTGTCACTATCAACGGAAGGGCAATCGCCGTGAACACGCCGATAAAGACCAGTGCAACTATCCAGAACATTGTTGTTCCCTCCCTTCTTCTCAGTTGACCTGCGTTTCACGTTCGAACAGGCTGGGCGGCAAAATGATGCCCGAAACGCGCAGCCGTTCCAGGAACCGGGGCCGGATGCGGCTGGGAGTGAAGACTCCAATCACCCTGCCGTCCGGACCGATGCCTTTCTTGTTGAACGAGAAAATCTCCTGCATGCTGATTACGTTCTCTTCCATGCCCGTGATTTCCGAGATGCTTGTCATCTTGCGGGTTCCATCGCTCATGCGCGTTGCCTGCACCACAATGGTGAGCGCCGAGGCAATCTGCTGCCGGACGGATTTTTCCGGCAGATTCAAATTGCCCATGGCCACCATGGATTCCAACCTCGATATGGCGTCGCGAGGCGTGTTGGCGTGAATCGTGGTCATCGAGCCTTCGTGGCCCGTATTCATCGCCTGCAACATGTCGAATGCCTCTTCGCCGCGGACCTCACCGATGATGATGCGATCGGGACGCATACGCAGGCAGTTGATGAGCAGTTGCCGCTGCCGGATCGCCCCCTGTCCTTCGATATTGGGCGGGCGCGTTTCCAGGCGTACGATGTTCTCCTGCGCCAGCCGCAGTTCGGCGGCGTCTTCGATCGTCACCAGCCGCTCGTTGTTGGGAATGTACTGTGACAGAATGTTCAGAAACGTGGTTTTTCCGGCGCCCGTGCCGCCGGAGATCAGGATGCTGATCCTGGCCTTGACCGCTGCCGAAAGCACTTCCATCATCTCCGCGGAGATGCTGTTCAACTTGACGAGCTGGTTGGCCGCCAGAGGGCCGGTACCGAAGCGGCGAATCGACATCGAGGGCCCATCCAGCGCCAACGGAGGAATGATGGCGTTCACGCGCGAGCCGTCGGGCAGGCGGGCATCCACCATCGGCGAGGACTCATCCACTCTGCGCCCCACCCGCGACACAATGCGGTCGATGATCTGCAACAGATGCTTGTCATCGCGGAAGCTCGTGGTCACCCGTTGCAGCAGGCCGCCCTTTTCAATGAAGACATGGTCCTTGTCGTTGACCAGGATGTCGGAGATCTTCGGGTCGCGCAGCAGCGGCTCAAGCGGCCCTAGACCGAAGACCTCGTCAAGTAGATCGGACTGGATTCTCTCCTGCTCGTCGTAACTCAGCGGCACGCGCTGGTCCGCCATGATTTCCTTGACGATTCCCAACACCGCCTGGCGCGCCTGGTTGGTATTGACGCGCGACAGCTTCTCCAGATCCAGCTTTGAGATCAGGGTCCGATGTATATCCGCTTTGTAATTTTCCAGATTCAGCAGTTCCACTTGTTACCTTCTATCGCGATATCGATATCGGTCCCGATGGCCGTCATCCGAATAACTTGAAGCCCTTCTTTTTTTCCTCAGCCGCCGGCAGACCGGTTGCCGCCCTGGCCATCGCCCGGATATGCCGCGCGATCGACGAGTCTCCGTGCACCAAGGGAGTGGCTTCGATCTGCATCCGCTTCACCGAGGCATAATCGTTGGGAATCTTCCACTGCGCCGGCCTGGTGAGAGCCTTGGTTAGCTCCGACTCCGAAACACCCGTCAATCGCTGTTCGTACCTGTTGATTACAATTTCAAGCTTGGGGCCGCCATCGCTGAAGAACTGCGCGATCAGGCGATTCGAGTTGCGCAACTCCGGAATGCCCGCTTGCGTAATCAGGTAGATGGTGCAGGCGTCCTTGAAGATAGATGTTCCGGTCAAGTCGACTCTCGATCCCAGATCGACCACCACATTATCGAACTCCTCGCGGGCCACAGCCATCAGCTTGTCAATAGACTCGTTGGCCGCCTGGTAGGGCTGAAATCTTCCCGGAGCCGCAAGCACGAAGATTCCCGAGCTGTGTTTGACCAGCAGCTTGGAAAGAAAGCTACCATCGAGCCGTTCGCTCTGCTGCAACGCGTCGACGGTTGAAAACTCCGAAGAGACTCCCAGGTTCAGGGCCGCGTCTCCAAACGGAAGATCGAGGTCAATCAACAGTGTTTTCTGGCCGGGTTCCTGGGCCAATGCCACCGCGAAGTTGCAGGCTACCGTGGTGACGCCCGTGCCGCCCTTGGCGCCCATGAATGCCAGCAGCCTTCCGCTCGCTTTCTTGCGATTGGCTTGAACCGAGCGAACCGCAGGCCGGCGGGCAGCGGAGCGCACCAGAGACTCCGCCATCACGCCAAGCTCCAGGGGAAGAGTCAGAAACTCCCGCGCGCCGGCGCGCATGCAACGCACCAGCAGGTCAGGGTCGGCTTTTGCCGAATAAACCATAACCGTCGCCGCGCCATTGGCGCCGATGTTCTCCACCAGGTCGAGTGCGTATTCGGGATCGCTGTCCAGATCGATGATGATCACGTCGTGGTTCTGTTCCAGCAACTTGGGCACATCGTCCAGGCTGGGAGGATACGCGGCAAACACATGAATTTCGCAGTTTGCGCACCGGGCCGCCACCATGGCAACTTCTTCGCGCCGCAGTTCGTTGGGGCCGATCAGAGCAATCGACATGTCGTCGGCACTGAGAGACTCGGTGGGCGAGGGGGCTTGAAATGGGGAAAGACCGGCGGCCGCCGATTCACTGTTTGCGAATGGCCGCAGGCCGCCTTGCATGTTCATTGCGAGTTTATAACTGGTGCGCAGAGTCGACATAGCCTATAGCCCTTTTTCTTAACGTGCAAAAAACGAAATCAATGTTCCGATGGCAATGGCCGGCGCGTATGGCATCCTGCGCCGCAAGGGGTTGCTCAGTGCCATCTCCGGATCGCGAAGGCCGCCGCGCTCCTTCCACCCGAAGACCAGATTGCCGGCGCCGGTAAGCAGTTCTTTCAGAAACCCCCCAAACAGCGCCCAGCACAGCACCATGACTCCTCCCGCCATGCCGGTAACGACCAGCGCGATAAACAGTTGGCTCGGGCCGATCCAGGCCCCGATCGCGATGCAGAGCTTCACATCTCCGGCGCCCATGCCGCCCATCCAGAAAAGAAACCCGTAAATCACCAGGGCGAGCCCCGCCCCCTCTAGACTCTGAACGATCCCTTGCCATCCATGGAGCCAGCCCGAGACCGCAAAGCCCGCAACCAGAAAAGGAAGCACCAGCCAATTCGGAATTCGATGGCTGCGCAGGTCAGTAAAGGTCGCCAGTCCGAGGACGACTACCATTGGCCACCATGCGACTGAGTGCATCCTCGATGCTCCTTTCCCCTGGGCTTCAGGGGATACCTGGTGCAAAAGCAATTGTCCAGCCAAATCGAAGCAGACAAAAATGCTTTTAAATCATATAGTTATAGACATGCATGCCAGGGCAGTGTACACGGCAGTTTACGAATGGGCCCGCACGGTGAAGCACACCGTATACACCCTTGCCCGAAGGCAGACCGGCAGGCCGGTAACATCGCCCAAGGCGCTGATACGGCTGTGCAGCGTCAGGGTAGTCAGAAACTTGTTCCTGTGTGAGCTGGCCCGGCATAGGAGTTGCAGAGTTTTTGTACCGTATCCCGGTACGTTCTCGATGTGCCGATCAGCCAGTTTCCATGCCTTGGAATTCGGAACTCTTACGGGGATCAAGCGAAAAATTATGAAAATGAACTACTTACCGTGCTCGCTTGCGGAGTCTTGCCCCCATTTGGATGGCGCGTATCCAAATTGCGCCACAGCAAAGTCTTGTAGCTGGATAAACACTACGCTAAGATCCATAACACTGGGGTTATTGTTCTCGGCGTAGTCTTCTTCTGTACCAAACTCTGTTACTTACGTCATAATGTCCTACCACTAAACGGGCATAGGCGGACATGTGACATTTGTCGATGATTGAATCACAACGCTGCTAGGGAATCGGGGCCAGAACTAATAGACGCGGGGCCCCGAAAAGCAAGAGAAAGTTCGCGTAAAGATGGTAAAGATCGGTTTGTATTCGGAAGATCGCACTTTGCGTCCTCTTCTTGCCTCGGCTCTCGGAAAAGGTTTTCATGTGCACTTCGAGTCGGATGCCGAAGCGATGAGCAGCCGCGTTTCCTCGCGGGAATGCGACGTACTGATCGTGGACCTGAATTCGAATCGAGACTCCATGAGGGAGCGTATCGAGTTCTCCCGCCAGTCGATTGCGTCGAACGTTCCCGTGGTGGTAATGGCCGACGATGGGCTGCGCACCACGGCGTTCGAACTGGTGCGCAATGGAGCCTTTGGCTACTGCCGGCGCCCGCCTTCGATCCGCGATCTCAAGACGATGCTGGCCAGGGCGTGTGAAAACTCATCGCTCAAGCAGCAACTCCAGTCCGTTCAACTGCGGCTTGAGGAGCCGGCCGGTTGCGATCAGCTCATCGGGTTTAGCCCGCAGATGAAGCGCGTTTATCAGCTGATTCGCAGCGTCGCCAATCTCAACGCCGCAGTGCTGGTAACCGGAGCCAGTGGAACCGGCAAGGAACTGATCGCACGCGCCATCCACAATCTCGGTTCACGCTCCAGCCGTCCGTTTGTCGCAGTCTCCTGCGGCGCCATCCCCGAGACCCTGATTGAAGCCGAGCTCTTCGGACACGAAAAGGGCGCGTTCACCGGAACCGTAGGCGCACGCGAAGGCTACTTTGAACAGTCCGCCGACGGCACGCTCTTCCTCGATGAGATCGGCGACCTCAGCCCGTTCACCCAAGTCAAACTTCTACGCGTCCTGCAGCAGATGGAGTTCAGCCGCCTGGGCAGCAACCGCCTCATCCCCTTGCGGTCCCGCCTGATCTTCGCCACCCATCGCGACCTGGACGAGTTAGTGGCGGAGGGCAAATTCCGTCAGGATCTCTTTTACCGCATCAACGTCATGCGAATCGAAGCGCCGCGGCTCCAGGAGCATCCGGAAGACATTCCCGCAATCGCATGGCATTTCCTGCGCAAGTATTCGCAGAGCTTTCAAAAGCCGATGGACGGGATTGAACCGGAGGCGATGGAGATACTGCGAGGTTATTCCTGGCCGGGCAACGTGCGCGAGCTGGAAAACGTCTTGCAACGGGCCATTATCATGGCGCCGGCTCAAACCGTGCGCGCTCTGGATCTGACCCTCAACGCGCAGGAAGAAGAACCATCTGAAGTGGACGACCTGGTCGACATCGCCGATTACCAGCCCGCCGGTTCTTTTGAACGCCAGATTCAAGAATACAAAGTGAAGCTGGCCGTTTCCGCCGTTCGCGAGAACAACGGAAACAAGACAGTGGCAGCGCGCAGCCTCTCCATCTCCAGGGCTTATCTTCATCGCCTGATAAGGCTTGCCGAAGCGGGCCAGCCCTACGACCTGAGTAATCGGGAATCAGCCTCCGCCTAGCAGGCTGCGGAAGAGGGCTCGATTTTGAGGGGAACGCCCGAAGAGCGTACCAAAGGGGCAAAAGCCCGCGTTGTATCGATCGCGTTTGCGGCACGCTTCGATAGGCTCAGGGCAGTCTTTGAAGTCGTACCCTTTCAAAACAGCGGCTCAATTAGAGTTTTTCCGCAGCCTGTGAAGCGGCGCCCTTTGAAAACATCGACGTGATCAGAGTCTCACTAAGTGTGCAGATTGTATTCCTGTGTTCCTGCCATCACCAGCCCGCTCTTGTGGCGTCCGTGAATATAGCGGCAACACCATGCGGTTTCGTGTGCCGGCTCCTCGGCCGGCGCCATCAGGTCTCTGTAAACAACCTTTCCATAGAGAAATATCCGTTCTTCCCAGTTCTCAATCCGCAGCAGCGCTGCCTCGGACCTGCAAAGCCCCTTTACATCGTCCCGGCAGAATGCCTTGATTCTCGTGAATTCGCCCGGCAGCAGAATGATGGAGACAGGCGGAATCTCCGGATCTTCAGGCGAGTACTCGGGAATGCCAGGCAGCTTTGCCTCCCCGGCCGCAATCCTTGTCTCATTTGCCAATGCGACAACCCGGGCTGGGCTGCGCCCTCGATTCGTGGCGATAACCATAAACCCGTTCTCGACGCTTGGCGAGGGCGCCACGGTGACCAGGATCCACGGCCTTTCCGCGTGAAGGATGAACTGCGAATGCAGCAGTGCGGCCTGGGCGCTTTGGGCGGCGGCCGTGGCAGCGGTTTCTGCAAAAATGGCCTGGCGCTCGATCTTCTTCAGAATTGAAAGCGCGATCGTGATTCCGATACAGCCGACAAGGGCGAGCAGCACATTGGCTCCCCACGCAATGCGCTCTTGCAAGGGCCAGGGCGCCGGAGCGGGGGCCGGAGTGGCGATGGTAATGTGCGCCGGCTGATAGTCGCACGGGGCGCTCAGGCAATCCGTCTTCCCTGCCGGGCTCGTTGTCGAACCGGATGCCTGGCCGGCCGTCGCCGTTGGCGCCGCGGCGGACGAAGGCAGTTGGGCCGGAACCGGACGGCTCGCAGCGGGGTGATCGCTCGCCTGCCCGCTGGCCGCCAACTGCAGTTGCGGGACAGCCAGCAGCATTGCAAACACTGCCAAGCCCTTCAAGATCATGGCGCAAATGTACCATATTGCGCTCGAAAGACCGCATCCGAGGGTGGTCGAATTGCACTCCGCTCACGTTGACGCGACAAAGAAGCTGGATGCCGGACTTCCTACTCGTCCTGAACCTCCGGAAACACATCGTTCTCCCGAGCCATCCAGACATAGAGTGTGGGCATCAGAAAGACGCCAATGACCAGGTTGGCGATCAGCCCGCCGACGATGACAATGGCGAACGGCCGCTGGGAATCCGAACCGATGGCATGAGACAGAGCCGCGGGCAGCAGGCCGAGCGTGGCGACGAGCATGGTCATCATGATGGGGCGCAAACGCTGAACGGAGCCCTCGACAGCGGCCTCGATCACACCTTCCTCGCTGAACGCCTCCGATGACTTGCGACGGGCACGCAACTGGTTGATGAACTCGATCATGATGACGCCGGTCTCGACCGAGACGCCGAAAAGGGCCAGGAACCCCACAGCCGAGGAGACCGAGAAGTTGGTGTGAGTGAGGAAGAGCGCCAGCGGACCGCCGATGGAGGCCATGATGACCGACACCAGAACCAGAATGGACCACTTGTAGGACCGGAACATGGTGTAGAGGATGAGGAAGATCACCAGCACGGTGATGGGAATGACCAGAGCCATTCTCTTGTCGGCCCGCTTCTGGCTTGCGTATTCGCCGGCCCATTCAAGGTGATAACCGGAAGGCAGATTCACATTGTGCGCCACTTTGCCGATGGCCTCTTCGACGGTTGAACCCAGGTCGCGTCCGCGAACAGAGTACTTGATGGCGATGTAGCGCTGGCCACCCTCGCGATTGATCTGCTCGGCGCCGTCGTCGGCGGTGACCTTGGTCAGTTGGCTCAGGGAGACACGTTCGCCGGAGGACGCAAGCAAGCGTGTATCTTCGATTGCCTCGCGCGTGTCGCGATATTGCTGCTGATAGCGGAGCGTCACATCGAAGCGCGCCTCTCCCTGTTGCACCTGGGTCAGAGCATTGGAGCCGATGGCGGTTTGAAGCGCATCCTGAATGTCAGCGACATTGATTCCCCACCGCGCCGCTGCGTCACGATCCACCGCGAAGTTGAGGTTGGGCTGCCCAACGATGCGGAAGATGCCCAGGTCTTCGATGCCCTGAACGGTGGCCATCTGCGCCTGAATAATCTCGGCTGTATGCTCAAGCGTGCGCAGATTGTCGCCGTAGAGCTTGACGGCCAATTCACCCTTGACGCCGGAGACGGCCTCCTCCATGTTGTCGGAGATGGGCTGCGAGTAGTTCCAGATGACGCCGGGGAACTTTTCAAGTTCCTTGTCGATGGCGGCAATCAGCGCTTCCTTGTTTTGATGGAAGACGGGACGCCACTCTCCCTTTCTTTTCAAATCGACAAAGTACTCGGTGTTAAAAAAGCCGGCGGTGTCGGTGCCGTCGTCGGGGCGGCCGGTCTGGCTGACGACCTGCGTCACCTCGGGAAACGAAGCCATGACAAGCCGTGCCTTGTTGGTGAAGTCGATGCTCGCCGTGGGGCCCTCGCTTGGTGGCAGTGTTCCGCGCACCCAGATGGAGCCCTCGTCGAGATGGGGCAGAAACTCCGAACCGATCGGCCCGCCGAAGGACAAGTAGATGGCCATGAGAAATAGGACGGTCGCAATTCCCAGCGTGGTTTTACGGTGCACGATGGCCGTACGAACCGCCTTGCGATAGCGATTGGTGAGCCACTCCATCATGGGGTTCTGCCACTCCTTTGCGCCCCTCTGGAAGGCGATGCCTCCCATCACGGGAGCCACAAGGATGGCAAACACGAGAGCACCTACCAATGCAAACGTAACCGTCCAGGCCATGGGCTTGAACAGCCGGCCTTCGACCGCTTGCAAGGTGAAGATGGGCAGATACGATGCGATGATGATGCCGCGGGCATAGAAGACCGGCCTCTGCACCTCATGAGCGGCATCGCGAATCTTCTCCGTTGGACTCCGCGTATCGCCCGGAATGGAAAGGTGGCGGATGATGTTTTCAATCATCACCACGGAGCCGTCGACGACCATTCCAAAATCGAGCGCACCCAGCGAAAGCAGGTTGGCTGGAATATGGTTCAGGTCAAGACAGATGGATGCGAACAAGAGTGAGAAGGGAATGGTGAGCGCAACGATAATGGCGCCGCGCACGTTGCCCAGGAAGAGAAACAGAATGATGGAAACCAGAATGATGCCGGCGGTCAGGTTGTGCTCAACCGTTTCCACCGTGAACTTGACCAGGTCGGAGCGATCGAGAAAAGGCTTGATCGTCACGCCCTTGGGCAGAATCCCGTTGTTGAGTTGCTTTACCTCGTCGTGGATGCCTAGCAGAACCGGATCGGAGTCGTCGCCCTTTTGCAGCAGCACAATGCCTTCCACGGTGTCGGGATTATCGACGATAGTTCCGTCCGGGCGATGCGTTGCGCGGCCAATCTGTCCCAGCCGAATCTTCGGCCCCTGCTCGACGGTGGCAATGTCCTTGATCTTTACGGCCGTACCTCTGGCGGTCTTGACGACTGTGTTCTCGATGTCGCCAACACTGCGGTAGAGGCCCAGGGACTGTACGTTAATCTGTTGCGTGCCTTCCTCAATAAAGCTGCCGCCGCCGTTGGTATTGTTGTTGGCGATCTGCTGCTCCACCTGGCCGATGGAAAGCCCGTAGGCGACAAGCTTCGCCGGATCGAGCTTGATCTGGTATTCCTTGGTCGGCCCGCCGAAGCTCGACACATCCACCACGCCCGTGACGCCCTTGAACGATTTCTCCAGCGTCCAGTCTTCCAGCGATTTCTTTTCCATCACGTCGTAGGCGGGATTGGTGCTCTCCAGCGTGTACCAGTAAATCTGACCGACGGGGCTCCAGTCTGTACCCATCTGCGGAACCAGACCGGCTGGCAGGCTGACCATGCTCAGCCGCTCCAGCACATGCTCGCGATTGATGTCGCTGGTGGAGTCGTCGTCGAAGATGAGCATCAGGCTCGAGAGTCCGGCCAGCGTGGTCGAGCGCAGATGCGTGAGGTGAGGAATGCCGGCCATCTGAATCTCGACCGGCACGGTCACCTGGCGCTCGATCTCCTCGGCGCTGCGGCCCGGCCACTGGGTAATGATCTGCACATAGTTGTTGGCGACGTCCGGGTAGGCCTCGATGGGCAGGTTGCGGAAGGAGACGATGCCCCAGGCGGTGAGCACCACCACTCCGCCCAAGACCAGCCAGCGGTTTTTAAGCGCGAAATCGACAAGTGCGCGAAGCATCTACTGGTTCCCCGCTGTTTCAAGCAACAATGCGTTGGCGACGACCTGCCGGCCCGGTTCAAGACCTGACAGAACTTCCTGCCGGTTGCCGGTGATCATCTGGCCGGTGTGCACCTCGGTGCGCCTGAACTGATTTCCTCCCGCGGGCACGAAGACCCAATCGCGATCGTGCAAGTGAAGAATCGCGTCGGCGGGAACCGCGGCATGAGTCTCTTTCACGCGGCTTGTGAAGGTGGCCGTCGCGAACATTCCCAACTTCAGAAAGCCGGGATTGGCAACTTCGATGCGCACCTTGGCCGTCCGCAGCGATGGATCGAGGATGGGACCGATATCGCTCACCCGGCCTGCAAGCGGGCGATCGGGATACGCGTTGATCGCGATCTTTGCCTCCTGGCCCAGTTGCAGCCTGGGGATGTCGTTCTCATAGACATCGCACACCACCCAGACACGAGAGAGATCTGCGATGGTGAAGGCGGTGGCCGAGCCCGACAGCGCTACGCCCGCCGCCGCGGCATTGGTCACGTTCTGCGCGACAATCACGCCTGAAATGGGCGCATACACGTTGACAACGCTGCTGGGGTGATCCTTGTCCACGCCCAGAGTCGTCAATTGCTCTTCGGCTGCCGTCAGGTCGGCCTTGGCGTCCTTTTCCGTGTCCTCGGCCTGCTCTAATACGGCCTGCGAGACGGCGCCGTGCTGGTACAGATCCTGCATTCTGACATAAGCCTTGTTCGCCATTTGTTCGTCATTGGCGGCCTTCAGATAGGCATCGAAAGCGTTGGTGACGTCGGGGCTTTGCACCTTCAGAAGCAACTGCCCTTTCTTCACGTTATCGTCGAGGCGAGCCCTGATATCCACGACGCGGCCGTTGGCCAGCGAGATCACCGGAACCTCGCGGGAGATGTCTGGAACTACCGAACCGGTAGCCTTCAGCTCGCCGGCCAGCTCGATCTTCTCCGCGGCGGCAAGCTGGAACTTGCCCACATCGTCGCTTTCGATGGTGATCAGGTTCATGTCGGTCACCTGGACGACATGGGCCGGCGGCGGCGCGCCATCACCTTCCGGCTTGCTTTTGCAGCCGGAGAGAATCATGGCCAGCGATGCCGCCAGAGCACACGCCAATGAAGCTGCACGGTATCGCCTGAGCGAGCTATTCGACATCATTGAATTACCTCACGTCCTACTGCGAGATTGAGTTGTCCGGCGGCTGCCAGATAGGAGCCGACCAGTTGCACATAGGCCAGTTGCACGGTGCGGTAGTCGCTCTGCGCGTTGAGAAAATCCATCAACGACGCGCCGCCGTTTTCATATGCGTAAGTAACGGTGTCGCGCACCTCCAATGCCTGGTCCTTGTATTGCGCCTTGTAAGGCTTGAGCAGCGCGATGCTGCTCACGATCTCGGCATAAGCCGAGTCGACATCGCTGAAGACCTGCGCCCGCGCGGCGTCGGTGAGCTGCTGGTTGCGATCGATGTCGATTTGTGTGCGCTGCTTTTCACCCTGATTGCGGTCGAAGACGCGCAACGGAACATTCACGCTGGCGCCGATCGTGTAGCGGCCAAAGGGATTGTTGAACGCGGGATTGTACGAGTACCAGGAGGCGAAGGTGGGGTCGGCCGAGCCATTGGCGATGGCCAGTTTGTGATTGGTCTGGGCCTGTTCGATGGATTCGAGCGCGGCGCGCAAGTCAGGCCGCTGGTCGAGGGCAATTTGGCGAAAATCATCGAGCGGTTTCAGTTCTTCCGAAAAGTCGAAGGGACCGGTGACGTCGAATTGTTCCACCGGGGTGCGGTCGTTGAGCAGTTGCTGAAGCTGAATCTTTGCAGTGCGCAGGTCGACGATGGCCGACTGCAGTTCTACCTCGTATTGCGCGCGCAGCAGCTCGATGCGAATCAGATCGATATGCGCAAGGTCGCCGGCCTTGAATCGACTGCGGCTGATCTCGATGATCTTGTCGTAATAGGCCAGGTCGGCGGTGGCCAGGTCGAGCACCGCCTTGGCCTGCAGAGTCTGCACGAAGACCGAGCGCAGATCGAAGAGCAGGTTGCGTTCCAGATCATCGTGCTGCGAGCCGGCAATCTGTGTGCCCTGTTTGGCGCTTTGCAGCCGCAGCTCGCGCTTGTGCTCGCGCTCGTGCAGGTAGCTGATGCTGGGGACAAGCTGGGTACCGGTCAACGGCAGCCAGTGCTTGCCCAGGCCGGGCGTGGTGTGCGGCGCAATCTGCAATCCGTCGCTGGCCAAGCCGATGGACGGATTGGGGCGGAGGAACGCCGTGACCTCGGCGGCCTTCATCTCGTCCACGTTGTCGGCATCGGCTTTAAGCGCCGGATTGGCTGACTCGAACTTCGCTTTTGCCTGATCCCACGTAAGACTCTGTTGCGCCGGGCAGAACGACGCCACCGCGAAGATCAACGCAGCCATGACGGGAGCACGCCCGGAAGGGAATATCTGCTTCATACGCATCCTTTACGCCGCGTTTCACACGGCGATTACAGGAAGGAAATAGGGAGACAGCTCGAAACGAGAATGGAGGAGGGTGATCAGGCCGCGGGAGGAGGGCGATTCTCGATCGAGTCAAGGGCGGGATTGAAGACTGTGAACAACGAGGAAAGCCGAGGCGCCCTGCAAACCAGGATTCCAAAGCTCAACTCCTCAACTGCGGGCGTAGGAAGGGATGCGACTGCCGGGAAAATGGAGTGGGGACAAGAGACGCAGTGATCGCGGCGCTGGCATCCGACTGTCTCCGCCGGATTCTGGGCTGCCCACAAGTCATCGCTCACCGAAATCACCGGAAACAGAATGACAATGAGCATGGCAAGCGCAATGAACCGCAAACGCCGGTCCGCAGGATCGCGTCTTTCAACCCGCAGCCAATGGCACACGATCACCACCGACAAGAGGGCCCAGGCAGTATTGAGGAGTAGTTCCATGCGCTCCAGCAATTCTAATTCAGGACAGATAATCTGGTCGATGCCGCGGATGATTTTTCTCGCGCACGCCTCAGTCTTGACTACAGAGCGCCACTTTGGGTGCAATCAGAATCTTGGGAATCGCGTGAATGATCGATTCGGACCACTGTTCGACTGGAAACAACTCGAAATGAACTAAGGTCTGTGGGTGTTAAAGAAGTTGGCGCTGTTTTCGCGTGTTTTGGGGGATTGAACCCCGCGGTCGATTGAGTTGGTACCGCTATTGCCTGCACCTATGCAGTGGCAGACACCAGTGGCGTTGTTTGCCGGCTGAGGAATCGGTTGACTTTCTTCGAGTTCACGTCCTGGCTTGCGTTCCCAGAGGGGATCTTGTCTCGGCAAAACAGACTGACTTGCCTTTCACACAGTTTCGCTAAAGCGGTAACCGATATGGGATTCCGTCAACAGGTATTTGGGATCTCCGGGATCGTCTTCGATCTTCATGCGGATCTGCCGGATAAACGTGCGCAGATACTCAAGCTCATTTCCGTATTCCGGCCCCCATACCGACCTGAGCAGTTTTGCGTGGGGAACCGGTCTACCGGCATTGGCCATCAGATAGTGGAGCAACTCAAACTGTTTGGGAGTCAGATGGACTTGGCGTCCCTTCTTTTGAACCAGATGCCGATCGGGATCCAGATGGACATCGCCGACCACGATTGCTGTAACTCCCGTATCCGAGGACCTGCCCCTCCGCACGGCGGCTCGTAACCGCGCAGTGAGCTCGCCCAAATGAAAGGGCTTAGTAATGTAATCGTCGGCGCCGGCTTCGAAAGCATCCACCTTACGATCCTCGTTGCCTTGAACGGTCAGCATCACAATCGGAAGGGTGGCAGAGTTTTTGCGCATGATTCGGCAAACTTCTACTCCTCCCATGCCCGGCATGTTGATGTCGAGCAAGATGGCATCGAATTGCGCCGTCCGAACCAATGCTAACGCCTCTTCTCCCCTGGCCGCCTCGACGATCGTGAAGCCGATACTTGAAAGTATGGTCCGCAGCGATAGCCGGATCGATCGTTCGTCGTCCACTATCAGCACAGTGCCCTGATCGGGGTTCATTGCCGTCTCCTTCCGTCTTGAGGAAGCGAGAGAAAGAAGGTCGTTCCCTCTTCCGCTTCGCTTATTACCCACACATGACCCCGGTGTACGTCGGCAGCCATTTTTACTGTCGATAGGCCAATTCCGGTGCCCTCAGCGAGGTGACTCGATCCCTCGCTGCGATAAAAGCGCTGAAAGATCTTCTCCCTGTCGGAGATTGGAATTGCGGGTCCGTAGTTATGAACAGATAGAAGAACTTCGGAGTGGCTCTCGCGCGCTGCGACCTTGATCGCCGTTCCCCTAAAGGAATACTTGGCGGCATTTTCGAGGAATTGCGCCAAGGCCGTTGAAAGCAATTCGCAATCCCCTCGAACCGTGATATCCGGATCCGGCACGGCCACCTCTACCGTGTGACCAGCCAGGTGCCCAGTTTGTTTTTGCAGCGCATTCGAGACCAAGTCTCCGATAGCAATCTCTTCCTTTCCCAGGCTGAGCTCCTCGGCCTCGAGGATTGCCGTCTGCAGCAGCCGTGTGCAGAGTTGGCCGAGCTGGTTCGATTCCTCTTCAACCAGCGACACTAGTTCATTTTGCGGGGCGTTGAGCTTGCCAACTTCGCGAAGGCCGGCATTTGCGGTTTGGATAGCGGTAAGAGGCGTCTTGACCGCATGAGCAAGTGAGTCGAGCACCGCGGCACGAAGGCGCTCGCTTTGATGCGCCGCCTCAACGCGGCTCTCTTTTTCAAATGAGACACACCGGTCCAATGTGATAGCCGCCAGCGACGCCAGCGCGTCGGCGACAAGTGGACTGAGATCGCCGCGAATCGTCAGGGCTCCTATTGTGTCAGTGCCGATTCTCAATTGTCTCCGCGTTGTTCGTGTCACCAAGTCCTCGCCGTCCAAATGCAGCAGAAAGCACTCTTTCGCCAAATCCAACTCATCCTCAGACCACGCACCGGCCCGGTCGCATTGGCCGGAGTTGCCATCGAAAATGGCAACTCCGATGACGGCAAAGATGCGCTGGATCAACTGTGTCAACTGGGGCCCAGGGGGCTGATGAAGGTTGATCAGCAGGGTGCTGCGGCTCAGTTCGTATAACTGCTCCATCGCTGTGCGCTGCAGGGTGGCTTCTCGCGAGCTTCGCTGTTCTCGCGAGGAAATGCGGCTGACGACGAGCGCGCTTAACTCGAATGCGCCCAGCGAAACCCAATCCTGCGGGTCCCCGATGGTGAATTCCAAGACCGGAGTGTAGAAGAAGTAATCCAGGCATGCGCAGGCCAGAATGGACACAATTGTCGCTTGCCAGAATCCGCAAAGAATCGCAACTGTTACAACGACCAGAAGGAACAAAAACCCTACGGACGCGGAGCCGAAATGAAGTACATATCCAGAGAAGCTTAACAGGGCAATAATCCAGCAGCCGGCAAGACTTTCGCCGAGAAACCTGGAGTACTTATTCCGATTCTGTCTTTCAAGGATGTCTGCAATTTTCATTGTGCCCAGGGATTCCTGGCTTCGGCATCCATCTGTATAAAGAAGGTATCCGCTTTTTCATCAACAATGCATAAATAAAGTACAAAGATGGCGTAAGGGAATACCGGCGTAACATATTGATGCCACGCCGGATCAATCCCATATCTAAGGCCTGAAGTGCATGATCTCCCTTAGCGGCCAATTGTTGCGAGTTTGTAGACAGGCTCTCATAATGCGCAGCGTGCTGGCCCTTCTGATTCGCCTCATAAGTAAAATATTCGTACCGGTTGTGGGATGAATCGACGGGCCACGGATACTTTTGTTCGGCGGCGGCGTTGATCTTGCAACGCCGATCCCATTCCGCCTTCTTAGCCAGGGCTTGCTTCTCCAGTGCCTCTTGCCGGGACCCAAAATAAGTGGACAGCGCCTGATACTGCTGGGTTGAATGCGCCGACCAGAGCCTCGTCTAAAGCTCGGCACGGCTGTACTCGGTGGCCGTCTGCGACTCCGAGTACGACATCCCGGCCGCTAACACAATCAGAGAGACTACGATCTTGGCTTTGTAATTCGTTGTAACCTCCTTCGTCAGGTTGCGTATGGGATTACCGATCTGAATGAGGCGTGAGGCTAAACTGTAGATTGTTCCAAACCTGTACTAACTTAGGGATCCTTTATAACTTCGCGCGATCAAGCGATCTGGCAGGCTGAGAGCAAACGCGTCTCGCCTTTCGCAACTGGAGCATTCTCCCTATATGTACGAAAAGCATTCTTTACGCGGAATCCGGTTGCCGTTATTCGCTTCCGCGCGCCTCCTTTACGAAACCGAGAAACCGACGCGCCAATTCATGGATACGGTGCTCTTGGTGGCGGCGGATCGCCTCCTTGGGTAGCAGCTCTGAGCCAACCCCAAGAGCCGTTGCCCCAGCGAGAATAAAACCTGTCGCCGTCTGCTGGTTGACTCCGCCCGCGGCAATCAGCGAAACCTGTGGTAGGGGCAGTTTCAACGAACGGATGTATAAATCGCCACCCAACGCCGCGGCAGGATAGATCTTCACATAATCAGCGCCCGCTTTCCACGCGGAAATCACTTCTGTGGGGGTGAGGGCGCCGGGAATCACAACTACACCCCTCCGGTGCGCGGTTCCAATCACTTCCGGAACCAGGCCGGTACTCGTGATGAATCGGGCTCCGGCATCGAGACAGCGTTCCGCCGTCTCCGTGTCAAGCACGGTGCCCGCGCCCACGACCATGTCGGGGAACTTCTGCGCCAGTTCCCCGATTACGTTAATCGCACCGGGAACTGTCATAGTGATTTCCGCGATTGGAATGCCAGCCGCATAAAGGGTCTTGGCGGCGTAGAGCGCCTGATCGGCGGAACTAACGCGTATGCCGGGGAAAATCCCGATTTCCTCGATACAGGCTTTGACTTCTTCCCGTGTCATAGGGCGAATCCGTCCTTTACTTGATTCGAGTAACTTCCAATCTTTGCCGAGGGCATCGGTAGGCCCACGCTCCCTGGGGATAGTGCCCTTACTGGATGGCCTCGCTTCCGACGGCAAGATTCAATTGACCCGCAGCGGTAAGGTAGGCGCCAATCAACTGCGCATAAGCCAGCTGAACCTGGCGATAGTCGCTCTGCGCGTTCAGAAAGTCCATTAGCGAGGCGCTGCCGTGCTCATAAGAGTAGGTGACCGTATCGCGCACGCGCAACGCCTCGTCGTTATATTTGTTCTTATACGGCTTGAGGAGCGCAATATTACTGCGCACCAGTTCGTAGGCTGTGTCCACATCGCTGAACACCTGCGCCCGCGTAGCCTCACTGGCTTGCTGACTGCGGTCGATGTCGATCAGTGTACGCTTCTTCTCGCCCTGGTTTTTGTCAAAGATGCGCAATGGAACGCTCACGCTGAGGCCTAGGGTCTGAGGGCCAAAAGGGTTGTTGGTCGAAGCGTTATGTGTGTACCAGGCTGAATAGGTCGGATCTGTGGATCCGTTTGCCTCGGCCAGTTTATGATTTGTCTGAGACTGTTGAATCGTCTGCAGCGCTGCTTGAAGGTCAGGCCGTGCCGCTAAAGCAGCATCCCGATAACTCTCCATAGGCTGCAAGTTATCGCTGAAGTCGAATGTGCCCGTCACATCGAATTGGTCCGCCGGTGTGCGGTCGTTGAGCATCTGCAAGAGCTGAATCTTTGCGGTGCGCAAGTTGACTATTGCCGTCTCGATCTCCGACTCATACTGAACTCGCAGCAACTCGATGCGGTCAAAATCGATCTGGGCGAGGTTACCATCCTTGAGGCGGGCGCGGCTGATATCGATGATGTGGTCGTAGTAGTCGAGGTCCGCTTTCGCAAGGTCCAGAACGAACTTGGCTTCGAGCGTTGACACGAACGCTGTGCGCAGAGCAAAGATCATGTTACGATTCAGATCCTCGTGCTGCGATTGCGTGATGCGCGTGCCTTCCTGGGCGCTTTCGAGGCGCAGTTCCCGCTTGTGCTGGCGCTCGTGCAGATAACTGAAGCTGGGCTGTTCAGTCGTGCCCTTGAGGGGTTGCCAGACCCCATCGTGCCGCGCGATCTGTGAGCCATCAGCTCCCACAGTGAGCTGTGGGTTAGGGCGGAGAAAGGCGGTAATCTCTTCGGCTTTCATCTCGTCGATGTTGTCCGCATCGGCTTTGAGCGCAGGATTAACCTGCTCGAACTTTGCCTTCACCTGATCCCAGGTGAGAGCCTGCTGCCCGCACGCACCCGGCGTCAGCGCCAGACCTACGAACAGGGCGAAGATTGTCATGGGCACAGCCCACCGCCCTGTCCTGCCCGGGACTAAGCGAATAACAGCGTAATCAATGTTCAAAGGACGCCTCCTCTTCCGGTTTCGGCAACTTATCGTCCTCGCGCGCAAACCAGACGTACAAGGTGGGTAGCAGGAAGATGCTCAAAAGCAGGTCGGAAATCAATCCGCCGACAATGACGATCGCGAAGGGACGCTGCGAGTCGGATCCGATGGCGTGCGACATGGCTGCGGGCAGGAGGCCCAATGTCGCAACCAGCATGGTCATCATGATTGGCCGCAACCGCAAGACTGCGCCCTCGACAGCGGCATCCGCAACTGTGTAGCCACGAGCTCTCAATTGGTTGATGTATTCAACCATGATGACGCCCGTCTGAACCGAGACGCCAAACAGCGCCAGGAAGCCGACTCCGGAAGATACGCTGAAGAATGTGCCGGTCACGAGCAAAGCGAGCAGGCCTCCGACGCGAGCCATTGCCACGTTGAGAAGAATGAGCAGCGCCCACTTGAAAGAACGAAACATGGCGTAGAGAATGATGAAGATCAAAAATATGGTCAGAGGCACAATGAAGAGTAGTCTCTTTTCGGCTCGTGTTTCGCTATCGTATTCTCCCGACCATTCGAGGTGATAGCCACGCGGTAACTGCACATTCCTGGCGATCTTGTCGATGGATTCCTTGACCGTGGTGCCCAGATCGCGCTCGCGAACCTCAAAGCGGATGGCCACGTAGCGAGAGCCGTCTTCTCGGTAAATGTCGTAGGCATCATCGCGAACCTGGGCTTTGGTCACCTGAGCCAGCGAGACGCGCTCTCCCGAGGGAGAGAGCAGTCGAATATTCTGAATAGCCTCCTTGGTGTCGCGATACGGTTTCTGATAGCGCACGACCACGTTGTAGACTGCCTCTCCCTGCAACACCTGGCTGACAGGGTTACCGCCGACAGCGGTCTGAATCGCATCTTGAATATCTGCCACATTGATGCCGAAGCGCGCAGCCGCCTGGCGGTCAACGGTGAGATCGATATTCGGCTGGCCTGTATCGCGTTGAATTCCCAAATCCTTGACCCCGTCAATTTTGCCCATAACATCTTTGATCTCTTCGCCCTTTTCCTCGAGAACGTCCAAGTCCGGCCCGTATAACTTGGCACACAGTCCGCCTTTCGTGCCGGTCATCGTCTCATCCACGTTGTCCTCAATGGGCTGGGAGAAGTTCCAGAAGGCCCCTGGGTGTTTCTCCACCTCGCGATCCATCGCGGCGATCAGTTCCTCTTTGTTCTGATGAAAGATGGGTCGCCATTGGTCCTTGGGTCTCAAGTCGATGAAATATTCCGTGTTGCCGAATCCTCCCGTGTCGGTTCCATCGTCGGGCGCCCCGGATTGCGAAACGACCTTGGTGACCTCGGGGAACGAGGCGAAGATATAGCGGTTTTGCTGGGCGAACTGCGTGCCCTCCGTCTCGCCTACGCTGTTCGCCATCGCGCCACGCGCCCAAATGGCGCCCTCGTCCAGATGCGGCAGGAACTCCGAGCCAATGACTCCACTGAAAGTCAGGAAGATAGCGACGGCCAACGAAGCCACGCCAACGCCGACTACAAACAAACGGTGTTCGACAGCCCAGCGCAAGCTCGTCCGGTAGCGCCTGATGAGAAAAACCATGACCGGGTTGCGCCATTCCTTGACACCATGCGGGAATAGAAGGGCAGCAAGCACAGGGACAATGAAAATGGAGAATACTATGGCGCCGAGTAGTGCGAAGGCAACGGTCCAGGCCATGGGCCGGAACAAACGCCCTTCGACTCGTTGGAGCGTGAAGATCGGCATGTAGGCGGTGATGATGATGGCGATGGCGTAGAAAACCGGCCGTTGGACCTCGTGAGCAGCGTCGCGGATCTTTTCGACTGGGGTCTTAACGCTCATCGTGGTGCGGCCAGTACCCGCTGAGCCATTGCCGCCATGGCTGCCGTGGCTCAAATGCCGCATGATGTTTTCCATCATGACGACCGCGCCGTCGACGACCATTCCAAAGTCGAGCGCGCCAAGTGAAATCAGGTTTGCGGGGATATTGCTCAGGTTGAGAAAAATGGATGCAAAGAGCAGTGCAAACGGTATGGTGAGAGAAACGATGATGGCCCCGCGAATATTGCCTAGGAACAGAAACAGGATGATCGTAACCAGAATCATCCCCTCGCCGAGGTTGTGCAGCACCGTGTGCAACGTGTAATGAAGCAGATCGCTGCGGTCGAGCATGGGAATAACCTTCACACCTTCGGGCAGGATGTGATTGTTGAGCTCGTCCACCTTTTTGTGAATCCCTTCGAGCGTGGGACCTTCTTCGGCACCCTTGCGCATCAGCACCCCGCCCTGAATGACGTCGGGCTCATCCACAATGACGCCATCGGGACGATGATCGGCTCTGGCCATGTGCCCCAGCCGAATTCTGGGGCCCCAGTCGACGACCGCGATATCCTTTACGCGAACTGGAGCCCCGTGCGCAGTCGTCAGCACGGTATTCTCGATATCCTGCACATTGCGGTAAAGTCCGAGTGCACGGACGTTCAGTTGCTGCGCACCCTCTTCGACGAAGCTGCCGCCGGCGTTCACGTTGTTGCTGGCCAACTGGCTCTCCACCTGGGCGATGCTCAAGCCGTAGGAGATGAGCTTATTCGGGTCGACGCGCACCTGATATTCGCGGGAGGTGCCGCCAAAGTCGCTCACGTCCACGACGTTCCCGACTTTCCTGAATTCCTTGTACAGAGTCCAGTCTTCGATGCTCCTCAAATTCATCAGGTCATACGCCGGATTATTGCTGCGGAGCGTGTACCAATAAATCTGGCCCGTCATGCTCCAGTCCGTGCCGATTTGAGGCACCACGCCCGTCGGCACATTGACCTGCGTGAGCCTTTCGAGCACCTTCTGGCGGTTCCAATCGTTGACGGATGAATCGTCGAATATCAAAGTCACCAGGGAAAGACCAAAAATCGATTCCGACCGCACTGTCGTGAGATGGGGGATCCCAAACATCTGAATTTCGACGGGGACCGATACTTGCTGTTCCATTTCTTCGGCGGAGCGCCCGGCCCACTGGCTGATGATCGTCACGTAATTGTCAGCGATGTCCGGATAGACCTCGACCGGCATGTTGTGAAACGACACCGCCCCCCAGCCTAGCAACAGCAACCCAATCGCCAGCACCACGTACCGATTATTGAGAGCAAAGTCTACAAGATTGCGAATCATCGTCTCTTCCTCGCGTCCCAGGGCCGTGTGTCATTCATTGTCGATTGCATTTTGGAGATTGATGGCGTTTGTCACGACCTGCTGGCCAGGCTGCAACCCGGATAGAATCTCCTGCATGTTGTTCGGCAACTGTTCACCGCTGACGACCTGAATTCGCTTGAACTTCCCTTGCGCAGGGATGAAGACCCAGTCGCGGTCGTGCAGATGCACAATCGCGGACGCCGGCAGAGCCGTGTAAGTCTGCTTGCCCTTGCCGAACAAAGTGGCCGTGGCGAACATGCCCGGCCGCATCATCTCGCCCGGATTGGCCACTTCAATACGGACCTTCGCTGTGCGGATATTTGGATCGAGAATCGAGCCGATGTTGCTGATCGTGCCCTTGAGTACTTTGTCCGGATAGGCGTTCAGCTTGATCTCGGTGGGTTCTCCTACGCGCACGCTGGCCATGTCGCTCTCGTAGACATCGCAGACGATCCACACGGTGGTCAGGTCTGAAATCGTGAACGGGTTCGGCGCAGAGTAAGCCTGCACGGCCGCCCCGTTCGTCACTTCCTGATCGGTGATCACGCCGGAAACCGGGGCGAAGATATCGACAATTCCCTTCGGGTTATCGGGATCGCTGCCGAGCAGGCGAAGATGCTCGGTGGCGGTATCGAGTGTGGTCTTGGCGTCGTCCTCGGTGTCTTGCGCGACCTCCAGGTCTTGCTGCGCTATGGCCCCGTGCGCGTAAAGGTCCTTCGCTCGATCCAGTTGCTTGCGCGCCAGCAGCTCATCGGAGATGGCCTTACGGTAGGCGTCGAAGCCTCCCGAAATGTCGTCGCTGCGCACACGCAGCAAGAGTTGGCCCTTCTTCACTGCGTCGCCTAGGCGAGCGCGAATGTCCACAATGCGGCCGGAGGCAAGCGAAATTACCGGAACGGTTCGCGCGATGTCCGGAAATACTGTGCCGGTCACGGACAATTGCGACGGGGCCTGGTATTCGGTCGCTGTTCCGATCGGATAATACTCCGGATGCTCGACCGCGAAAAAGGTGACGTCCACTCCGGAAGCCACCTTCGCTGGAGGCGGGGCTTCCGCGTCCGCATTCACCTTTTCGCTCTTGCAACCGTCGATAACGAGAGTTGCGGCCAGCGCCATCGACATTGCAAGTTTCATTACGTGACGTTTCATAGGTTTCTCCGCACCTCACCGTGACTCGCATTGCCTGTCATACACTCATCGCGTCCTCGTGACTTTCACAAATACGGAGTAGGTCGCACAATGAGAGAACTTCTGTCTCTTACATTCTTACCGGACACAACGTAAGAGAGTTATAAGGAAGTTACAGCAACCTATCGGCCACTCAACCGCAGTAAGTTGCAGCCATGCGAGCCTCTCTGCTGCAGAAATGGGCAGCGTTACTGGATGGCTTCGTGGATAACTTGTGAGCGCATAACTCAACTTTGGCAACGGCGATGTGCCGGGCAGCGGCGGCAGGAAGTAAACCGGCCCTGAGTTATATCGAATGAAAGGAGTGGATCAGGCTGCGGGAGGGGGGCGAGTCCGAATGGAGGAGAGAGCGGGAACCTTCAAAGCCGGGACATGGAAACCGTCCGGCACGGTAGAGCGAATCGTGTTGAAAGGAAGCTCCGCGGCAAGCGCGGGAGTCGTTGCCACCGCTGGGTGAAATGGGGTGTGCGCGTGCGCGCCTAAATCATCTTCGCGCTGGAAACAGCGTGTCTCGGCGGGATTCTGCGCCATCGCCATGTCGTCATAGATCGAGATCACGACAAACATATTGGCGAGGACTAACGCGAGTGCAATGAACTGCACCTTGCGCCCTGGACCCTCACGCCGCGCATGGCGCACCCACAGCCAGCACATCAGCGAGGCCAGCACCACCCATTCGAGATTGAGGACCCAAACCATCAGCCATCCCCTTCGCGCCCAGCCGCCATCCCAGGGTCTTGCAGTATTGTCAGCATCGGCTTTCTGCCGGCCGCCATCGCAGACTAAAACCAAGCCTCGCAACTTATTCCACGCAATTCGCCATAAGAATCGCATAAACGAATTCGAGAGAAGTTGTAATGACGCTCGCCATTCATCCTGTCGGGAAGACTCTTGAATGTCCGAGCCTACGCCATTCTTCCGGCGCAAGCCCTGATGCCATTTACACAGGCACGTTAGAACTTCACCATCACGCCGATGTCGATGTACTGCTCGTCCTTACGGCGGTCAGGAACCAGACCCCGCTTACGTAACCTTCTCGCGTATTTATCGAATCAGGCATATCGGTGATCCCGAGTGTTACACATCTACCGGGCGCGGCCGTCTTGATGAAGGCCGCGACCGGCGTGTTTGCGGCATCTAGAACCTGACCTTTATTGCAATGGTTGTGTTGGTCTGGTTGGTGCGTAGATCAGGCCACCAGATAGCGGTTGTATCTGTGCCGCTGCAAGCGCTTTCCGCCGAACTGAGCGAGCCGTAGCCGAAGCCCGAGTCGCCACCTCCGGCGCATTGGTAGTG
>Ga0182014_10001395_pt1 | contig 32388 bp, 27 predicted proteins | sample 612S2DmetaG_FD_120489 | JGI IMG/M metagenome (GOLD analysis project Ga0182014, IMG submission 120489) | Permafrost microbial communities from Stordalen Mire, Sweden - 612S2D metaG | ecosystem: Environmental > Terrestrial > Soil > Wetlands > Permafrost | place: Sweden: Stordalen | collected... | reverse complement strand
AGCCATCGCCTGACCGCTTTGCTTCTGGCCCCCATGGGGGCCAGAAGCAAAACAACCAAAAACCAACAACCTTCCTGAATAAGACGGGAGATCAAAAAGTGCGAAAGATACTGGACACTACCCAAGGCCTCCGCCTCGCAAATCGTGGATGGCGGCGGTATGCTTACCGTCAAGGGCGGCATAGTCAAAATCAATTAGGGAGAGGTTGTATGGCGCAGCAGGTGTGCATGGGCGCAACAATGCAGTGCAGTTTCGGAGCGGCTCCGTCGTCGCTGGTGGTGTTGCCCACCAACCGCGTGATGGCGGCTGGTGGGCCCGCGGCAAACATCATGGACAATGCGTCGCTTGTCAACATTCCGCCCTTTGGCATGTGTTCTTCAATGACCAATCCTACGGTGGCCTTGGCAACAGCGGCGGCGCTGGGCGTGCTGACGCCCATGCCTTGTGTGCCGATGATCACCGTGCCATGGGTTCCGGGAGCGCCAACGGTACTAATCGATAATATGCCCGCGCTCGATTCCGCTTCTATACTGATCTGTTCCTGGGGCGGCGTTATTAAGATCGCCAACACCAGCCAACTCAAGGTTGAGGTTCCATAGGCCACCATGGCCAATTCACTGGAAAGCTTCGGATACATTTTCGATAATTCGCCGGGTGCACCATGTCCCGATTTTGGGACATGGGATAGCGCTGATTTCCCAGTTACATCTTGCCTTAACATTTTTCTGGCTTTACGCCAAATCCCCGATGCACACCTATGTAATGAGCGCCATCGCTCACACAAAAATCATGCAGCCAACCAACGCCCACATACTCCCATCAATTTATCCCGCAAGCGTCCAATTTTCCGCAGCGGCTTGGTCGCCGATAGGATCCTGGAGTACGTGCGAACTTAGTAGGTCGCAGCCCCATCGCCGCCGTTAGCCACGGCTGCCCGTCATAGCTCCGCTGACGCCGCAAGCGCCGCTTTTGGCTTTTCGTCCATCAGGCTTTGTTTTAATCGGTGTGCTTCGATCTGCCGGTAAACCGCTGCAGCAAAAACTCCTGCGCCAAGCTGCTCGCCATCCGCTCGACCGTGCTGATCGCTACATCTTCAGCCAGCATTCCGCCCGTACGGTCTGCGCGCGGATAGTAGAGATCCGATAGCGCGCTCGATCCCAGGTCGCCGCCGATCGTCGAGTAGTTTACTTGCCGGCGTCCGTTGTCGCCCTTGCAGATAAACGGGTACGAGGCCGCATGCCAGAAGCGCGAACGCGTCGTCCCCGTGCCCTGGTAGTAGTAGCGCGGGTCCTGATGCAGCAACGCGGGCAAAATCGCGCCCCCGAGCATGATGTCGCTGAATCCGTCGGCCGCCTCGGCGCCCACGCGCTCGCCGTAGCCCATTGAGCCAAGCTGATAGTCGGGTAGCCGCGCGCCCTGGTTGATTCCGGCCATGAACAGCACGCCGGCAAAGGTAATCGGATCGGTGGCGACCTTGAAGGCCAGCTTGTATTTGAGCTTCGCCGTCAACGGCGCGGCGTCGGGTCCGTATACGACGTAGAAGTTGGGAACAATGCCGAAGACTCTCTGCTGCTCGGCGATCTTCACCTGCTCGGTGGCCAGCTCCGTCGGCGAAGAGTAAACCGTCACCGAGGTCTGCTCGCCTTTGAGTTGCAGCTCAATGCCGGTCACGAATTTGTACTGGCCGGCGGCAAGCTCCAGCGCCGGCGACTTCCAGTTGACAAAGCCCGCGGCCTGAATGCTGATCCGGTACGCACTGCCCGGCCGCAGCCCCTTGAACTCGAATTGGCCTTCTTCGTTCGCCACCATCTGGCGGCGTAGATCAGCGCTCTCCAGCACCACCGTCGCGCCGGGTACGATCTCTTCCTGCACGTCCATCACGGTTCCGGTGATCGTTCCCGTCTGCGCCGCCGGCTTGGCGTCGCTCTGTGGCTCCGGGGCATCAGGAAGCATGGCGGCCGGCGCGGGGATGGCGGCCAGCAATGCCGCATGCGGCTGCTGCGCCGCCAGACGACAACACTGGCCGGAAAAAACGACTCCGAATAGAGACAGGACAACCGCTCGATGAAAACCTGAATTCATGTACTCCTCTGGTTTGTATGACTGAACTGACCGGCGCTATCTGTCGCAGGAGGGAAATCTGCCGGCGATACTGCTTGCGCCGGCCGCAACAAACTGCGCCCTACGGGCCGCTGCATCGTTATTTATCGGCAGCCCTTTATATAAGACGCATTTTTTCGCGCGGCGGATGTTAAGCCTTCCGATCCGTGCAAATCTTGTCATCTAAAGACAATATGGTTAAAGCATTTATTCATTAAATTTATTATAGTTAAACAACTGAAAATATTATTCATATAATTCAAAATCAATAAATCCGCGCTCCGGCTCCGTAGAAATTAATTTCACCTTGATCCGGTCGCCCACATCCAGGCCTTTGCCGCCGCGAACCAGCATCCCTTCCACGTGCGGATCGAGCGTGCGGACAAACGTTCCGTAGTGATTGACGCCGGTGACAATGGCCCGATAGCTTTGGCCGATGTGCGTGTGCAGCACCACGGCGGCAATGCGCTTTTGCATCTCGCGCTCCACCTTGCGCGCCGCGTCTTCCATCAGCGTGCACCGCGTCGCAATGGTGTTCAACTGCTCTTCGGAATAGGGCGAGGCGGAGCGATTCAGCCAGGCTTTAAGCAGCCGCTCGGTCACCACGTCGGGAAAGCGCCGGTTGGGCGCCGTCGAATGCGTATAGTCCAGCACCGCCAGGCCGAAGTGGCCGGGAGAGGGATCGTGCGGCTTGACCAGCACGTATTCGCCGGGCCCCATCAGCTTGACCACGCCCAGCGAGAGATCGGGAAAGTGGTCGGGATCTTTCTGTTTCTGCGCCAGCAAAAAATCATTGAGCGCCTTCGAGTCCGGCTCGGCGGGCAGCGAGCCGCCCAGCCCGGCAACCAGCTCGACGATGCGCCCCCAGCGCTTGGGCGTGCGCACCACGCGGCGAATCGAAGCGACTCCCGCCCCTTCAAAAGTGCGCGCGATAACGCCGTTGGCCGCCACCATGAACTCCTCGATCAACCCCGTGGCGCGATTCTTTTCCTGGCGCGAGATTTCGATCGCGTCATCGGCCAGCATCACCGGCCGCGTCTCGATCGTCTCCAGATCGAGCGCGCCGTTCTGGAAGCGGTTGCCCTCCATGCGCCGCGCCGCCTCGTCTTGCAGCTTGATCTGACTGGCCAAACCGGCATTGGCGGCAATTTTGGCCGGCGGATCGGCCTTGCCCTCAAGCCACGCGCCCACGCTCGGGTAGGCCAGTTGCGCACGGTTGCGCACCAGCGCGCGATAGGCCTTGCCGTCCGAAACGGTTCCGTCGGCAGCGACAACGAATTCGATCGCCACCGCCGCGCGGTCCTCGTTTTCATTCAGCGAGGTAATCCCCTCCGACAGTTCCGTCGGCAGCATGGGAAAGACCTTTACGCCCGTGTAGACCGAGGTGGTCTCGAACTGCGCGTGGGTATCGATTGCCGTGCCCTTGTACACGCGCGCATCCACGTCGGCCACGCCCACCAACACGCGAATGCGGCCGTCGGCCAGCCGTTCGGCCCATTCGATCTGGTCCAGATCTTTCGAGCTGTCGTTATCGATCGACGACCAAAGTAGACTGCGCAGGTCCGTAAAGTCACCGGAAGAGGCGTCCGGCTGCGCTTGAATCGCCGCCAGTTCGCTCGCGGTTTCAGCGGGAAAATCCGGTTTGAAGCCGTGCTCGAGCATCGCCGCATGGGCAGCGGCTACAAGGTTGAAATGATATGGATGGATGGAAGGCATTCGATCTTTCGCTCCTGCGATTGTCTGTTCGAACACGACAGGCCAGCCTATCACGGCCGGATGATTCTTCCGGCAAAAATAAAGGGCGACCGGACCCCCGGCCGCCCTCGCCTTTTCCGTTTTGCCCGTCTACTTCGCCGTCACGTTCACCGTAAAGTACAGCGTCTGGCTGGGAACAACATTATCGGTGTAGGGCATGGCCGTCACCTTGAGCGTAACCTCGCCAAGCGGGGTTCCTGTATTCGAAATGGTGGTGTTGTTGCTGCAGCCAATGCCGCCGCTTACCAATCCCGCCAAAAGCAGAATCAGAACCAGTAACTGCCGTGGTCCCCGGCCCAAAAAGATGCGCGCGCGGCCCCCGAAAGGCAGCAGGAAAAATGCCAGCACGGCCAGCGCCATGCCGCCTGCGGCTTGCGGCCATCCGGCCTTGGGCTGGCGCGGCCTGCGCAGCGCCGAATACTCCGGTCCGCCGGTCGTGTAAGTGGTTACCGTAAAGGTCGCCGTGCCGGTGGGTGTAATCTGCTGCGGGCTGGTGCCGCAGCTCATATCGTCCGCCGTGGCCACGGTGCAGATCACCTGTACTGTGCCGGTGTAGCCACCCAGGCTGGTGATGTCGAAGCTCACCGTGCCAGAGCTGCCCTTGGCTATATTGAGAACTACCGGATTGCTCGAGTCTGCCGCCAGCGTGAAGCCTTCCACGGTGATCGACAGCGCGCTTGAGGTGGCCGAAGCGTACGTGCTATCGCCGGAGTAAAGCGCCGTCACCGAATCGACGCCGCCGTCCAGCTTCTGCGTCGTAAGCGTCGCCACGGCGGAGTAATTTGCGTCGCCCGTCGAAGTCAACGTCGCGTTGCCCAGCTTCGTCGTGCCTTCATAAAAGGTCACCGTGCCGGTGGGAACCGTGGTCAGGCTGCTCGGAACTACGGTGGCGGTCAACGTCACCGCCGTGCCGGACAAAACCGCGGTGGAACTTGCCGTAAGAGTTACCGTCGCCATCGCCTTGGTCGCGGTCAGCGTTGTCGTGGCCGAGGTTGCCGTGGCGTAATTGCTGTCGCCCGCGTAAACGGCGTAGATCGTGGTTGTGGTCGAGGAGATACTCACCCCGGTAAATGATGCCGTGTACACACCGCTGGTGGTACTCGCCGTATACGTCGATGTTGTGCCCACCGCCGTGCCGTTGACGTAGAGCGTGGTAACGCCGGTCGGCGCGGCGCTGCCCACTGACGAAGCGGTGAGCGTTGCCGTCACCGAAATTGTCGCGCCTACCGCCGGAGAAGTTGTCGACGGCGTAATTGTCAGCGTCGTCTTGCTCTGCCCCACGGTTACGGTCATCAGCGTGCCGGAGTTCACATTGGAATAAGTCGATGTGTCGGCGCTGTCGAAATAGACTCCCAAATTGTAAGTGCCGGTGCTGTTCGAGCTGCCGTCGTGTGTCAGCAGATTTTCAATCTCGATTGGCCCGTACGTTGTAGAACTGCCGGTTGAGGCGCTGCCGCTCGACGTCAGCGCGACGTTATTCATCAGTGCATCGCCGTTGTAGCTCTCGTTATAGATCGCCACCGTGCCGGTGGGAATGCCCGCGGCAGTCGGATCGACGACCTTGATCGTAAAGGTGACTTCCTCCGTTGGGCTGTAGGGCCCAGCCGGCGTGGCGGTCAGCGTCACTGTCGGCGTCGTTGCCGCCGTCGCGTAAGAGATGACCAGATGGTTCACCAGTTGCGCCACGTCGGGAACGCCCAGCCCGGTCGCCAGGTCGTAGCCCGAAGCGGCGGAGTAGCCGATCTGGCCGGTCGAGCTGCAACCCGTGCTGCCTGCCGTGCACGACAGTTGCGTCGTTCCCTGCGCCACATCGTTGAATACGCCGCTGGCCGAAGCCGACTGGCTGGTGACGTAGAGCAATGGCGCCAAGTTGCCGACGGCTCCATACTTTTGATCGATAAGCGCCGCCACGCCGGCAAAATAGGCCGTGGCCGAACCGCTGCCGCCAGCGCGGACCAGCGTGCAGCCGGAGCCCGAAGAGGCGTCGCTGCTGAGGCAAAATGCCAAGCCAGTGTTCGTGCTGGTATCGAGCGCCGTAGGCAACGCCAGATCCGGCAGCAGGCGTTTGGAGGTCGAGCTTGCATCGGAGGCGACCTTCTGCGTGGAAGCACTCTGCCAACTCGGCCGCGTGTAGAGCGTGCTTTGGCCGCCGCCGCCGGCATAGGCCGGATCGGCGGTGCTGACCGGCGACCAGGCGGCCAGCGCCGTAGCGCCCGCCGTAGCGCCGCTCGTGCCGTAACCGGCCGCGCCCACTACGGTGTTCCATTGCGTGGAGGCCAGCGCATTCACGCCGTAGCCGGTGCCGATCGTAGCCGTTCCTCCCGCCGGAGTGCAGGCCGCCGCGCCGCCATCGCCAGAAGCGGCAATGATCGTAATGCCTTCGGCCGCCGCCTGCTGATAGAGGGCGGTGTAAAACTGCTGATGCGCGGAACTCAACCCGGATTCGCAAGCCGAGTAGCCAACAGCTACCACATTGGCCAAATTTTGATCGACAATCGCCGCCAGCGATAGATCTACGCCGTCGGTGGCCAGCGTTGAAGCCGCGGGCACAAGCTGAATTTGCGCACCGGGAGCGACCGCGCCCGCCCACGAAGCCGCCAGCGTCGCAGCGGCCTGGTCGTCTGTCAGGCCGGGATCGGAGCCGTTGAGCGTCACTTTAAGCGGCGAGGTCGCCACTCCGAATGCGGTACGGAATGCGGCAACGTCGCTGCTGTTCACGTTGCTGCGCGAAGCGATCGCGACTGTTTCGCCTGTCCCGGTCACGCCCGCCGTGTTGAGGCTGGTAAGGTCGACCAGTTGCGCGGCGAGCTTGGGCGTAAGCGCGGCGGCGCCGGAGGGCGAAGTAAGCGCCGCCAGATCGGAGCTGGAGGTCGTAAGAGACTCGGGCGTGGTCAGCGCTGATGCGGCCAGCGAGCCGTCGAGCGAAACCAATCCGGCGATGACCGGCGCTAGCGCCGAAGGAAGCGAAATATTGTTCTCTATTACCGCACGCTTGGTGCCGGAGACGGAAACCAGTTGAACCGTCGTGCTAAAAGTCCGCTCAACCTGCGCTACCGTTCCAGAAAACTCGATCCAGCCACGGCCGGCGGGGAGCGACTCTACGGCAAAGCCCTCGCTTTCGAGCCAGGAAACAACCGCGGCGGCATCCGTGGCGCTTACCGCGTAGCTTTGCGCAAATGCGGCCGGCGTCAGCCATTGGTGATTATTCGACGAAGCGGAATTTTGCAGGCTGGCGAGCTCGCTGGTAAGCGCCTGTTGCTGCGTCGACGAAGGCTTTAGCAAAAGCAGTATTCTGCTCAAATTTTGGCTGGAAGAGGCTGTGCCCAGATCGGTTGCGAAGGCGTTACTCGGTGGCTTGCTATCGGCGATGGCGACAGACGCACTCGTACGCCAATCGCTCGTTACACGCGATGCCGCCACCGTCGCACTACTCTGCGCCGTTGCGCAGGGGGCGGCAAAAAGGCTGGTCAAAAAAACCGTTGCAAGCGGTAGATCAAAACCTCTTAACTGCATCCCACTCCTCGCTTAGCAGATTCCAGTCGGCATTGCGCAGAATCATAAGGCCAATCGCTTCCCTTTTACGCAGCGGAAATTTTCACGCCGTTCGCCCCTGGGGAGTATGGCCTCTTTTTTTGCGCTTCGCACTGATTGTATAGCGAGTTACGGGAATCAGATAACAGATTCTATTCTCTTATCGTATTCCTAGATCGGAGAGCACCTTCGGCTTGGCCTCATCGACGGCCAATAGATTGTGGCAAGCCGAGCAGTCCTGCGTAATGCTTGTGCCGTTTTTAGCAGCATGGTCGCCATCGTGGCAGCGGAAACAGCCGGGATAATTCTGGTGACCGATATGGTTCGGATGTGTTCCCCAGGTCACCTTCATGAAGGGGAAAACATTCTGGTTGTAAAGCGTTGCCAACTCCAGGCCGGCGGCTTTTACCAGATCGGCCTTCTGCGTGAGGAGCTCTGGATGCTGGCTACGATAAAAAGCCGCAAGCTGCTGAGGAATTTTCGCGTTGGCCTCTTCCGGGCTGGCATAGGCGGTTTTCAACAACTCCAACCCCTTTTTGTGGATAAAAGGAAGCGACGGACTGATGGCGCCGTCGGCCATGGCCCGGTTCAGCGCCTCTTCCGCGGTCATAAATGTATGCGCGGCGCGATTGTGGCAATCGATGCAGTCCATCGTTCGCCGCTCGCCTTGGGGCTGGCCGCCATTCAGGGCCGAAGCGACATAGGTCGTCTTCGATCCATCGGCATTCTGCCGCTCGACCCAGGGAATCGCCGTGCGCGTCGGGTCTGTGGCGATGTACTCGATGTGCCCCAAATGCACACCGTGAATGCCGGTGCGGTGCGAAAACGAGTCTTCGCCGCCCAGATGCAGAATCAGCACCGTCTCCGTTTCGGTGTTCTGCTCGTCGTCAGCAAAGCTGGACTTGACCAGCAACTTATCGCCGTCAAAACGCGTCGGCGTGTGGCAGCCCTCGCAGATCACTCGCGCCGGACGCAGACTGGTCACCGGCGAGGGAATCGGCGTTGGATAGTTGGGAAAAATTTTGGGCGCCAGCGAGGCCAGCGGATGAAAGGTAACTTCAAGCAGTTGCTTGGTGCCGTTGACCTTGGCGCTTAAGTAGGCTTCAGCGCCCGCGCCAATGTGGCACTCGGCGCAGGCCACGTGCGAGTGCGCGGAGATTTTGTAGGCGGTGTACTCCGGCGTCATTACGTGGCAGGAGCGGCCGCAGAACTGCGGCGAATCCATGTATCCCATGCCGCGATAGCTGGCCGCGGCGACGATGAGAAAGTTAACGATCGTGGCGGCCAACACAATGTCGATGCCGTGGCGAAAGACGGGGTCGTTGAGGTCGATCTTAGGAAACTCGACGGGAATCTGCCCGGCCTTGTGTAGCTTTCTGCGTCTGATCCAAATGCCTACGGGAATCAGAGCAAGCCCCAGAACGAAGAGCGCCGGCAGTATGAGGATAAAGATAATGCCCAGATAGGGATTTTCATCGACGTGGCCGAAGAGCTCGATCAGCCAATAGCCGATTGTTGTCACGCCGGAGGCGGTCGTGAGCGCGCCCCCCGCCAGGCTGACGGGATTGTTGCCGAAAAACAGTGCGGGGCGAAGCCAGCTTTCGCGAAATTTTTCAAAAAGCGACACGTTACCTCAACCTCCACGGCTCGCCGGCCTTCGCCGACGAGTCGCGATTCGAATTTTTGCGGCTTGAACTTCGCCTACTTCAGAGTTTTGAAGTACACGGCCACATCCTTTACCTGCGCATCGCTCAGGCCGGCAACGGGCTTCATCTTGCCCTTGCCGTTTTTGATTACGGCCGCAATCTGCGCCACGCTCAGCGACTTAATCGCCGGATCGCTCGCCGGCTTAATTCCCATGGCTTTAGCCATGCCCGCGCTGGGCGTGCCGGTAGCGCCATGGCACATCGCGCATTTGGCTTTATAAGTAGCCGCGCCATCTTCGGCAAAGCTGATGGAACCGGCCAACATAAACATCGCGGCCAACATGATCGGGGTACAAACGCTCTTTCTCATCGTTACGCTCCTTGGGTTCATTGAAATCCTCTAAAGTTTTTCCGCCCGCGAACTTACTTGGCGAAACTCCGGAAGTGCTCCACGGCGGCTTTGATCTCGGCGTCGGTCAACTTGCCTTTATAGGCCGGCATTTTGCCTTTGCCGTTGGCGGTTACAGCAATCATCTGCGCCGCGCTTTGCGACTTGATCGCCGGATCGCTGGCCGGCTTGACGCCCATCGCCTTGGCCATTGCCGGACTCGGCGTGCCCTGCGCGCCATGACAGCTCTGACACTTGGCCTTGTACACCGCCTCTCCAGAGGACTGGGCTAAACCCGCCGCGCCGGCGAGAATGATGGCGGCAAGAGCGGCATAAAACCAACTCGTTTTCTTCATCGCATAACTCCTATTCATTTCTCGGATTGCCGCTGCACGGAATCCGGCAAAATCATCAGCAAACCATAGGCAATAGAGCAAATCTCTTGTAGGTTAGAGTGGCTTTGAAGGGGCGCGGCTTCAGCCGTGCCGTAAACTAAATCAAATCTACGTGGTCTTCAGGCCCCGAAGGGACGTTTTTCCCCTCTATACCATCAAGTGATTTGCTCTAGAACTCCCAGTGCACCCCCAGCAGTACGTTGTTAGCGTGGAAGTTTCTGGGCGCGGTAAGCCCCGAGGAGGATTCAGTCATGCCCGTAGGATAAGCGGTGATTGAGGAACAAGGAACCACCGTGGCCGTCATGCTCGTCGCATAGCTGCAATACTGCGCGCCGGAGGCTCCGGCCTCGCCGTAGCCGTAGAAGTTATACTCGGCCTTCCAGCTCCAGCCCGGACGCATCGTCCAGGCGAAGTTCAGATAAGGCGACTGATAAGTGGAAACCAGCGAACCGTTCACATCGCGGGCGTCGTTAAAAAACCGGCTGCCGTTTACCGAACTGATGCGGTAACCGATGGTCGAGTGGATTTTGTCGACCGGAATCAGCGTCAATGCCGCCGATACATAATTCGTCGGCGCATCCATAAAGTCCTTGGCGAACCAGTCCACCAGCGTAGTGGTAGAGCCTCTGGCGTAGACGCCGGGGCAGACATTCGGCGCACCGGAGGCGGTCAGTGTGGCCGCACCGGGCAAGTTGCTCGCCGCGCCGCTGGTATAGCAGATATTGGTCGCCGTATAGACGTCGCTGTAGGCATAGTTAAAGTCAAACGAATAGTGCTCGTTCGGCGCCAGCATCGTGCCCAGGCTGATCACGCGGCTGTGATCGGAGTGGGCGATCTGTCCCTCGTAGAGATCGTCGCCGGCCGCAACCACCGCCTGATTATTGTTGGTGTTGTTGTGCCGTTCGCGGTCGTTAAAGGCTCCGGTGATCGTGACTCCGCGCCTCGGCCGATAGATGGTGTGGATACGATACTGCTGCGACTGCCGCGGGCTGACCGGCGTAAAGGCATTGTCGTCGTAGAAGATTCCAACGCTGCCGTTCAGCTCCCAATCCTTTGAAGGACGAAGGACCGCGTTGAAAATACCGCCGTTTTCGGTAATGGCGACCGTGCCGTTTACCGGGTCGGCCAGCGTGGTGGGAATCGGCCCGCCGTGCGGCGCGCCTTGGCCGATGTTGCGGTTGCTGTAACGATAAGTCAACGAGAATCGGGCCCGCGCCGTCGCGTCCCAACTCGCCGTCAGATTATTGACGATGAACTCCTGGCCATAATAATTCGGTGTCCAGGTGCCGTTGATGCCGTGAGGCAGCGCTTGCGTTCCCGGAGTCAGTTTGCCGGTGTAATTGACGGTCATGTTTCCGGCCGTCGAAGGCGTGGAAAGGGTGGAAGCCGCGGGAATATAGGAGTATCCGGGTTGCTGGATGCTGGAGTAGCTGGCCTGATCGGCGAGAGTGAAAATCTTGTTGGCCTGCCAGATCACGCCGAAATCGGCGCCGATCACCGAGCGATGGCCGGCCGCATAGCCGCCCGAATAAGTAATTGAGCGAACCGCTCCGCTTAGGCCCAGCACATTCTCGTAGTAGTTGGGCATGTGCATGTTGGCCAGCGTGTAGTGCACGTCGCCGTTCATGGTGAGGTTCTTGAGGCTGGAGCTTTGCAGGCGCACGGTCTCGGTGGGAATAAGAACGCGCGTGGGCTGCGTCCGCAGATAGCTGGTCACCACCGAGCAGGCCGCGTTAATAACCGGCAAGCCCCTCGCGCTCTGCGCCGATGAGAGGATAGTGTAATTCGACGAATTGGTGTAACCCGTACCCATGCTGGTGGTGTTGCAGGCGGCGATACCATAGGCTGTTTCGCTATCCCAGTTGCCCAGATCCGCTCGCGTGCCGTTTGCTTCCTGCGCCATAAAACCATTGGGATTCAGCGTAAAAAACGAGTCCGCTTTGTAATGGGTCATTTGTTCTTCGAACGATAGCTTGGTTCCGTTCACCGGCTTCCAGTCGATCGCTCCTAAAAAATCGTCCGTGCTGTTGCGCTGATACTGTTGCAGCAGCGCGTCGTACTTGGCGATCGTATAACTTGGGCTCAGCGACGGCCCTTCGAAGGTATTATGCGAATACCCTACGCGATAGCTGAAGGGCGATAGCGGATAGAGCGTAAGGTTGGTATCGGTCATGCGGCGGACCGTATTGAACAGCACCGGCGATTGTTTGACCTGCGGCCAGGCAAGCGCGGCCGTTGTCGTGCCGCCGACCATATTGTTGATCGACACTCCGGTGGTGATGTTCGGGTTGCCCAGCAGGTCGTAATCGAAGTACTGACGGTCGCGGCGGAAGAGTCCCGAGAACTCATAGAGCTTGCCTTTTTCGGCGTCCACCTTGGAGAAAATATTCGGATCGCCGCCAAAGCCGCTGCCGAAAGCCTTCAGATGATCGACAAAGGGATTCTTCTTCTCCGGCAACGCATGCATATCGAGCGTTTCGCCCAGCACACGCGGACCGGATTGCATATTGACCAACGTGCTGTACATGGCTCCGCTGCCCGTTAAGCCTGACATCCGACCGCCCAAATCGATGGAATGATGGGCGGCATATCCCTCCGGCACCGTCATCTTTTCAGTGGGCGCCGGAGGGGGGGAAGCCGGGGTTTGAGCACAAACTATTCCCGTCATCGACAGAAGAATCGTTATTCCTGCGCTCGCGGCGATCTGTTGCATTCTAACGGAAGTGCGCCATGAGCTGGACAGCCAAGAGAACCAGCCAATCTTGTTCATGTAAAGCCTCGCTCAAAGAAACGTTGCTTACATCGAAACCTGAAATCCGGCAGGCAAAACCGGATTTGGGCCGCGCCATCGCTTCGGTCGGGGAGGACGCGGCCGGCCCCTTTTAACGAATGAAGGCCTGACTGACATTCGACCCGTGAACCATGGTGTGGCAGCTGATGCAGGGCGTCGCCGAAGCCGATCCGGCGTCGATCCCATGAACAGTAGCCGCGGCGACCGGGCTGTGGCATTGATTGCACAGTGTGCTGATCGTCGGCATGTTCAACATGCGGGCGTTTTGCGAGCCGTGCGGCGTGTGGCAGGCCATGCAACCTTCGGCCTTGACCGGCGCGTGCTCAAAGACGAACGGACCGCGCACCTCGGTGTGGCATCTGGTGCAGATCGCGTTCTGGTCGGCGGTGGATTTGAGATTGTTCTCTTCGAAGGTGCCATGCACGTCGTGGCAGTCGCTACATTGAATCAGCCCTTCGTTCACTTTGTGATGAAAGGGCATGGCGAACTGCGGCTTGGTGTCAGTGTGGCACTGGAAGCAAAGTCCGGGCTGCGCCGCCTTCAGCAGAGGCTCCTCTTTGCTGTTGTGAATGTCATGACAACTGATGCAGCCGACGCCGGCTTTGGCGTGGGGCGAGCGCGCAAAGTTCGGATGCGCTCCGGCATGACAGCTCAAGCACTTTTCATCAACATCCTTCGTCGCGGCCTTGGCGGGATCGAAGATTTTAGTGGTGTCGCCGCCCCCGGCCACATGCTCGCCGCCCGGCCCATGACAGCTTTCGCAAGTCACGTTGCCGTTGCCGTGCATCAGGGCCATTTTGGTGTGAGGATTGGAGGCAAAACCCTTGGCGACCGCTTCATGGCAGGTGGCGCAGCTCTCGGCGCCTACAAAATCGACATGCGCGGCGTCTTTGGCCGGCGTTTCGGAGCCTGGGGCTCCCGATGCAGCCAGCGACGTAGCGCAGAAAACACCCGCGCCCAGCAGAAACGTCAAAACAACTCGCAGCCCCGGCAGCTTCACCGGGATCGCATCGATCACTCCATGCGTTACCGGCCCATTTGCATGCATGAGATACCGCCTTTGAGGAACTCGCTGGCAGATCCGGGACTCAACCACAGAAGCCCTACTGGCTGATAAATGACAATGCAGGAGCCTTTTGTGTCCGTTCGCACCTACTTGGGCCGCCTGTGCACACGCCGGCGTGCGTAACGTCACGATACGGAGGAGAGCGTACGTTTTTTAATTCGTACAATCTGTGACTTCTGTCACGAATGTTGCGGTTGATCTGTAAATGCAAAGTTGATGGCCTTCAAAAAAATTACAATTTGCTTTGCGAATGCGGATATTTATTCGCCATTTGCCGCCTTCAGGTGAGCCTCATCACATCCAAAGCCGATCCCATTCAAGCAAACTTTAAAAAAATAGAGAGAATCCTCCATTTTTGGGGATACGTTTTATTCTCAACTTCAGCTCGCTCAAGGAGTTCGAGCTTGAAAAATTGTGGAGGCATGGCACCGCATCGGAATCAATTGGGGCAATACGATGGCGGAGACAGAGATTTCGGTAGTCGAGCAGCCTCGGTCAAAGCAGTTGGACCGGCAGGCGCCGCTGGGTTGCGCCGCCTGCGCCAATCGCCGGCCCGGATGGTTTTGCTCGTTAGGTAGCGCCGTTCTGGCCGAGCTGGAACTGGTCACCAGCACCATCTCATTGCCCGCGCAGGCCGCCTTATTCTCCCAGGGTGAAGAATCCCGCTGCCTTTATCTGATTTGCGACGGTTACCTCAAGCTGACCGCCGGACGCTCCGACGGCCGTCACATGATCGTTCGCGTCGCCGGCCCAGGCTCCGTGCTGGGGCTCTATGCCCTGCTTTCGCATGGCGTTTACGAGGTCTCGGCCGAATCGCTGACAGCGGCGCAGTTGCGCCCGGTTGAGCGCGGGCGTTTCCTCAACTTTTTGAGCAGCCACAAAGAAGCCCAACAGCGCGCCGTACAGTGCATCTGCCAGGAGTACCGCTTCGCCCTGCAGGATGCCTGCCGCATCGCGCTGGCCGACACGGTCGCCGCGCGGCTGGCCCGCCTGCTGGTCGAGCTGGCCCATCAGATCGGCGAGCAAACCGATGACGGCCAGTACCACTTCCCCCTTCTGCTGACTCACGAAGAGTTGGCCTCGATGACCTGCACCACGCGCGAGACCGTTACCCGCACCCTGGGCCAATTCCGCAAAGACGGCTGGATTGCGATCGAAGACTCGATGGTTACGCTGCACTCGCTTGACCGGCTGCAAGAGACAGCTTAGGACTTTGCCGCTGTTTTCGCTTTCCTTTGCCCCATCGATCGAGTCCAAAGCGCTATGATGCTTGCTGAAGCCCTCCATTCCGGGTTGGAGTCGACACTGCACATGAGCCGCTTTTTTATCTGTATTTTTGTCGCTGTTTTTGCTTCGGACGTTGCCGTCGCCCAAAATTCCGCCTCTGCTCCGGCCGTCGCGCCGGGCGTAACCTCGGCGGCCAGCACCGATGTGACCCAATTTCAGAAAATCGAAGACAGTTGGTCCAACGCCGTCAACCGGCATGACCAGTACAGCCTCGAGCTGGTGCTCTCGCCCTTGTTCATCGATGTCTCGGCCCAGGGCGATGTCACTACGCGCAATCAGCAGGTGGTCCAGGTCATCAACGGCGAAGATAAAACGGTCTCGATAGAGCAGAAAGTCATCACCGTGCGCATGTTGGGCGATATCGCCGTCGCCAACGGCACCTACACCCTGCATCACAAGGTCGGTTCCGCGCCCGTGGACGAAAAAGGCGTCTTCACCCACGTTTTCGAGAAGGTGCGAGGCGGCTGGATGTGCATCAATTCCCAGCGCACCGTACTGCGCCAGGATGTGAATACAAAGCAGAAAAAGTCGTCAAATTCCTCTGATCCATTCCATATTCCCTTGTTTTCAAAGGGGAATAAATGACCGCAATAAAAAACACAATGGTGTAGTGGAAACACGGGTGTCCCACCTTCGCTGTCCGCCATGGCGGACAGCGAAGGTGGATTGGAAAGAACTCCACACTTTACAGCAACGGTGAAAATGCACTAACACCGAGCCGCAACCACCGGGCAGGGCGCCGCCTGGCGCCAATGCACCAAAAATCCGGTTACCGACGAGGACTGCATCCTGCTCATGGCCTCGAACTCGCCATTCTTCTGGCTGTAGAGCAATTTGCCGTGCTCGCTCAGAACGGCCAGCGCCGGCACGCCGCGATGCAAAGGAACGCCGTAACGCGCTGCCAGATCGAGATTGGCGTCCATGTGCCCGATGTTGATGTGCACCAGCACAAAGCCGGCGTCGAGCAGCGGTTTATTGTGTGCGTCGTGAAAGTAGAGATCGAGCATCTGGCAGTCAGGACACCAATCGCCGCCAAAATCCAGCAGAATGCGCCGGTGCGTGGCTGCTGCGCTCTTCAGCGCGGCGGCCAGATCCGCCTTGGCCTGCTCCGGCGGGGGATAGATTTGGTGTGCGGCGGGCCGCGCCGCGCTCACACCGAGCAACAGCAGCGCCACAGCCGCGAATCGACTGAATATTTTCATTGAAGTGACCTCCACTTCTCCTTCTAGTCTGCCACAATCGTCAATTGACGAAAGCGGCCAGGCTCTCGGCGGCTGCGTGTTTGTGCGACAATAGAACCTTGAAAATATGCGCGCGGAGCACTTCGGAGCGCGCGGAGGATGGGGTTATGTTTGGAGATTTATTACAGCCCACGCACCTGATTATTATTGCCGTCTTGCTGCTGCTGCTCTACGGCGCCAAGCGCCTGCCGGAGCTGGGCAAGGGCTTGGGCGAAGGTTTGAGGGGCTTTAAAGAGGGCGTAAAGGGAATCGCAGATCCGGTGCCGCCGGCTCCGGTACAACAGGCCGCCGTCAACGCCGCTCCTTCCATCGCCGGCAAAGCGAACTATCGCTGCCCGAACTGTAAAAATATTTTCTCGGCAAACGCGCCAAATCCGAATGCCGCGGACGAAAAGGGCTTTTGCCCTGAATGCGGAAGCAAGTTCGATAAAAAGTCGGCTCTGATTTAGCAAGGAAGGCGGGGGATTTATCCCCCGCGTTAAGCAAGTAAAATCAACGCGGGCTTCACAGGCTGCGGAAAAACTCTTATTCCGGAAAAACCTTGAAGGGGCACGGCTTCAGCCGTGCCGTAAGCTCAATCAAATCAACGCGGCCTTTAGGCCCCGAGGGACGTATTTCTCCCGCGGGCCCAAAATCCAGAGTTTTTCCGCAACCTGTAAAGCTCACGATTTATGGGCATTTTTACGGCACGGCTCAAGCCGTGCCCCTTCAAAGCCACTCTACACCTACAAGAGATTTGCTCTAGTACCGTGACCGGATGATTTCGATCCTCTGCGTTGAGGTTCCCCAGTCTCAAAATCGAGACCGGGGGCACCCATAGCAGGTACAAATTTAAGCGGTCACGGAACTAGAAGCTAGTGGCTAGCAGCTAGAGGCTGTTCTTTAGGTATTCGTCGATCGCCTTGGCCGCTTTGCGGCCGGCACCCATCGCCAGAATTACCGTGGCGCCGCCGGTCACAATATCGCCGCCGGCAAAAACGCCCGGCTTCGATGTCCGCCCCGTCTCCTGATCGGCCACAATGTAGTTGCGCTTGTTGGTCTCAAGATCCGGCGTCGTGCTCTGGATCAGCGGATTGGCCGTGGTGCCCACGCCGATGATCGCCACGCTGGCCGGCAGCACGTACTCCGAACCGGCAATCGGAACCGGCCGACGACGACCGCTCGCGTCCGGCTCGCCCAGCTCCATGCGCACGCAGCGCGCGCCGGTAAGCCAGCCTTTTTCGTCGCCCAAAAACTCCACCGGATTGTTCAGCATCCGAAACTCGATGCCCTCTTCGCGCGCGTGCTTCACCTCTTCGGCGCGGGCCGGCATCTCGGCCTCAGAACGCCGGTAAACCAGCGTCGAACTCTTCGCCCCCAATCGCTTGGAGGTGCGCACAGCGTCCATCGCCGTGTTGCCACCGCCCACCACGATCACATCCTTGTCGCGGCAGTCATAGATCGGCTCGTCATACTTCGGGAACTGATAGGCGCGCATCAGATTCGTGCGCGTCAAAAACTCGTTGGCCGAGTAGACCCCGTTAAAATGCTCGCCGGGCACGCCCAAAAATACCGGCAGCCCCGCGCCGGTGGCCACAAAAACCGCGTCGTAGCCCTCTTCGCTCATCAGTTCGTCAAGCGTCACGCTCTTGCCAACCACCACGTCGGTTTCAAACTCCACGCCCATGCGGCGCAGGTTGTTGACTTCGACCTTCACAATCGACTTGGGCAGCCGAAATTCGGGAATGCCGTAAACCAGCACGCCGCCCACCTCGTGCAGCGCCTCGAAGACGCGCACCTGATGGCCTTTTTGGATCAGGTCGCCGGCAGCCGATAACCCCGCCGGCCCGCTGCCCACGATCGCCACTTTTTTGCCCGTCGAAGGCGCATTTACCGGCAGTCCCAGCTTGCCGCTCTCGCGCTCGAAGTCGGCAATAAACCGCTCCAGGTTGCCGATCGCGACCGGCTTGCCTTTTTTGCCGACCACGCAGCCGCCCTCGCACTGGTTTTCTTGCGGGCAAACGCGTCCGGTAATCGCCGGCAGCGCATTGTCCTCGCGCATTTTGGAGGCGGCGGCCAAATAATCGCCCGAGCAGATCAGCGCCACCACTTCCTTGATCTTCACGCCCACAGGGCAATCCACCTGGCAGCCCGGCTTGGCGCAGGCAATGCAGCGCATCGCCTCTGTGGCCGCATCGGCCGCGCTCAAGCCCTGGTTCACCTCGGCAAAACAGGCGGCGCGCGTTTTCGCGTCGAGCTCCGGCATCGGCTGCCGTTGAATCTTCATCCGTTCCTTAAGAGGAAGCTCGTTTCCGTTCGCCATTACCGTGCCACCTTTCCGCCGCGCGCGGCTTCAATTTCGGCGTGCAACTGCGCGCTCTCTTTTTCCTTGGCGGCAATCGAATTCCGCAACGCCTTCAGCTCCTCGTCTTTATGCTCTTCGAACTGTTTCAACGATTCACACTCCTGGCCGCGATACATCGCGTTGCGCTGCATCAGCACCTCGAAGTTCACAATCGACGCATCGAACTCCGGCCCATCCACGCAAGCGAATTTGCTCTGATTGCCCAGCAGCACGCGGCAGCCGCCGCACATTCCCGTGCCGTCAACCATGATCGAATTCAAGCTGACCATGGTCTTGATTCCCTTGGGCGCGGTCACCTGCGCCACGGCGCGCATCATCGGCACCGGCCCCACGGCCAGCACAAAGTCGATCTTGCGTCCGGACTCCAGCAGCTCGTTGAGCTTTTTTGTCACCAGCCCATGTTCGCCGTAGCTGCCGTCATCGGTCATGATGTAGGGCTCGGTCGAGGCCTCGCGGACTTCGTCCTCGAAGACCACCATCTCTTTGCTGCGCGCCCCTTCGATAAAGACCACGTGATTGCCGGCCGCCTTCAGCGCCTTGGCCGTCGGCAACGCCATCGCCGTACCCACGCTGCCGGCCAAAATCGCGGCCGTGCCAAAGTTTGCGATCTCCGATGGATGCCCGAGCGGTCCAACGATGTCGAGAATCGAGTCGCCCGCCTCCAGGCAGTTCAGCAGCTTGGTGGTTTTGCCCACCCCCTGCGCCACAATGGTGATCGTGCCCGCCTCCGGGTCGGAACCCTTGATGGTCAGCGGAATCCGTTCGCCCTCTTCGCGCAGGCGCAAAATCACAAACTGCCCTGGCTGATGCTTGCGTGCAATGCGCGGCGCCTCAATCACAAATTGCTTAATGTTGAGGCCAGCCGCGTGGGCTTCCTTGATCTTGTACATAACCTTGTCCGTCCTTCGATTCCATTGGCCCGCTCAGGCGCACACCGGCGCTTATCGGGGTTAGGTACTCCAAAATGACAAAGAGAGAGAGTTTCGCGTCTGTCGATGCGCGATTTTCGCTTCGCTTCAATTATTCAAGATGCGCCCCAGTCGCCTTGTGATGCGAATCACGGGCAGACTCTTGTCGTTTTGTTTTCAGGAAAGATTTACCGCTGCCGACTCTTCCAGAGCTGATAGAGCGCCCAGGCCGACAAGGTGCACTCGTCGCGGATCGTGCCGTCGAACATCATCTGCTCAAACTCATCGAGCGAAACCGTGCGGGCCGACAGATCGTGTTCTTCGGCGTCGTGCTGCGTTTTGGTAACTTTAAGTCCCGCCGCTAGAAACACATACTGCTTTTGCCGCGTAAAACCGTAGGCGATCCAGAGCATCCCGAGCTGCGTCATCTCCGCCGCTTCCAGCCCGGTTTCTTCCCGCAGCTCGCCCCGCGCCAGTACTTCTGGGCTGTCGATCTCCCGCTCCCAGCTTCCCTGCGGCAGTTCCAACCCCTGCTCCTGTACCGGATAGCGGAATTGCTCCACCAGCCAGATTCGCCCGTCCTCGATGGCCAGAACGATCACCGAATCGTCTTTTTCAACGACGCCGTAGATGCCCTTTTTGCCATTCGAGCGCAGAATCTCGTCCTCGCGCACGCGCATCCAGTGGTTGCGGTAGACCTCGCGGCTGGCAAGCGTCGTGATCGAGGGTCCGGCAGTGCATTCAGTTGAATCCATGGGATTTCCCCTGAGCGCGGCGCAAACGGTCCGTCGCTCGCGTTCGGCGTCCACTTTAAGTGTATCGGCCAAACGTGAAAGGCATGTAACGACGCCGTGGTCTTTCAAAACCACTCTACATCTACAAGAGATTGCGCTAATTCAGTTGACGCGCGGTTTGATGGCGGGGTTGGGCGGGAAGATGCGGCGCGGGGTGTAATAGACGATTTTGGCGGGGATGGAGAGGGTTTCGCGCTCTGGGTAGCGGAGGGCGGTGAGGTGGCCGCCGTAGACGCAGCCGGTATCAATATTGACGGTGTTGTTGAGCCAGAAGGGCTCGGGGACGGGGGTGTGGCCGTAGACGACCAGAGGCGCGCCGCGATAGTCGGCGGCCCAGTTTTTGCGGATGAGGCGTCCGGCGTCGTCGCGCTTGCCTGTGAGCTCGCCGTGCAGAGCAAAGGCACGGGCGGCGGCCGAGAGACGGCCTTGCAGGGTTTCTTTGAGGCCGGCATGGGCCAGAACGAGCCGGCCGGAGTCAAGCAGAAGGTGGCTGGGCAGACGGTGCAGAAAGCGCAGGGCCGAGGCGCAGAACTCGTCGGATTCGGCGACGAACTGGTCGAGGGTGCGAACCATGCCGCGGGTGATTTTAGCGGGGCGGCCTTTGAGCAGACGGGCCATCTCGACGTCGCGATTGCCGGCCACGCAGAGCGCCGTTCCGGCATGGACCATGCCCATGACCAGGCGCAGGACGGCCGGTACCGACGGTCCGCGATCGACAAAATCGCCGAGAAAGGCGAGGGTGCGGCCGGCGGGGGGATGGACGACGAACTCCGCGCCCTGACGCTCGACGCGGTAATTTAAGGCGGCCAGCAGCTCGAGCAGCTCGTCGAGACAGCCGTGAACGTCGCCGACAATGTCAAAGGGGCCGTGGAGCTCACGCAGGGTGACAACCTCGCGCTGGTGCAGGCGCCAGAGCTTTGAGCGGCCGCCTTTGCCGGCCTTGCGCGATTTGGTTTTGCCTTCCGCCATCGAATAACCAGTAATCAGTGTAGGCCAAAGACGGGTATGCCAGAAGCGACAAGCCGGCGGGGCATTGGCGGTTCCTCGGCGGGGCGCAGGCGGCGCGATGCCGGGCCCGAATGGGGACCGAATTGGAGCGGCCGGCTCCAAATGACTATTGACGACCGTTGGTAGTAACAGGCATACTTTGCTTCGTAACTTTCCCCCTGGGATACAACGGGTTCCTGCAGTAATTTGCTGAAAGCAGGTCCTTATGGATCTCGTTCTGTTACGTCTTCTTTTTGTAATGTTGATGGCCGCGGTGTGCTACTTCCTGCGCCCTTTCGGGCTTCAGGCGGGATGGATGAGTGCGCTCGCGGGTGTGGTGGCGGCTTTGGCCGTCATCGGTTTTGAACTGCGCGTACGCACGCTGTCGGTGCGACGCCTGATGGGGGCCATGGCGGGCAGCGTGCTGGGCATCGCGGGCGCGGCGCTCTTTTGTATGGTGCTGCGCGCGGCGCCGCTGACCAGCGCAAGCTCGGCCGCGCTGCAGATTTTTGTACTGCTGCTGATGACTTACGTGGGGCTGCTGGTGGGCGAAAGCAAAGGCGAGCAACTGAACATGCTTGCGCTGGGGCCGGTTCTAGGCGTCGACAAGCCGGCCAACCATCGCTCAAAAGTGCTGGACACAAGCGTGATTATCGACGGCCGGATTGCCGATATTGCCGAGGCGGGTTTTATTGACGGTCCGCTGGTGGTGCCGGAGTTTGTACTGCGCGAGCTGCAGGTGGTGGCCGACTCGACCGACGGCTCGAAGCGCCAGCGCGGCCGCCGCGGCCTGGATATGCTGCAGCGGATGCGCTCGAATGACAAGATCGAGGTGCAGATCGTCTCGGAGGATTTCCCTGCCGTTCACGAGGTTGATTTGAAGCTGTTGGAACTGGCCAAGAAGTGGAAGGCCAAAGTGGTGACCAACGACTTCAACCTGAACAAGGTGGCGCATCTGCATAATGTGGAGGTGCTGAACATCAACGATCTGGCCAATGCGCTGAAGCCGGTGGTGCTGCCGGGCGAGCGGATGAACGTGAAGATCTTGAAGGAAGGCAAGGAGAACAACCAGGGCGTTGGCTACCTGGACGACGGGACGATGGTGGTAGTGGACAACGCGCGGAAACTGATCGGCCGGCCGGTGGATATTGCCGTGACCAGCGTGCTGCAGACGGCGAGCGGCAAGATGATCTTCGGCAAGATGGACGAGAACGGACGGCTGCTGGTGGAGATGATGTGATGCGTGGGGAAAAGATCATGGCGACGGCCAGCGATGATCCGGCGGTCTGCATCTGCCCCAAGGTGGAATGTCCGCGGCACGGCGACTGCGCGCGATGCCGGAGCTACCATGCGCATACGCCGTCCGCGCGGAAGCCTTGTTGCGAGCGGCGGCTGACGCGGCTGAAGAGGCTGTTGAGAATGCGGTTGGGATGGAAGCGCACGACCGAAAAGGCGTAGAGCGAGCGCCGCGGGCGTCTCGGCCGAGAAATGCGGGCGCGGATAGGGATGCGACCGGCGCATTGCCGTGGGCGGCGCGGGTGTGCGAGATTGGAAGAGCGGGAGCGATTTTTTGCTGTCACCTGATCTTCGCGGAGCGAAACGCTGCTATGAAACGCAAATCCCTTCATCCCGATTTTGATCAAACGCTGGAATTGCTGCGCGCCCACGGTTTTGAGACGGCCGCGTATGCGGGGATCGAGGGCGGCGTGCTGGTGAGCAAGGCCGGCGTCGGCGCGGTGCTGACGGCCGCTGTTCGGGCCAAGGACGAGACGGGATCGGCGGCGGCCTTTGCCGTGCATCCGGGCGAACTGGTGAAGGGCGAAGTGGCGCGACTGGTGGACCATGGCTACCAGAAATTCATGAGAACTTCCCAAGACGAGCGCCCCGCGACGGCCAGCCAATTGCAAGCAGTCCATGTGTTCAGCGAAGAGCTGAAGCAGATGACGGGCGCCGCGAGCTTATACAACGAGTCGCTGGGCACCACCAGCGATGTGTATCGCTACGACCGGCTGATGGGCCGAGAGCCTGCGCGCGGCGGCGGGCACTAAAACAGGCGGGCAGTAGAGCAAATCGCCTGATGGTATAGAGGAAAAAATTCGCTCAGGGGCTAAAGCCCTTGATTTATGTGGCCTTTTGCGGCACGAGTCAACTCGTGCCCTGACACGGTTGCTCTATACCTGCGGGAGATTTGCACTAAAAGACAACGAAGAAAAGAGTGGATGCGGCCAATCAATTGTGCGGCGGCATTCAAAGAGCCGAGGCGTTTCCATAAGGAAAGCGCCGACGGAAGATTGCGGCTCCGACAGATCCCCCCTAAAGGAGCTGCTCGCGCCAGCGACAGCCAGATTGCGTTACATCAGGGTTCCAAGGCTGATCGCCGTTGAAAGTTGGTTGGAGCGGTCAATGGACGGAAGAGAATTTGATGCGCGCCGGGCGATGGGGGAGCGGAGCGCACGCGCTCACGAGAGCGTGGACGAAGGCTTTGTGCTGCTGAAGCTCGGCGACGGCATGTCGCTGGCCGGCCGCATGGTCGATTTGAATCTGGAAGGCTGTTGCGTACATACTCGAGAGCAGCTGGCGGCGATTCCGGCGCGGCAGTTGACTGAAGTTAGCTTCAAGGTGAAGGGTCTTCCCTTTTGCTTTGGAGGCGTTGTAAAGTGGACCGACGATCGCGATTTTGTAGACGTCCATTTTGTTGACGTGACGGAGCGGCGCCGAAATGAGCTGGCCGAGGCGCTCGGCGAGATGGAGGCGGATTTGGCCAAGCGAACAGAGAATGCGAGCCAACTGCCAGCCGCAGTGAAAGCCGCGCCCGCCAGGCAAGATTCGCTTGCGCAAGAAAAACCCCGAAACCAGGGAACGAAAGCTGCCGCGCCGCGCGAACGCCGCAAACAGGTCCGGCTCAAGGTGGACAATACTGCCGAGATTTGTTTTGTAAAAACCGGCTCGGCGATACGCGGACGGATTCAGGATCTTAGCTTGGACGGTTGCTGTATACGCGCCGACGAGCGGTTTATTGTGGGCATCCATACGCGGGTGGAGACGGAGTTTAGTTTGCGCGGACTGCCCTTCAGAATGAGTGGAGTGATCCAAGCGGTTCACGACCGCAACACCGTGGGGATTCGCTTTCTCGACGTAAGCGAGCGCAAGCGGGAACAGGTTTCAGAGTTGATTGGCGAGCTGCAAAAGATGGAAGAAGAGGACGCGCGGAAGATTACTGTCCGAGATCGAAACAAACCTACACTTTAGTCACGCGGCGATTCATCATTTAACGAAGTTATATTCCAGTGGCGGATATGCCCTGAAATATTCTCAAACTACCCCCCCGCATTAGAGCATTTTTACCAATTCTGTAGAGTGCCGAATCATGCTGAAGGTTGCCGCTCACTGATGTTCGCGTCAACTCGGCGATTCTGAGTTCTATACACTGTTGGTAAAAATGCTCTAGTTCTCATCGCATTTGATCCATTGTGCAATCCGCATGGAGGCGGACGATGGAACCAAAAAACGATCAACGCGGAGACGGAAGTTCGCGCCCGTGGTACTGGAAGGATGAACAACGCGCCAAGCCGCGCCTGAATTGCAAGGGCGTGGCGCAGATCGCGATTCCCAGCGTTGAAGCCAAGATCGACGGCACGCTGCTGGATTTGAGCGTCTCCGGCTGCTGCATCGAGATGGATACGCTCTGGCCGGATATGAAGGGGATACGGCTGGAAGTTCACCTGACCGTGCGCGGAATCGCGCTGCGCATCGCCGGCATTGTTCGCAACATCAGGAAGGGGCGCTGCGTTGGCATCGAGTTCATCGATGTGAGCAGCCGCCGGGCGGAACAGATCGAGGATTTATTCCGTGAACTCGACGAGATGCAGCATACGCATCTTCATCTTGTTTGAGGCTCGCTGGGCGCGATCTCGATGTAGTCGAGCGCGGCCGGGTCGCCACCGTCGGGGATGCCTTCGACGCGCAGTGTATCGCCTGGGTTCAGCTCAACGCCGCGCAAGGTAAAGCGCGTGGAGTTGTCTGCGTGAAGATGTCGCGAAGGCAGCGCGGCATCGGCAGCCCAGGAGACGATTGGCTTGCCGCCGATGACGAGCGTGAAGTGCGCCACGCCGCCCTGCAAGTCGAAGTACTGAATGGCAATGTCGAAGCGGCCGGCGGGGCCAGAGTAAGTCCACTCGGCCGAGCAGCCGGAAGATTTTTCAGCCGTGCCCGGACAGGTTACGGCTTTGCCGCGCGAGGCGTCTTCCCAAGGCGTGACGGCGACGATTTTGTAGCCGGAGAGCCGCGCTTCTTCGGCTTCTATGCGGCCGGGGAAATGACCGGCGCGGCCCTGCTCGTCGGCAATGCCGCTTTGCTTGAGGAAGTATTGCACGATGGCGTCGCGCCAGACGATGGCGTGGCCGGCCTGATAGTCGAGGCGCAGGCGCACATCGTCAAAGAGCCGCTGATCGATTTTGCCTTTAAGCGAATCCCATTCGCGGCCGAGTTGCGCCGCTTCTTCCGCGCCCTCGTAATGGCTGTCGTAAATGTACTGGATCACGGTTTTGCCCGAGCGCAGTTTGTAGCTGTAGGGCACGTGATGGAAGAAGAGCAAGAGATTGTCGGGCGTGGTGGAAAGCGACTCGTAAGCGCGCGCCAGCTCGGGCGGATACTGGCCGGCATAGCCGGTTCCGGTCGCGACGCTACGGTCCATGCCGATGCCGTGCGCGTCGTCGCGATGCCACTGGCCCCAGCCGTTGCGCTCGCTCGATTCAATGTTGGGACCGTAGTGGCTGCCGGTAATGTCGGTGAGGGTTTGCGCGCCGAGCGGGCCGGTGTAATGTTCGTAGGCCGGCCAGGATTGCATCAGCATTTTGGCGACGGTGGAGACAACTTGCGGATCGTTGCCGATTGTCTGCCTGATCCATTCCTCGGCGATTTTTTGCGGAGAAAGATCTGGATTCCAGGCCAGGCGGCCGAAGGCGTAGAGATTGGCTAAAGCGAGCGGCGAGCCGAGCCAGCCATCGCGACCGACGCAGGAGACGCCGACGATGCCGCCGCGCGGACGATGGAAGCCACGGCCTTCGATGATTTCTTTGACCGGCGTTGCGCGATTTTCAGCGCGCAGATCGAAGTCGAGAATCTCTTTCCACATGGGCGCGAGATAGACGAGGTGGCGCTGCTGGCCGGTGTACTCCTGCGTGATCTGGAGCTCCATGGCGGAGTTGGTTTTTTCGAGGCCGGAAAAGAGTGGCGAAATCGGCTCGCGAGCCTGAAAGTCGATGGGGCCGTACTTGATTTGGACGATCACGTTCGATGCGAATTTGCCGTCGAGGGGGTGGAAGATGTCGTAAGCGGCGCGGGCGCGGTCGGCCTTCAGGTCGTTGTAGTCGAGGTGACTGTTGTAGACGAAGGCGCGATAGAGAACGACGCCGCCGTGGGGCGCGAGCGCATCGGCCAAGAGGTTGGCCGCATCGGCGGGGCTGCGGCCGAAGCTGGCCGGACCAGACGCGCCTTCGGAGTCGGCCTTGACGGTGAAGCCGGCGAAGTCGGGAATTTGCGCGTAGATTTCGCCGACTTTGGCAGCCCACCAGGCTTTGACGGCAGGGTCGAGCGGGTCAAAAGTTTTAAGACCGCCGATTTTTTGCGGGCTGGCGATGTCGACGCTGATGGCCAGACGGACGCCATAGGGGCGCATGAGGTCGGCAATGCGGGCCAGGCCGCGAATCCTCTCTGGCGTGAGAAAAGGCGCGGCGTCGTTAACGTTGTTTACATTGCAGCCGTTGATGCCGACCGAGGCGAGCAGGCGCGCGTATTCGCCGACGGCGCTGAGATTGTCGCGCACTTTTCCGTTCTCAAAAAAAATCGAGCGGCCGGCGTAGCCGCGCTCGATGGAGCCGCTGGCGTTGTCCCACTCGTTGACCCAGCGAATGGGCATGGTGGGCGACTCGGCGATGACGGTTTTAGGTGCATGGCCAGTGGTCGAGAGCGTGCGCAGCAGAGCGAATGCGCCGTAGAGCGCGCCGCGCGGGCTGCCTCCGGCGACGATAAGAAGCCGTGCGCCGGCAGCGCGAGAGTCGGCGAGCCAAAAGCCTTCAGGCGTGAGCGTGGCGGGCAGTTTCAGCGCGGGATAAGCGGCGTGTAACTGATCGAGCGTGCCGACGACGATTGCCTCGCCGGCGCTGTTTTTATCGATGGCGGGCGACGAGCCATAGAGATTATCGATTCCCTGGGCAAGTTCTTTGACCGCGGCGCTTTCGACCGGATCGCTGCCCAACGCCTGTACGCGCGTGGGGACGGGCGGAAGGCCGTGGAAATGACCGGGGCGCAGCCAGGCCTGATCGGCGGTTTGGGCGAGAGCGGCGGCGGCGAAAAACACAATTGACGAAAATGCCGTTAGGAAATCGATTTTCTTTGGCATCGCGGACGGCTCCCCGGCCGTTCTCTAACGTTCTATCATTTTTGCGCGGCGGTTGGCGCGGGAGATTTTTTTAAGCGAGGAGTTCGGCGCGGCGCAGACCGCGAAGGGCGTTGGTCAGGTAAATTGCATTGGCGCGATGCAGATCGTCCAACGTCAGCACGCGCTCTTCGATTTCAGCGCGGGTTTGGAGCAGATGGCGGCGATAGACGCCGGCCAGCAGGCCGCAGCCGATGGGCGGTGTGAACCAGCGGCCGTCAATTTCGACAAAAACGTTGCTGATGGCGCCTTCGGTCAGCTCATCGCGAAGGTTGAAGAAGAGCAGGTCGTCGAGGCCTTCGCTGCGGGCCTGCTGAAAGGCGGCGGCGTAGAGCGGCCGGTGCGTGGTTTTGTGGAAGAGCATGGGATCGGCGGGATCGGTGCGCTGCGATGCAATGCGCACACGGGCGACGCGCGCGGAGACTTCGGCGGTGAACGGCTGGTCTTCGAGATGCAGCTTGCCTTCCGCGTTGAGAAGCAGGCGGAGTTTGCGCGGCGCGGAAAATTGCCGGGCATGAGCCGCGAGCGCCGCTGCGATCTTTTCGCGATCGCAAGGAAAATCAAAATAGCTGGCCGAATCCGCGAGCCGGTCAAGGTGCAGTTCGAGAAGCGGGAAACCTTCGTCCCAGAGCATGGTTTCGATGAGCGAAAAAGGCTCGGGCGCGCGGCCGGCGCGGTGCGTAAGGAACTCGGCCTTCAGCAGACACTCGCGAAATTCCGCTTCTGGATCGGAATCGATGACGATGCCGCCGCCGGAGCCCATGGTGCCGCGATGGCCGTCGAGCTCAAGGGTGCGAATGGCGATGTTGAAGATGGTTTGCCGCGGCGAGAAGAAACCGATAGCTCCGGTATAGAGGCCGCGGGGCGAATCTTCAAGCGCGGCGAGCAACTGCATGGCCCGCAGCTTGGGCGCGCCGGTGATGGAGCCGCAGGGAAAGAGCGCGCGAAAGAGTTCATGCAAGCCGACTTCGGAGCGCAGCTCGGCGCTGACGGTCGAGGTCATCTGCCAGAGGGTGGGGTAGCGCTCGACGGCGAAGAGCGGGTCGGCGCGCACGCTGCCGATGCGCGCCAGGCGGCTGAGATCGTTGCGCACCAGATCGACGATCATAAGATTTTCGCTGCGGTTTTTTGGGTCGTGGCGCAGCCACTCGGCGATGGCGCGATCTTCGCGCGTGGTGCGGCCGCGCGGGGCGGTGCCTTTCATGGGACGGGAAACGATGTGTCGCGTGACGCCGTCGTCGTCGATGCGAAAAAATAGCTCGGGAGAAAAAGAGAGAACGCGTTGATCGGGTCGCCAATGGAGAAAGGCTCCATAGGGGGCTGGCTGATGCGCGCGGAGTTGCGCGTAAAGCGCGGCGGCGTTGCCTGAAGTTTCGAGCTTTATGGGCGCGGTGAAGTTGAGCTGATAAACGTCGCCGGCGCGAATCCACTTATGAATCGCGGCGATGCGCTGTGCGTACTCGTCTTGCGCGAGAGGGAATTCGGCGGTGAGGCTAGGCGCGGTTTCATCTTCGGGCATCGCTGCGCGATCGCGAAAGCGCTCGAGTTGCGGCGGATCGCCGCCGATGAATTTTCCCGCGTCGTGGTCGAAGAGATAGCAGTGGTCGTAGATGGCGATCCAGGCAAGGGGCTGACCGGCTTGGCCGGGGCGCAGGCAGGCTTTGGGTTCAAAGGCAATTCCGCACTCGTAGCTGAAGAAACCCGCCGCGTAAAAGCCAGCGGCAAGCGCGTTTTCTATAGCGGCGAAAAGGGGAGGAATTTCATCGGCGCGATGAGCTTCAAGCACGCGCAGGGGAGCGGTGAAGAGGCGCGACCACGAGCCTTCAAGCAGGACGGTGGCCGGCGTTTGCTCCACCAGCGCATAGAGCTCTGCCGGAAGCGGACAAGCGAGCTCCATGCGGCGAATGCGCGGCCCTTACTTAACCGTTAGCGCCAGAGAGGTGGACTCGGTGATGGAGGAGACGCCGGTGCTGGATTGTCCGGTGATGGTGATGGTGTAGGTGCCGGAAGGCGTTGCCGGAGTGGTGGTGGGGCCGTGGTGGTAGTAGTCGTAGCGGGAGTTGCAAGCGGTCGTCCCGATGAGGGAGACCAGCCCGACCAGAGCTACCAGGGCGATGCGCTGAAGCCAGCGGCGGCGACGCGCGCCCCAGGCCAGTCCGCCGAGGCCAAAGATGCCCGGCAGCAGCAGCGCCCACTCGACGGGATTGGCGGAGCGGTGACTGCCGGCCGGCGGTACAAGCCGCGTGGTGCCTTCGGCCTGGGTCGAGATTACCTCGTCGCTGGTGAGCGCGCCGGTGGTGGTGGAAAGAATCGACACCTGAGATGGCGTGAAGCTGCTGCAGGAGGATTCATTGGGCTGTCCCGAGCAGGAGAGGGTGACATACATCGGCGCCGAGAGGGAGGAGTTATTGACCGGCGTTACCGAAACTGTAACCGTGGCGGAGGTGCCGGCGGTAACGGAGACCGAGGCCGGAGAAACGGCCATGGTGAAGTCTGCCGAACCGCTGGTTTGGGCTTGCACGCTGGAGGCATCCGAGGAAGAGCCTTGGTAAGTGGAGTCGCCGGCATAAACGGCGCGCAGCGAGTGCGCTCCGCCGGACAGCGTGATAGCCGCGGTGGCCTGCCCGTTGGCGTCGAGCGCCACACCGGCCAACTGGCTGGTTCCGTCTTTGAAAATGACGGCGCCGGTGGCAGGTGAGCCGCTGGCATCGGTGACGGTGACGGTGGCGTTGGCCTGGGTGCGGCCGTTCGTATCGTGGGTCTGGACAGCCAGAGTAGTCTGCGTGGCCGTGCTGGCCGCAGCCGCCAAGGCGGGCAGCGCCAACGTCAAGCCTAATCCCGCAACCCAATTCAGCCGCAGAGCGCGGCGGTTCATGCCTCTCACGTGCACAGCTCCAACTCTCCCGAAAGGTCGCGCGAGCAAGTCGCGCAATCGTTCCCTCCGCATATTGCCGGTTTGCCCGTTGCGGTGGACGTAGAACCTTATTGTATCCGGCGAGGGCAGGATCGGGCGACCCGGCAAATGGCGAATTTTCCCAGCCTTCCGGAAGGCTCTTCAGCAACCATTAGACGGGCGGGGGGAGGGGTTGGGAAGCGAGGGGGGAGAAAAGGCTTACGAGGGCTGAAACGGGCGTAGAATCGTACCCATCGCGCGGCGATTGGAAAGACGAGATGAGTTTGACTGCCTGGAATTGGCTGCTCACCATTCTCGGAACGGGAACAAGTATCGGCGGACTTGTCTTCAGCATCCTGGCCTGGGTGCAGGCCAAAGGTGCTCGTAAGGCCGCGAGAGAGGCGGCGGTTGCCGTTCGGGCTCGAAATCTCTCGCACAGCTTCTCGCAATGGTCGGCGGATGCGCGGGAATTACTTCAATCCGCTCGTGACCTGCGGTTTGAAAACGCCCAGCGCGCGGCCACTGATTTACTTGGCGATTTGTCGCATAATAAAGGCTGGCAGACCGGGCTGCGAGATGAATCTCCTGTGATAGGGCTCAATGAGGTGATCCGCCTGGTCGGCCTCGTGAATGAGTTTCTGGCGGAACGCGCAGATTTTGAAAACAACCAGGTGGAAATCGTTCGGCATTGCGAGGTCATCTTCCGCAAACTGAAGGAGACGTCCGGAAAGCTGGACGCGGCAATGGAGAAATAATGAGCGATGCAGAGTTGAACAAAGCAGCGGTATTGATTGTTAAACTCCTGCTCCGTACTCGCGAGGGCAGAATTCAGTGGTCCCCTTGCGCGCCCGCTCTCTTCGGGGGAAAAACCTTTATTACCGGTTTAGAAGACCAGATGAGCGCCTACCTGAGCAGAAGCGATCAGGAGTACGTCTTCGTCTTAATGGGAGCAAAAATTCCGTCGCCTGAAAATCTTGAGGGAATTGATCTGAATCAATTCATCGCTGAGAGGACGATCATCCGCATCACACTGGCCCACTCCTGGGACTCGGATGAGGATGTAACTCCCGAGAGCATTGTTTACTCCAATCTCAAACAACTTTTTCAACTCGCGGAAAATCCTAAATCTGTCTCCGAAGATCGTCTTTACCGACAGGCAATGACGTATCTCGACAAGATCGCGGTCTAATCAACCCATGATCGCTCACTTACGCGGCAAACTCATTCATAAGGAACCCGGCCAGGCGATTGTCGAGGCTGGCGGGGTGGGCTACGACGTGGTCATCTCGGTGCCCGTCTTTACGATGCTGCCCGCCGAAGGGGCCGAGACCTCGCTGCACATCCACACACAGGTGAGCGAAGACCAGATCGCGCTCTATGGTTTTCTCGATCGCGAAGAGAAACAGCTTTTTCTGCGGCTGATTACCGTGGGGGGCGTTGGTCCCAAGCTCGCCATCAAGATGCTGAGCGGCCTTTCGGTGGAGCGTACGGTGCAGGCGATTCGCGGGCAGGATCACGCGCAACTGACGCGCATTCCCGGCGTGGGCAAAAAGCTGGCCGAGCGGCTGGTGGTCGAACTCAAAGACAAGCTCGAAGATTTTGCCGTGGCGCCGTCGCGGGCCGCAGTTGCCGGCGCGGCCGTTGACGACGTGCTTTCGGCGCTGGTGAATTTAGGCTACCAGCGCGCCGCCGCCGAGAAAGCCATCGAGCAGGCGATCGCCAAGGAGAAGACGCTGGCTGGCGATTTCGACGGACTCTTCCGCGGGGCGCTGAAGGTGATCCGGTAGAAAAGCAGCCGCTAGCTTCTAGCTGCTAGCCCCTAGCTT
>Ga0182014_10001394_pt1 | contig 32389 bp, 24 predicted proteins | sample 612S2DmetaG_FD_120489 | JGI IMG/M metagenome (GOLD analysis project Ga0182014, IMG submission 120489) | Permafrost microbial communities from Stordalen Mire, Sweden - 612S2D metaG | ecosystem: Environmental > Terrestrial > Soil > Wetlands > Permafrost | place: Sweden: Stordalen | collected... | reverse complement strand
TCCGGCTGATCTCGGAACAGACGCTCCAGCACCCGGCCGACCAGCCTGGCCGCCGCGTCGCCCAGCCGGCGGTCCAGACCGCACTGGGACAGCGGCTCGCCCCAGGGGAGCCGGCCGGGGCCCCGGCCCGAGTCAAGCAGCCAGCTCCGGCTCGTCGGCAGGGCCTGGAGCAATCGCTCCAGGGCGGCCGGCGGCCGCCCCCCGTCCAGTGCCGAGCCCGGGAGCGGCTCGTAGCCATCCCGCCGGCCCCTCCGCGCCTCCAGGGCCCGCTGGGCTGAGCCCACCTCGGCCAAGCTGAGCTGGGCCACCGCGGCCAGTCCGTCCCAGCCCCGCTCCAGCGCGCCCATCGCCCGTCGGTCCTCGGCCCAGGCCGTGACCAGCGCCAGGGCGGGAGACGGGAGGCGGAGGTCGAGCAGAGCCTCCGAGTTGCGCCGCCTCGCCTCCTGCCGGTCTGCGGGACGGGGCTCCAAAGCCTGGTAGATCCCGCCCGGATGGGGCAGGTTGATCTCGTAGCCGGAGACGGAGAGCCTGCCCATGAGGCTGACGTCCGCCCGGTAGGGGAGTTCCTGGCGTCGGCCTGGGAAGGCGCTCGCCCATCGGGTCAGGGCTCGCTCCAGCTGCTGCAGCTTCCACTCCCCGTTCTCGTCCAGCTCCTCCTCGTCCGACCCCCGCGCCTCGGCGGGGCCCTCGAGCCCCACCATGGTCACGAGCCGGTGTCGCTCGACGAAGTCGGCTGCCCGCAGCGCCTCACGCAGGGCCGGATGGGGGGGCAGGTCTCCGATCAGCAACGGCGGCCTGGCGGCGTCCGCTGCTCGCCTCAGGAACCGCGAGAGCGACAGGTCCCAGTCGCCCCCGGGGATCGCGATGTGGAGGTCGCCGGGCCCGGTCCGGAGCAGCACCCCGACGAAGGGCCCAACACTCCATGCGGGTACCAGAGATGGCCGCCGCCGGCGGGCGACGGGCTGGGGTTCCGCTCTGAGCAGGAGGTCGTACGCGGCCCGGCGCTCCGGGGTGGCCACCAGCGACCAGGCCGTCTGGAGCTGAGTGAACAGGGCGGTGGCCCGGGACTGATCGAGCCGGGAGAGAGCCGGCCGCCGGACCTGGACGTCGGGATGGAGCTCTCGGGCCCGGGCTCGATAACTGCGGCGCAGCTCGGTCCAGCTGGCGGAGCGGGGCGCTCCCAGCACCGAGTAGACATCGAGCAGCGCGCGCTGCCTGGTCTTCACTTTGGGCGCGTGTCTAACTGCAGGCTGGGGACCAGTCCGCTGCGCTCGGGGGTGGAAGAGGGCCCGGGAGCAGGCTGGGGGCGGGGGAGAGCCTGCTCCGTTGCGGGGACACCTCGCCGGCGACCCGGAGCCTGCTGGTCGCCGCAGCCCCAGTTCCGCCGAGATCGGAGATCGGCCGCTGCGGCCAGCCGAGGGATGTCAGCAGTCGGCCGGCCTCGCCGGCCGGCCGCGCCGCCAGGCCCAGTGGCGCTCCCAGCCAGCCAGCGTGCCGACGTGGGAGCCTGGGGCTGGGCTGGGCCCTGGGCGCTGACCTCAGGTCTGGGCGTGGCCAGCCATCCGGGCCAGCTCGATCTCAGCCAGCTCCGGCTCCAGCTTGCGAAAGAGCGGCGCCGGTTCCCTAAGGCGTTGTCCCGCAGCCAGCCGGCTGGGGGCCCAGCTCACCTCCGGCGTGTCGTAGTCGCCAGTCAGCGCCAGGTGGGGGTCGTCCGCGGGGCCAACCAGTTCCAGGCGCGGCATCGGGGCGATCACCCCCTCGCCCCCCAGCATCTGGTGCAGACGCTGGCAGCTGAAGGGCAGGAAGGGGAGCAGCTGCACCTTGAGGTTGTCGATGCAGTTGAGAGCCACGTAGAGCACCGTCGCGGCGCGCTCCCGGTCGCTGGAGACCAGCCGCCAGGGCTCGTTGTCAGCGAGGTACTGGTTGACCAGGGCCGCCAGACCCATCGCCTCCGCCAAGGCGGCTTTGAAGCGGGCTGCGTCCAGCAGCCTGCCCACCGAATCGAAGCCGGCATCCACCTGTCCGATCAGTGCCTGGTCGGCCTCGGTCAGCTCCGCCGCCTGGGGCACCTCCCCAAAGTGGCGCTTGGCAATGGCGAGGGTCCGATTGACCAGGTTGCCCCAGGTGGCCACCAGCTCGTCGTTGTTGCGGCGGATGAACTCGGCCCAGGTGAAGTCGGTGTCCTGGGTCTCGGGCCCGGCGGCGGTCAGGTAGTAGCGGAGCGAGTCCGGGTCGTAGCGGCTGAGGAAGTCGCGGACCTCGATGGAAATGCCCCGGCTGTTGGAGAATTTCTGGCCCTCCTGGGTCAGGAACTCGCTGCTGACTAGGTTCTCCGGCAGTACCAGCGGCAGGTTGGGTGGCCCGCCCCCCAACTCCCCGCCGCTGCCATAGCCGAGGAGCATGCTGGGCCAGATCACGCTGTGGAAGATGATGTTGTCCTTGCCCATGAAGTAGAAGTGGCTGGCCTCCGGGTTCTGCCACCAAGCCCGCCAGGCCTCGGGCTCACCCCGGCCCAGGGCCCACTCCACACTGGCCGAGAGGTAGCCCACCACGGCGTCGAACCAGACGTAGATCAGCTTGTCATCCCGCTCGGCGAACTCCGGCAAGGGAATGCGAACCCCCCAGTCGATGTCCCTGGTGACCGCCCTGGGCTTGAGGTCGGCCACCACGTTGAGCGAGAAACTGCGCACGTTGCTGCGCCAGCCCGACTTGGACCCGATCCAGTCGGCGAGAGCCCCCGCGAAGGCGGGCAGATCCAGGAAGAAGTGCTCGGACTCCCGGAAGACCGGCGGCTCCCCGTCGATCCTCGAGCGGGGCTCGATCAGTTCGGTAGGGTCCAGCAGCCGGCCGCAGCTGTCGCACTGGTCGCCACGGGCGCCCTCGTAACCGCAGTGGGGGCAGGTACCCTCGATGTAACGGTCGGGCAGGGCCCGCCCGTTGGCGGCCGAGAAGGCGCCATGCTGGGCTTGGCGCAGGAGGTAGCCCCGGTCGTGCAGGGTCTTGAAGACGTCTTGGACCACTCGGGCGTGGTTGGCGGTGGTGGTCCTGGTGAAGAGGTCGTAACTGAGCCCGAGCCGGAGCAGGTCCTCGGCGATGACCTGGTTGTAGCGGTCGGCGATCTGGCGCGGGCTGATACCCTCCCGGTCGGCCGCGACCAGGATGGGGGTGCCGTGCTCGTCGGTACCGCTCACCATCAGCACCATCGCTCCCCGCAGCCGCTGATACCTGGCGAAGATGTCGGAGGGAACGCCGAACCCGGCGACGTGACCGATGTGGCGAGGCCCGCTGGCGTAGGGCCAGGCCACCGCGACCAGCACGTGAGCCGTGCCTGGGCGAGATGCACTCAAGATCGGATCGATGGTAGCCGGTCGACTGTGAGTGAGGTGGAACAATGGCACCCATGAACAGGGACTCACGGGTGCTCTTGGTCATTGCCGACAGCTCCCGGAGCGGCGGGCCCGAGCATGTTCTGACCCTGGCCAGAGAGCTCTCAGCTGCCGGGTGGGCAGCACTGGTGGCCTGTCCGCCGGGCGAGCTCGTCGACCGCTGCGGCGGCGCGGGGATCGCCGTTGCCACCATCTCGGTGGGAGGCAGGAGCTGGGCTACGGCTCCGATCCAGCTCCGCCAGCTGGCCCGGCAGTGGCGCGCGTCCGTCGTCCACAGCCACGGGCTGAGGGCTGGGGCCCTCCTCCGTCGGGCCCGGGCTCAGGCCCCCATGATCCACACCCACCACCTCGACGGATGGTTCGCCTCCGGTGCGGTCAGGCTCATGGTCCACCGCCACGAACTGCGCGCCCTGGGTCGGGCATCCAAGCTGCAGATCGCGGTCTCCAATGCGGTCGCCGCGTTCCTGATCGACGAGGTGGGGACCGACTCGCGCCGGGTCCGGGTGGTACCCAACGGCATCGACCCGCTTCCATTGGTGCCCCGCGCCGCGCCGTCCGGACACCGCGTCGGCGTGCTGGCCAGCCTCACCCTCTCCAAGGGGATCGACACCGCGATTCTGGCGCTGGCCACCCCGGCCGGCCAGACCCTCTCCCTCTTCGTGGGGGGGACCGGGCCTGAGCTCTCGAGCCTGGCGGACCTCGCCTACACCGTCGGGGTAGCGGACCGCGTCAACTTCGTGGGGGAGGTTCGGGACCGGGAGAGGTTCTTCTCTGGCTGCGATCTGGCCTGGGTCCCATCGAGGGCCGAGCCGTTCGGCCTTTCCGCCTGCGAGGCGATGAGTTCAGGGTTGCCGGTGGTGGCCAGCCGGGTGGGCGGCCTGACGGAGATCCTGGATCCACCCCATGCCGGGCTGGTTGTCGGGGCCGGCAATCCCGCCGCCCTAGCCGCAGTCAGCTTGGCCCTGCTGGGCGACCCCGATCGGTACGCGGCCCTGAGCGCCGCCGGGGCGGAGCGCGCTCGCCAGCGCTTCTCGGCCGCTCGGATGGCGGCTCTCACCAGGGGGGTATACCGCGAGGTGATGGGCGTCCAATAGAACAGCTCTTTGGTCTCGCCCCAGCGGGCTGTCCGGCAGAGCCCTGGCTCTCGGCTCTGCCCCGGAGTTGAGAAGGCGGGACCAGGGACGGTGCCCACCCGGTGCTTCAGTTCGAGTCGGGGCCGGGGCGGCTGGAGCAGGGTGAGAATCACGGGCTCGGTCCAGGGCCGTGCCTCCCACTGCAACTTTGTGGTTGCAGTGGGAGGCGAAAACGTGCCCTCTTTGGGCTGCAACTCTCCCCAGTCGCAGGGGCGTGCCTACGAGCGACGACCGTATTGAGCAGCAGGTCATCATCAATGCCAGCGCGGATCGGGTCTGGGACCTTTTGAGCCGGCCCGGCTGGTGGGCGCCGACCGAGGCCGACGCTCCGGTCGATCGAACGCCAGGCCACCAAGTCGTGCGGGAGAGCAAGGATTGGGGGCGATTCGCGGTCGAGGTTGTCGACATCAAGCCCCTGACCTATGTCGCCTTCCGGTGGGCGAGCCAGTTCTCGGGTGAGGAGCTCGGCTCAGGCAGGGCGACCCTGGTCGAGTTCCAGGTCGAGCCCACCAGCGGCGGGATCAGGGTGGCTGTGTTGGAAAGTGGGTTCGCGCCGTTGGATGCGCCGGAATCGGTACGCCGGGCGGCCCTCGACGGCAACGCCGGCGGGTGGGCCGAGGAGTTGCGCGGGCTCCGGGAGCGGGCCGAGCGGTTCCCGAGCCCCTGAGCCCGCACGCCGAAGCCGAGGTCGCTCAGGTCTTTGTGGCTCTCGCCGATCCCACTCGGCGCCGGCTGCCGCGCGGACACTGGAGAGGTGATGCCTTAGGACATGGTCACCTCGTTTCCGGGCCGGCGATGACGGCGTCCAGCTCGAACTGAGCAAGGGCGAACAACGTGCAGCAGGCAGAGGCCGACGGGCGACTCAGCCCGCCCGGCTCCAGCTCAGCCGGCCGGCTGCGCTGACAACCCCTTCGCGGGCTCGAGCTAGGTGTCGGGGTCCGGGGGTCCCAGGCCGCTGCCAACGAAGGCACTCAGAACATCCACGAGGATGTCCCTCTGGGATGCATCCAGCTCCTGCCCGAGACGCCTCAGGGAGCGTCTCCGCCAGCCGCGATACACCTCCAGGGCGCGGGCCGCCCGTGGGGTTGGCGCCAGCCAGACGGTGCGCCGGTCCTGGGGATCGTCCCGGCGCTCAACCAGCCCCTGGCGGATCATCCGGTTGGCCATGGCGGTCGCCGCCGCTCCGGTGATCCCCATCGACGCCGCAAACCGCCGCATGGGCATGCCTTCCGGAGGCAGGCAGCCAACCGCTTCGAGCTGGCGCCAGGTGACCGATCCGAGCTGGCGGCTGACATTGTGCGGAAGGGGCCTGTCCAGGACCGACCGGAGCTGCGGCTGGAGCTTCAGCATCCGTTCCACGAAGTCGTCAACTGGTGCAGTGTCCCTATCCCCAGGCCCATCGCCCGGCTGAAGGTTCACGCAGTGAATTATGTGACTGTCAGAGTCACCGGGCAGTTCCCGGCCGGTTTCGTCGGGGATGGCGGAGATCTGCGCCCCGCGCCTTCGCTGCGGTGCGGGGGCAGCTGCGGTGGTGCCCGCCGTCCGCCGGGCGGCCCGCTGATCGCGATGAAACCGAGTCGGGAGACGGCCCGTTTAACCGGACGTGCCTCTCAGCGCTGAGCGCTCCCGTTTGGCCGATGGCCTGGACCGCTGTCATGAGGCGGCGGTGCTCCTGAACACCGCGCTGACCGACCTGTCAGACGCCGAGGCCAGGGAGCTCGCCCTCGACGCCGTGGCGGCGGTGGCCCGGCTGGAGCGGCGGCTTCAGCTCCTCGCGGAGGCCTTCCGAATCGCCGAGAGCTTCCTCGCCGCCGACCAGTTCCTGGTGTCGGGCGCCGACACGGACGAGCAGGAGCCGGTGGCCTCGGTCCTGGGCCGACCCGCCCGCATCGGAAGCTCCGACTAGCGCTCGCCCCTGGCCGCCTACTCCTTGGAGGACGGGTAGTAGGGGTTGGTGCCCTCGGCGTGATCGGTGGTATCGACCACCTCGACGATCTCCTCGAAGCGCTCCAGGATGGCGGTCCGCACTCCCTGGGACAAGGTGGTCTCGGCGAGGCCGCAGCCCTGGCAGCCGCCCCCCATCTGCACGTAGGCGACGCCATCGGCGATGTCGAGCAGACCGATGTAGCCGCCGTGGCCGGCCACCGCCGGGTTGATCTCCTGATCGAGCATGCGCTGGACCGCCTGGGCCAGGGGATCCTCATCGGGGTCGTAACCGGTCTCCAGACTGAGCGCTCCGGAGACCGGGTCGGCCTCCACGCGGGAGCCGACCACATGGCGGGTGATGACCCGAGGAGCCACGAAGAAGATGTCGGGTGCCCCCTCCACCAGCACCTCCTCCGGCTTCAGCCCGCCCGCCTCAACCAGATCGAAGTTGAAGGTCAGCCGCTCGCCCTGGAGTAACCCCGGGGTCACCGAGACCCATGCCTCGGGGTGCCCCTGGCGCGCTCGGAAGCTCCGGATCCGGGCCGCGGCCCGCTCACTCAGCTGAAGCCGGGGCACGTCCCCCCTGGTCTTGGTCTCCACTTGTCCCAGTCTGACGCGACGGGCTGGAGAGTGCCTGTGGCGCGCCGCTCGGTGGGCGGGGGATCCGCGATCCAGGCCGGTCATCGATGCGGTCGAGGCAGCGGCCGTCCGCGGAGGCCTGAGGCCGCTTGTCGTCGCCTGGCAGGACTCGACCCCGCCCACCGGGCGGGGGCTGGAGGGACTAGCCGGGCGTGACCGTCACTTCGTCCGCCGGCCGGCCGGCCGACGCGTCCGCGCCCCGCCAGGCGAAGGCCGAGCTCCTCGACCAGCTGACGCTGGGGGTGTTGGAGCTCACGTCATCCGCGGCCTGGGCCCGGTGGCTGCAGGTGAGCCGCCGCTTCCACCGCTACAGCTTCCCGAACCAGATCCTGATCCTGAGCCAGCGCCCAGATGCCACCTGGGTGGCCGGGTATCGGGCCTGGGTCCGGCTGGGCCGGCAGGTGCGCCAGGGGGAGAGGGCGATTCGAATCCTGGCTCCGTGCCTGGTCGTCCCGGAACCGGCGGAGGGAGAGGGGCCGCCGTCCCCCACCCTGCTCGGGTTCCGAGTTGCCCACGTGTTCGACCTGGCCCAGACCGCCGGAGAGGAGCTTCCCCAGCCGGTGCGGACCCTCACCGGGCCGGGTTCGCCGGACCAGCTCGGCAAGCTGGCCCGGCACGCCGTGGATCTGGGGTTCGACCTTCAGTTCAAGGCTCTCCGGGGCGCCAGGCACGGGGACTGCTCCCACGCCCTGCGGCGGATCCGGGTCAGCAGCGAGCTGGCCCCGGCCCACCAGCTGAAGACGCTGGCCCACGAACTGGCCCATGCGATCCTCCACGGGCCCGAGTTCCAGGGCTCCAGGGCACTGGCGGAGCTGGAGGCCGAGAGCGTCGCCTATGTGGTCTGCCAGGCGTTGGGGGTGGAGAGCCGAGACTACAGCTTCGGCTACCTGGCCACCTGGTCGGGAGGCGGTCCGGAGGCGGCACGGCTGGTGATCGCCGCCGGAGGGCGAATACTGAAGGCCGCCTCCTCGATCCTGGATGCGAAGGACGACCAACCGGCACCCTGAGGGGACCCAAGCCCCCGTCGCGGCCACTCCAGCGCGGGCGCGCTCCGACCCGGCCTTGACAAAATGAGCCGCCACTCATAGGGTCGGAGGCGGAATCAGGGGGTGATCAGGGGTGTCCAGCAGCAACTTCGACGTCTTGTTCCCGGAGGTGGAGGTTGAGGTCTCCGACCGAGGCCTTGCTGCCTTCCGCGACCAGGATGCCATGCGGGTCAAGTCACGCCTCATCGAGCTCGTCCTGGTGCGGCGCTTGGAGCTGGGGCTGACCCAGGAGCAGCTGTCACAGCGCTCGGGCGTGGCCCAGACGGAGATCAGCCGGATAGAGCGGGGCCGAAAGACCCCCAACCTGGACACCTACGCGCGGCTGGCCGCGGCGCTCAACTTGGATCTGATCGCGAGGAGACCACAACGGGTGGCCAGCCGGCGGCGGCCGCGCGTCTGAGGCCGGTCGCCGCTCTCACACGAGGCTTGAGCATCCTCAGCTCGGTGCCAGCGCCTGCGGACAACCCGCCCCGGCGCGGATTCCCAGCGCGTTCCTTGTCGCGATGCGTCGGGCGACCGTCGCCGCCGGGATGAGGCAAACCGCAGCGGCTGGCGCGACCATCCGTCCGGGTGGTCTCCACGCCCTCACCGAGAGTGAGGAGGATCCTCATGCCGATCGGCCGTCTCCGCCGGGACGACGGAGTCGGGACCACGACGCCATTCCCAGGGGGTCTGGTTCAGGGGCCGGCAGCTGCGGTCAGGGCAGCCCGCCTCTTGGCGGCCGGCACCATCGCTTGGACAAGGCTCAGGCTACAGTTTGGCTCTGAAGCAGCGCGAAGGGCGAGACGGCAACCCGATGAAGGCGCTCCATGTTGCCGATGGCAGCGAATGGCGCGCGTGGTTGGTGAGCAACGCCAAGACCTCCGAGGGGGTCTGGCTGCTCTACTACAAGAAGAGTTCGGGAAAGCAGCGGATTCCCTATGAGGACGCCCTCGACGAAGCTCTCTGCTTCGGCTGGATTGACAGCAAGATCAGAAAGGTCGACGAAGCCAGCTACGCGCAGCGGTTCACGCCCCGCAAACCCAGCAGTCGCTGGTCAGCCTCGAACGTTCGGCGCATGGAGAGACTGATCCGAGACGGGAGGATGACCCAGGCCGGGATGGATGCCTTCGCGTCTCACCAGACCCGGAGGGCCCCACCCCTGCCAACCCAGCTCCCGCGAGGCCTGGAGGATAGATTTAAGGCGCAGACTGCGGCGTGGGGCAACTTCGAGCGCCTCTCTCCCTCGTACCGGCGCCTGGCCATCGCCTGGGTCGCCGGCGCCAAGAAGGAAGAGACTCAGATCAAACGCCTCAATCAGCTCGTCGAGTCCTCAGCAGCCAACAAACGCCTCGAGTTCATGTAGCCGATCTCACGCTGGGTCCCCTTGGAATCCGGCGGCAGGGGGCCGGGGCTCAGTCACTCCAGGGGGCCGGGCTCAGCGGTCGATCTCAGCTCTGGAGCAGACGGCGAACCTCGCGGGCGATCTCCAGGTCCTCTCGGCTCTCTATGACCATGGTCGAGGCCGGCGCGTCCGCCGCACCGATCTGCCGGTCCCCTATCCCGGATCGGTTGCCCTCGGGGTCGATGTGGATGCCCAGAAAGCCCAGACCGTCGCAGCACTCGCCCCGGATTCGCGGGGAATTCTCCCCCACCCCGCCGGCGAACACCAGAGCGTCGAGCCCGCCCATGGCCGAGGCCATGGCTGCCACCCCGGCGCGCAGGCGGTGCAGATAGACGCCGATCGCCAGAGCGGCGGCGGGGTCACCGGAATCGCGCCTGCTCAGAAGCACCCGGATGTCGGCGCTGCCGCCCAGGCCGAGCAGCCCGGATCGGTACTCAAGGGTTGCCGCGAGTTCGGCGGGAGCCATCCCCACGTGTTCCTCGAGCCAAAGCACCAGGCCGGGATCGACGTTGCCACATCGCGTCGCCATCACCAGGCCCTCGAGTGGCGTGAACCCCATCGTGGTGTCGACGGAACGGCCATCTGCGACCGCACACAGGGAAGCTCCGGCCCCAAGGTGGCAGGTGACCAGGCGAAGCCCCTTCGCCGGGCGCCCGAGGATGGCGGCGGCCTGTCGGGAGAGGTAGGCGTGTGATAGCCCGTGAAAGCCGTAGCGGCGCAGATTCCAGCGCTCGCGCCACGCCTGGGGCAGGGCATAAGAGGCCGCCGCGTCGGGCATGGTGACGTGAAAGGCAGTGTCGAAGCAGGCCACCGCCGGCACTCCGGGGAGGGCCGCCTTGGCGGCATCGACACCGGCAATCGACTTCGGCTGATGGAGGGGAGCGAGTTCCGTCAGGGCCCTCAGCCGCCGCTCGACCTCCGGCCCGAGCCGCACTGCAACGGTGAACTCGGTGCCGCCGTGCACGATCCGGTGTCCGACCGCGTCGATGGGACCCAGACCGCGGATCTCCTCCTCCACCGCCGAGAGGGCGGCCGCTTCATCGAACGCCGCCAGGTCCTTGGCCGCGGAGACGGTGTCGTCCGTCTCCACTACTCGAAGCTTGAGGCTGCTCGATCCGGCGTTGACAACTAGGACACGCACTGTCTCTCCGCGGCCGGCCCCTTCCCGGCGCGAAAGTCGAGAGGGCCTACACCCTGCTCGCGAAAGTGGAGGCGGCAGTCGAGCCCCCCGTCGATAGTCGTCTGACGGAGATGACCCTGCCCGGCGAGCGCCCTCGGCCTGCCACCGGCGGCGTCGATGATGAGGTCGCAGCGGTCGAGGTCGTTCGCCAGCACTGGGTCAAACCGAGCGTGGTGGTGCATTCTTCCCGGCAACCGCTGACCTGGGGGTTGAGCCATCGCCGCCTCGAATTGGGCCGACGAGGAGGGAATGGTAGTGCATGCCGGCGCATGACGGGTCTCCGGGGGGCACCGCTTCCGGTTACCTGGGCGCCCTGCCTGCGGTGAGGGAATGATTCTCACCGCGGAGGTAGGAGTCGATTGGGAGTCGGTGCCCGCTTGCCCGGGGCACGCCGCCGAGGCCTGGGCGTGCACCTCGTGGGGCCATGGGAGCGTCACCACCGCACGTCTGAAGGCCAGGCCGCAGCCGCCCGTTGTCCCCGCTGATCTGGGTAATCTTGCCCCGCGTGTCCGCCAGGTCCGTCCGAGGATTCCAGCCGCTGGCGGGAGTCGACGAGGAACCAGGGCCTCACCACCGCCTCCGGGACAATCCCCAAGCCGCGCATCACAAGGTGTTCAACGCTGGAGGTCAGGTGTGCTGGGCAGCGCCATTGGGCCCGGCCCAACGGCGCTGCCCGCAACGATCAGGATTCTCGCGTCACCTCAGCTTGTTGGTATTGCCGCTATGTCTCCGAGGCGCGGGTGGCGGCTGCTTCCTTCCGCACGCTGCCCACGGAGAGGACGAAGTAGACAAGGCCGCCGACGAGAATGCCGACCACCCAGCTGAAGTCAGCACCTCCGGTAGCCTTGGAAAGCGGGCCCGTAAAGGAGGGCACGTAGAAGGCGGCATCGATCCACAGCATCGCGGCCACCATTCCCAGCGCCTGAGCGACAAGCGCCTTCCAGTTCACACCGCCGTTCCGCCAGTACAGTCCGCCAATCCTCGACACCAGCGAGCCGGTGTCGTAGCGGCCACGGCGGAGCAGGTAGTCGACCATCAAGATCCCGAACCAGGGTCCGAGCCAGACCACGATGTAGTCCAGGAAGCCCGACAGGTCGGTGTAGAACTTGCCCTTGAAGATCACCAGGGCGGTGACGGCCCCGGCCACGATGGTGTCGATGACGACCGCTCCCCAGCGCTTGATCGGCAGCCCCAAGGCCTGAAGCGTCACCGACGACGAGTACATGTCGATCGAGTTGATGGCGAACAGCTGGGGGAGGACCAGGATGAGGAAGGGCCAGAAGAACCAACTCGCGAACGAGGATGGCACGCCGGTCACAGCGGTCACGCTCGGGCTCACAATGAAAGCCAGCGCTCCCAGAATCTCCAGCAGGATCGCGGGGATGGCGCCGCCCAGGGTGGCGGCCCAGAACGTCCTGGCCTTGGGTGTCGAGCGGGGCAGGTAGCGCGAGTAGTCGGCGGCATTCTCGGTCCAGCCCAGGCCACCAGCCGAGACGATCAGCACTACGGCAGTGGTCCACAGCGCCCACGAGCCTGACTGATGGAAGTGGGAAAGGTTGACATGGGGGATGACCAGCACCGCCATGATCACGAAGAGCACGATGAAGACGTAGGACAGGTAGCGCAGGAGCCTGGTGATCATCGCGTGGCCGAGGAACGGCACTATGAACTGAATCAGGACGGCCGCGACTATCAGGATGGCCTTGAGCCCGGTCCCGACCCCGATGCCGCCCTTGACGAACATCGCCACGGCCACCAGCACGACAAGCACGATGCCCTCGATCTCAAAGCCCACCTGGGTGAGCCAGTTGAAGAACGAGACCACCCGGTTGCCGTTGATCCCGAAGGGGGCTCTGGAGACCATGAAGGCCGTGGTGCCGGTCTCTGGCCCGGGCAGGCTGGCCCAGCCCAGGAATGAGTAGAAGAGGTTGCCAACCAGGATGGCGAGCACCGCCTGGCCGAATGAGAGTCCGAATGAAATCGCCAGAGCTCCGTAGACCAGGAACTCAACGTTCCAAATCGCCCCGGCCCAGAGCCAGAACAGCCCTGAGGGCTTCATCTTCCTGTCCGCGTCAGGGATCAGATCGATGCCGCGCTGCTCGACCTTGAGCGCCGAGTACTCCTCCGTCGCCGGGACGGGCGCGCCCTGCCCTACATTGGTCGGATAGTTCCTTGCCAAGGCATCCCCCCTGTGATCTGGGCCGTTGGACTCGCCGGAAGTTCCCGCCACTATAAGGCTAGCCGGCGGTTCCCGGCTGGGTTCGGTTGGACCCCAGCCGGGGCGGGGTTGGGAGCTGCCCCCGGTCAGCGGCGGGGTAGCCGCGAACAGGCGTCTGCGGCGGTAGCAGCAGCGGGTGAAGCTGGCCGCCTGGACCCGGGTCAATGGCGTCCGCCCTAAGACCGCCGTTCGTGGGGGGAAGGCACGCTCCCGGCGCCGGCACGCACGGTCGGTCCGCGGCCCATCCTGGTGGAGACCGGGCCGCCCGGAGTCCCCGGGGCCGTCGCGATCTGCGCCCGCGCCTCCTCCCCCGACCGACCGGCAGATATCGAGTGCCAGGTGGGTCGGCTGGCGGAATCGGCGGCCTCGCACTCGTTACCGGTGAGCCGGACCTTCGCCGAGGTGGGCTCGGGGTTGAACGGATCTCGCCCCAGGCTGCGGCGGCTGCTGCCGGATCGGACGGTCAGGACGATCGTAACCGAGCATCTCACCAGCCTTCGCGCCCGGCTCTACGGGAGGTGCTCAGCCTGCACCAGAGCGGCTCGAGCCCTGGGGGCCGACGCGCCGGCCGGCCGGTGGAGGTCGCCTGAATGGCGAGAGCCCGCCGCGCGTGCGATATACGCCGACGGGGCGGATGACGGACCGGGAGCTCTCCCGGCAGCTCGCGGTGAAGCACGAACCGGGGTCACCCCAAGGCTCGCGCCCGGGGCCGGGGTCCTCGATCACGGCAGAGCTCCTGTCCCGATGGGCCCGGTGATCAGGAATGGTGGCCGCTCCCCCACCGTCGCCGGGCCGCGTCGGCGTCCCCGGGCCAGAGCGATCGAGGGCCGATCGCGTCTCCAGGATCAAGAGCCCGAGCTGCGCCTGGTGAGAGCCGACCCGGTTCCCGAGGAGCCTGAAGCACCTGGCCTCCACCCCAAGTGGCATCGTCGGTCTTCCGCGTTCCGGCCTCACGCATCACTGCGTCGATGGTGGCCGGCCCTTCAACTCGGGTACTGGCAGAAGCCCCGCACGATGAACCGCCCGTCGCCGCGCCGGCCGACGTATTGGCCCCGGTCCAGCACCACCGAACCCCGCAGAAGCACCGTTTCCACCCGCCCCGAGATCTCCATGCCCTCGTAGCAGGAGTAGTCCACTGCCATGTGATGGGTGCTGGCGGAGATCGTGCTCCGCGCAGAGGGGTCGTAGATCACCACGTCGGCGTCGGCCCCTGGCCGCAGGCTGCCCTTACGGGGATACATGCCGAACATCTTGGCCGGCGAGGTCGAGGTCACGTCGACCCAGCGGGTGAGGCTGAGCATGCCTCGCACCACCCCTTGGTGGATCAGGTTCATGCGGTGCTCCACCCCGGGCAGCCCGTTGGGAATCTTGGAGAAGTCACCGCGGCCCAGGTCCTTCTGCCCCTGGAAGCGGAAGGGACAGTGGTCGGTGGCGACCACCGACAGGTCGCCGCCGTGGAGGCCGCGCCAGAGGGCCAGCTGATCGTGGCTCGACCTCAGCGGCGGGGAGCAGACGAATTTGGCACCTTCGAATCCGTCCCTGGCCAGATCGTCCTCGGAGAGGAAGAGGTATTGGGGGCAGGTCTCCGCGAAGACCGGCTGGCCCCGGTCGCGGGCCCCCACCACCTCCGCCAGCGCCGCCGCCGCCGAGACGTGCACGATGTACAGGGAGGCTCCGGCCACCCTGGCCAGCTGGATCGCCCGATGGGTGGCCTCCCCCTCCAGGACCGCCGGCCTGGTCGAGGAGTGGAAACGGGGAGCCACCTCACCGCGGGCCAGGGCCTGGGCCACCAGCAGCTCGGTCGCGATCCCGTTCTCGGCGTGAATCTGGATCAGGGCCCGGTTGTGGGCGCCGTGCTGGAGCGCAGCCAGGATCTGGCCATCCGTGGAATAGGAGACACCGGGATAGGCCATGTAGAGCTTGAAGCTGGTCACTCCCTCATCGACCAGCTGGTCCATCTCGCGCAGGGAGGACTCGTTGACATCGGCGAAGCCCATGTGAAAGCCGTAGTCGGCAGCGCAGTTGCCCTCCGCCTTGAGCCGCCAGCTCTCCAGCGCGTCATGCAGCGACCCACCCCGGATCTGGCTGGCGAAGTCCACGATGGTCGTGGTACCCCCCCAGATGGCCGCCCTGGTGCCGGTCTCAAAGGAGTCGGAGGCGACCGTGCCCGCGACCGGCAGCTCCATGTGGGTGTGGGCGTCCACCCCGCCCGGCAGCACGTACCTGCCCGCCGCCTCCAGGACTCGGTCCGCCGACTCTGCGAAGGCCTGGCTCAGCTCCGACCGGGCGGCGGCCAGGCCGACGACCCGCTGGTCTTCGATCAGCACGTCCGCCGGCTCGGCCGAGTCCGCAGTCAGGACGGTGCCACCCCGGATGATCAGGCGCGCCACCTCAGCTCATCTCCCGGCTCGCTCGGCCAGCGCCGGGGCCGCCCCTGAGACCTGGCTGCGGTTCGACCGGCTCGGCATCAGGGCCGCCGGTGGCGCTTGTCGAATCGGCGCCCTCCCGGCCCGCGGCCGGTGAGGCTCCGGAAAATGCCACCCGTCGCGCTGGCGCCGCCCCGAGGTGCCGCGGCCATCAGTCCCTGGTGATTCGCGTGCCGGTCTCGCCCCGCAGCGCTCGCTCGATGTTGGCAGGGTTGGTCACGATCGCCTCCTTGCCACCGGCGTCGAGATAGTTGAGCACGGCCTGGATCTTCGGAGCCATGCTGCCGGCGGCGAAGTGGGTCCCCTGTTGCAGGTACTCGCGGGCCTGCGCCGCCGTCAGATGATCGACGTCGTGCTGCTCCGGGGTACCGAAGTACAGCGCCACCTTCTCCACCGCGGTGGAGATCAGCAGCAGGTCCGCCCCCAGTTTTGCCGCCAGCAGGGCGGAGGCGAGGTCCTTGTCAATGACCGCCGCGACCCCTCGCAGCTGCCCTTCGTCGTCGGCGACCACGGGGATCCCCCCGCCGCCCACGGTGATGACGATCGTGCCACTCTCGACCAGCCGCCGGATCGCGGGCAGCTCCACGATGCGCTTCGGGAGTGGGGACGCGACCACACGGCGCCAGCCCCGGTTGGCATCCTCGATCAGGGCCCAACCGTCCGCCCGCCGGCGCTCGGCCATCGCCTCGTCCATGAAGGAGCCTATGGGCTTGCTGGGGTGGGAGAAGGCCGGGTCGTCAGCCGCCACCACGGTCTGGCAGATGACAGTGACCGCCTCGCGGTCGATCCCCAGATCCAGAAACTCGTTGTGGAGGTTCTGCTGAAGTTCGTAGCCGATGGCGCCTTGGGAGTCGGCCCCGCACACGTCGAGCGGCACCTCATGGAGCTCGTGCGCAGCGAGCTCGGAGCGCCGGAGGATGAAGCCCACCTGGGGGCCGTTGCCATGACTCACGACCACCGTCCAGCCCGCCTTCACCATCGCCGCGATGTGGTGGCTGGTCTCCTTGGCGGCGAGGTTCTGGTCCTCAACCGATTGGTGTGCCTTGTCGGTGATCAGCGAGTTGCCCCCGATCGCCACCACCGCGGTTCGCTCGGCCCTGGCCGCGCTCATCGCATCGTCAGGGCCATCACGGCCTTCTGCCCGTGGAGGCGGTTCTCGGCCTGGTCATAGACCGCGGAGTGGGGCCCGTCGATGACCCCGTCGGTCACCTCGACGTTGCGTGCCGCCGGCAGGGGGTGCATGAAGATGGCATCCTCGCTCGCGGTGGCCATGTGGGCTTCGTCGGTCATCCAGGACCGGTACTTGTTGATGAGGCGGGTCTCCTCGGCCTCGTCCGAGGTGGTGACCATCGCTCCCCAGCTCTTGGCATACACCACGTCGGTACCCCGGAAGCCGGCCTCGAAGTCGTCCATCAGCTCGAAGCCGACATGGGCCCGCCGCGCGTTCTCCTTCATCTGCTCGACTATCTCGGGCATCAGAGCGAACTCCGGCGGGTGGACCAGGCGCACGTTCATGCCGAAACGCGGCAGCAGCAGCGCCAGGCTCTGCGGCGCACTCACCGGCTTCAGGTAGGTCGGATCGTGCGCCCAGCTCACCGTGGCGGTCCGGCCCCGGAGGTCCTTGAAGCGCTCGAGGATCGTCATCAGGTCCGCCAGGGCCTGGTGGGGGTGGTAGACCTCGCACTGCATATTGAGCACCGGGACGCGGCTCGCCTCGGCGACGTCCCGGATGTAGCGGTTGCCCACGCCCCAGTCCACGTTGCGGATCGCGATCCCGTCGTTGTAGCGGCCGAGGATCTCCCCGATCTCCTTCGCCGTGTCGCCATGCGCGATCTGAGTGGTCCGGGATTCGATGAACTGCGCATGTCCTCCGAGCTGCGCCATTCCGGCCTCGAAGGACGCCCGGGTCCGGGTCGAGGAGAAGAAGAAGAGCATGGCCAGCACCTTGTCGCGCAGGAGCGGATGGGGGATCCCCAGCGCGCGCTCCCGCTTCAGAGTGAAAGCCACGTCGAGCAGGGTCTCGATCTCGCCCAGGGTCCACTCCTGCAGGTCGATCATGTCGCGCCCGCGCAGGTCTGTCTGCATGGCCGTCAGTCCACCGCGCCGAGGACGAGTGCGAGCAGAGCCATGCGCATCACCACCCCGTTGAAGGCCTCGACCCAGTAGCGGGCGTGGCGAGTGGCGTCGACCTCGACCGGCAGCTCGTCCATCCGGGGCAGCGAGTGCACCACGATCGCCCCACCCTTGCCCTTGGTCCGGAGCAGCTCCCGGGTGACCCGGTAGGCGGCGGGAGTGCGACCCTTGTCCTCGGTCGCCTCGACGCGCGACTGGGTGTAGTCGGGCTGCACCACGGGCTCCATGTAGATGACATCGGCGCCCTCGATGCAGGCCTCGACGCTCTCCATCTCCTGGTAGCGGACGCTGCGCTCATCGAGCTCGGCCTTGAACTCCGGGAGCAGCGACATGTCCGGCGGGGAGACCACGAACGCCTCCATGTCGAACTGGGACATCGCGTAGAGGATGGAGTGCATCGTGCGCATCCGCATGTCGCCGACCAGCAGAACCTTCAAGCCATCGAGGGTGCCCTTGTCCTGCCAGATGGTGTACAGGTCGGTGAGCACCTGGGTGGGGTGCTCGCCCCATCCGTCCCCGCAGTTGATGACCGGTACCGAGGCCCATTTTGCCGCCTCGTGCGGCGCGCCCTGCTGGAAGTGGCGCATGGCGATGACATCGCCGTAGTACTCGAGCATGTGCACCGTGTCCTTGATCGACTCCTGATAGAAGTCGCCCGCCCTGGTCATCTTGGCATCGGAGAAGCCGAGGACGTGGCCGCCGAGACGGTGCATTGCTGCCTCGGTGGCCAGCCGGGTGCGGGTGCTCGGTTGGTAGAAGGCGGTGAGCAGAGTCTTGTGCTGGAGCAGGTCACCGTTGCGCCGCTCGGCTGCATACGGCTTGAGTTCGTCGGCCACCCGGAAGGTCTGGAAGTACTCCTCTCGCTCCATGTCCTTCAGGGACAGAATGTCGCGGCCGAGAAAGCTCCTCATGCCTGTTCTCCCTTCCAACTCCTGCTCATATACATCTCCTTCTGCTGCCACTTCGCCGGCAGCTGGCGGGCACCTCGGTGCACGGGCCTTGAGCTGGCCCTGGCGCACGGAAAGCCCGGCGCCGCAGCCATCATAGCTCGGGCGCCGCAAAGGGGGTGGACCTGTGGGTCAGGCGGTCGCCGGGGCGCCGACCTGGGCGTTGAACTCGGCGATGAGCTCATCCCAGGCTCCTACCTGTTCCATGAGCCCATCCCAGAATGCCTGGCGCCGACGCACCTCGAAGGCCTCGAGCGACACTCCCTGCTGTTCCACCCAGGTGAAGTAGCCAAGGTTGAAGATCCGGGTCCGGTCCTGGTGCCGAAGCTCCAGCAGCTCGGAGTGCTCGGCATCCTGCAGATCTCGCGCCAGGGCGGCCAGGGCAGCTGGTTCGTCCAGGCCCTCAGGGAAGTCACGCCGGACCCGAGCCTGACGCTGGTCGGCGTACATCGCCGCCCCGTCGGTGGCCAGGGTCAGGACCAGGTCCTCTGGACCCAGCTCAAAGTGGCGGGCCACCGCCACGGCAGCCACCACGTTGGCCAGCGCCGACAGGCCGAAGTGGGCCATCCCCGCCAGCAGCGATCGCTCCAGACCGGGGGCCTGCTGCAGAGCCGCCAGCCCTTCCTTGGTGTGGAAGATGGCATCCAGCCGGTCGGTGTTGCGGTCCGACACCGCCACCACCACGTCGGTGTTCATGACGTTGTGGATGAGGGGAATGTGCTTGTCACCGATGCCCTGGATGTTGTGGTCCCCGAAACCGTTGCGCAACATGGTGGCGCACTCCACCGGTTCCGCGGCCACGGTTCGCGTCCCCAATCGCTGCTTCAGGTGGTCGCCAGCGCCGAGGGAGCCCGATGAGCCGGTGGTGGCGACGAAGGCGAAGGGCTGCAGCTGGGGTCGCTGGACCCGCAGGTGCTCCACCAGCCGCTCCAGGGCCCGCCCGGTGCAGAGGCGGTGGACCACATAGTTGGGGTACTCGGCGAACTGGTTGAGGATCACGTTGCGCTCGTCCTCGGCCAGTTCCTGGCAACGCTCGTAAATCTCCCGCACGTTGCTCTCACCACCGGGCGTGGTGATGACGTCGCTGGGTTCCGCGACCCAGCGACGCAGCCACTCGAAGCGCTCGGTGCTCATGTCCTCGGGGAGTACCGCGACGCCCCGGCATCCCAGCATCCGGGAGATCGCCACCCCGCCGCGGCAGAAGTTCCCGGTCGACGGCCAGACCGCGCGCTGCGAGGTGGGGTCGAAGCCACCGCTGACCAGACGCGGTGCCAGGCAGGCGTACGCAGCCAGCACCTTGTGGGCCCCGATCATGGGGAAGCGGTCCGCCAGGGCGACCACGATGGTCGCGGGGACGCCGGTCAGTTCCGGCGGGAGCACAAGGTGGCTGGGCACGGGGACCAGGCTCCGCCGGTCGGCTCCGTTGTACCAGTGAACCCGGTAGAGGTTGCGGGGGTCGGGGGCGTCGGGGTCGATGCCGATCAGCTGGGAGAGGAGCTGAACGTCAAGGCTGCTGGGGTCAGCGAGCTCTGCGAAGGTCGGTAGGACGATGGCGAGTTCACGGCAGCGCGCGACCGCCTGCCGGTATGCGGTCGGATCGGTGATGCCCCCTGCTGTCTCCACCATCACTCACCTCTCTCATCGACCGGTGATCCAAAGTCGTGGCCTCGGGGCCCAGTGCGCGGGCAGGATACCATCCCGCCACGACGCTTCCGGCGAGTGCCAGCCCAGCTTGATTCGATCTCAGCCAGCATGGGCGCGGGCCGTCCCAGGGGGCGGATGTGAAACTCCGCTTCCATGAGTGGCTTACCGTCGTTGTCGCCTTGGCAAGCGTTTTGTGACGCCCTGCTCGCCCGGGAGCGGGGCCGCTCAGGAACCGGGACCGTGCCTGCCGTCAGCGCTCCTGCGGTGGCGGTGGCGCTGCCGCGGCCGTCCGGAGACACGCACAGGCGAGGGGCTCAAACCAATTCCAGGATTGGCTCTCCCGGTTGGCTGTCCCGCACCTCTCCGATCAGCACCGCGGAGGGCAGCAACTCGACGAGGTGGGCAGCGCGGTCGGCCCCGAGCGTGATCACCAGTCCTCCGCTGGTCTGAGCGTCGCAGGCCAGGATGAGCAGGGCATCGGGGACGTCAGCCGCGATTCGAGTAACGGTTCGGGCCAGCTCCAGATTGCGCCTGGTTCCTCCCGGGATGCGTCCCTGCGCGACCAGGTCGAGGGCACCCGGCAGCAGGGGAAGGTCTGCGGCTCTAACTGTGACTTGAACTGACGAAGCCCGGGCGAGGTTGTGGAGGTGGCCCAGGAGCCCGAAGCCGGTCACATCGGTGGCGGCGTTGGCGCCGGCCTCGACCATGGCCTGGGCCGCCGCCCGGTTGAGCTGGCGCATGGTGGCGACCGCACCTGCCAGGACCGTCGCTGCCACCTGCTGAGCCTTGTGAGCGTTGAGGATCACCCCCGTTCCCAACGGTTTGGTGAGGAAGACCAGGTCTCCGGCGCGAGCGGTGGCGTTGGTGATCATCCGGCGGGGATCGACCGAGCCCAGCACCGCGCATCCGAAGATCGGCTCGGGACTGCGGATGGAGTGGCCGCCGGCGATCGCGCAGCCGGCTTCGGCCGCCACCTCCGCGCCCCCCTCGAGGATCTGCCGGAGGATCTGCCCGTCGAGGTTGGCCAGGTCGAAGCCCACCAGGTTCAGGAGCAGGAGGGGAGTGCCACCCATCGCGTAGATGTCGGAGAGGGCGTTGGCGGTGGCGATGCGACCGTAGTCGCGGGGATCGTCGACTGGGGGCGGGAAGAAGTCGGTGGTGGCGACCACGGCCAGGCTGTCGCCAACCCGGTATACGGCTGCATCGTCCATGGTCTCGGCCGAGACCAGCAGGTCGCCGCTCGCCGGGGAGGCGATCCCGGCCAGGATGGAGGCCAGGTCGGCCTGGGCGATCTTGGCGGAACACCCGCCCTGCCCGGTGAGCTCTGTCAGTCGCACGGATCCCGCCACGCCATCTCCTTCACCCTCGCACAGGACGGCACCCGCAGCCGTGGCCCAACCGGCTACAGCACCGGCCAGCGTGGGCCGGGGTCGATTCCGGTGGACCGGTAGAGCCGCCCAGCTCGCTCCCGGGCCTGAGCCACCGCTCTCTCCTCGTCGATGGTGAGCAACCGCCCATCCCGGACCAGCCACCTGCCATCGACCATCACCGAGTCCACGTCAGCCCCGGTGGAGGCGTAGACCAGCGAGGAGACCGGGTTGAGGCCGGGCGCCATGTGGGCGCGCTCACGGTCGACGACCACCAGGTCAGCCTTCTTGCCCACCTCGAGCGAACCGATCTCGTGCTCCCAGCGCAGCGCCTTGGCTCCATTGATCGTGGCCATCTCCAGCACCGTCTCCGCGGGCACGACGGTGGGGTCCCGTGAGACCGCCTTGTGAACCAGGGCCGCCAGCTTCATCTCCGCGAGGAGGTCGTAGGTGTTGTTGCTGGGACCTCCGTCGCAGCCGAGGGCCACGTTCACCCCGGCTGCCAGCAGCTTGGGGACCGGGCAGACCCCCGAGCCCAGCTTGGAGTTGGAGGAGGGGTTGTGGGACACGCTGGTGCCGGTCTCGGCCAGGATGCGAATGTCCTGGTCATCGATCCACACCATGTGCACCAGGACCACGTCAGGACCCACCAGGCCCACGCTGCGGGCGAACTCCACGGGAGACATCTGGTACGTCTGGCGCAGGAACTGGCGGTCCGCCTCGATCTCGGCCAGGTGCATGGTGATCTCCATGCCCCGGCTCCGGGCCTCGGACACCATCTCCCGGTAGAGCTCGGGAGACACCCCCCCCGGGGTCCGGGGGCCGAAACCGACGTGGATCCGGCCGTCGGCCGCCCCGTCCCAGCGGTCGAACATGTCGAGCGTGGTCAGCAGGCTCTCCTCGCGGGTCTCGCGCAGCCCCATCGGCATGGCGTTGTCCTGGGTTGCGTAGGTGGCGATGTCCATCACCTTCTTGGTCAGGCAGGCGCGGATGCCGGTGTCGACGACCACTTGGGCCACTCCGTCGAAGCCGTACCGATGCGCCAGGCCCGACTCCAGAAACGTGGTGGTGCCGGACCTCAACATCTCGGCGATGCAGAGGCGGGCGCTGACCACGCCATCCTCGTGGTCATAACTGCCCTGCAGCACCCACACCCGCTCGCAGAGCCATTGGACCAGCGCCATGTCGTCAGCGCAATCGCGGATCATCGCCTGCGCTTCGTGGACGTGGGTGTCGACCAGCCCGGGGATGATCAGCTTGCCGGCGAGGTCGATCTGCTCCTCATCAGGATAGGCGCGCAGAACCTCGTCGGCCGGGCCCACCGCCGCGATGCGGTCCGCCCGCGCCACCAGCGCGCCGCGGCGAAAGATCCTGCGCCCGGGATCCACCGTGATGATCGTCGCCCCGTTCAAGAGCATGCCCGACCTCCTGGCCGATTCGACCCGGGCGCGCGGATGGGCCCGGGGACGCCCCTGCCGCTGGTCAATCCATGACCGCCCGGTGCCACAGGGCACCGGCGCGCTCCCGGCTGCGGGCGGCGATCTCCTCCTCGTCGAGGCCGACCAGCTCCCGCCGTCGCATCAGCCACCGCCCCGCCACCATCGTGTCGGAGACCTGGCAGCCATCCGCTCCGGCGACGATATGTCCGCCCACGTTGCTGGCGGTGAGCGGCGTGGGCGCCCGGTAATCCAGGAGCACCAGGTCCGCTGGTCCTCCCACCCGCAGCTGCCCCAGCGGCCCCAGTTGGGGGACGAAGGGAGCGAAGAGCGAGTCGCAGATCCGCCCGCCGCCGGAGAAGGCGAGCGCCACCACCTCATCCGGCGGCAGCAGCCGGGGATCCCGGCCGGTCAGCCGGGCCTGTGACTGAGCGGCGCGCATCTCCTCGAACATGTTCATGCTGACGCCGTCGGTGCCCAGCCCGATCGTCACCCCGGCCTGGCGGAGCGCGGTGATCGGGGCGCTGCCCACCGCGTTGCCCATGTTGGAGCGGGGGTTGTGCGCGACCGCCACCCCGGCCTGGGCCAGCTCGGCGATCTCGCGGCCGTCGACGTGGACGCAGTGGGCGGCGAGCGACCCGGGGCCCAGCACGCCGTGGGCCACCAGGTGCGGTACGACGCGACTGGCGAAGCGACGCTGACAGTCCTCCTGATCGACCGGGCCCTCGGCGACATGCACGTGGCAGCCCACCCCCTGCGCCGCGCCCAGGTCAGCGCAGGCGGACAGGGTCGCGGGGCTCAGGGTGAATGAGGCATGCAGCCCCACGGCCGCGGCCAGGCGGCCCCCCGGAGCGGCGGTTGGGGAGCGCAGGGAACTAATGAAACGCGCGTTCTCACGGATCCCCGCCTCGGTGTCGGCCGTGCCGTTGCGCGCCGACACCTCGTAGGCGAGGCACGCGCGCAGCCCCGAGGCCTCCACCGCGGTGGCGATCACGTCCAGGCTGCCGTCCACGCAGGATGGGCTGGCATGGTGGTCGACCAGGGTGGTGACGCCGTGCCGAATCGCGTCGACCAGACTCACCTCGGCGCTGGAGGCGATGTCCGCCGGGGTGAGGAGGCGGTCCAAGCGCCACCACAGCCCTTCCAGGATCTCCTGGAAATCCCGCGGCGGGTCCCCGGGAAGGGCCATGCCGCGGGCGAACGCGGAGTACAGATGGGTGTGCGTGCAGAGCATCCCCGGCAGGCACAGGCCGCCCTCCGCATCCACCAGCTCGGCCTCCGGATGTTCGGCCGTCAGTGAGCTCGAACCGATGGCCCCGATCCGGCCATCCGCCACCAGGATCGCCCCGTTCTCCACCAGGGGGGCGCGCTCGTCCATGGTCACCACGGTGGCATTGGCGATGCAGATCGGCTTCACCGCGGCCCCCTGGGGATCGTGACCGGAGATCGCAGGGGTGGCGGAGGAGCGGGCCAGCGGGTGTCGACCTGGTCGCAGGAAGATGCGGCAGACCGCGCCGGCCGCCCCTCCCCCTCCCGGCTGGAAGCGGTTGGCGCTGCCCTTGTCCAGGCTGCAGCGGGCGGCGCCCCGCGATGGAGCCGGACGGGCTCCACCGCCTCCTGGCGGCGTATGTCGCGGTCCGAACTCATGGCGCCGGGTTCGCCTGACCGCCGGCCCCGGAACCGGGGGTGACACCCTCAAGGCCGCCGGCGAAGAGGTCGATCATGGCCCGAACGTCCGGACCCAGCGGGTACAGCACCGGGCAGGTGCAGCCGCTGGCGACGTACTCGGCAACCTTGGCCCGGCACTCGTCGGGCGTCCCGGAGGCGCTGAGCATCTGCACCACGTCATCGGGCACCAGGTGGGCGGCCTCCACCACCTCCGCATGGGTGGCCGGCCAGTGCAGCACCGCGGCGATGCGGTCGAGCAGGTCCTGGGGTACGCCCGACGCCTTCATGAGATGGGGCTGCTGGCCCAGGTACTGGGTGATCAGCAGGCGCGCCGCATCCAGCGCCACCCGGCGGTCCCGGTCCAAGGAGCAGATGACCAGCTGGGGACGGTCGACGTCCACGACCCCGCGGCCGGCCCGCGCCGCCCCTTGTTGCAACTGCTCCAGCGCCTGGCGGGTGTAGCCGGGTGACACCAGGTAGTTGAGCAGGACCCCATCAGCTATCTCCCCCGCCAGCTCCATCATCCGCGGCCCGGTGGCGCCGATGTAGATCGGTACCGCCTTGGGTCGCCGCTCCTGATGCACGTAGTCCAGCTCCACCGCGTCGAGGTGGACGAACTCTCCCTGGAAGGTCACCGACCCGCCCGCCAGCAGAGCTCGGACCGTGGTCACCGTCTCTCTCATGGCGACCACCGGCCGGGAGCGCTGGATGCCGACGCGGCTGGCCAGGGGGTCCCACCAGTCACCGATCCCGAGCATGACCCGACCCGGCGCCAGGTCGTCCAGGGTGGAGAAGGTGGAAGCCAGCAGCGCGGTGTTGCGCGTCCACCGGTTGACCACGCCGCTGCCCACCAGGATCCGCTCGGTCGCGGTGAGGAACGCGGCCATGGGTACCGTCGCCTCCCGGGCCAGCCGGCTCTCGGCCTGCCATACCGCGGAGAAGCCATTGGCTTCGGCGTACTGGGCCAGGGTGATCCCCTGGCGCACGGAGTGGGCGTCCTGAAGGTAGAGGGCGACGGGGACGGTCACGACCGCTTCCCCCTACGCGGGCGCTGGCCCGGCCGGCGGCGGCCGCCGAGTGGCTCTGGGGATCCGTGGTGGTGCCCGCCGGCACCACCGAGAGATTGGGTGTCTGATCTCATGAAATGCACCTTCTTGGGACGCGCCGACGGTTCCGGTCGCCAATTGTGCGGATGGGTCGCACCGTCCTTGCTTCTCCTAGTTCCCCGGGCTGTCTCCGACCACCGCCCGGTAGCCGGCCGGATCGGTGGCCCCCTCGGTGTTCACGATCAGCACCCGCGCCTTCCGGCCCAGGCCCAGCGCCAGGCGGGCCTGCCGCTGCTCTGCCAGAGCCAGCAGTCCCGCCAGGCCCGCGGCGCCTGACTCCCCGGATTCGACGCCGGCGGCCGCCAGATCGCGCATCGCCTTCCGGGCCCACTCATCATCGATGGCGCAGAAGACGGTGGCGAGCGCCTGGACGTAGGGCCAGGCCACCAGGGACGGTGTTCCGCAGTTCAAACCGGCCATGATCGAGTCCTGGGTGGCATCGACACTGGTGCGCCGGCCCGCGCGTGCCGAGGCCAGGCAGCAGGCGGCGGTCAGGGGCTCGACGACGGCCATTCGAGGCGGCCGGGGGACGCTCAGGTAGTACCTGGCGGCCGCCCCGGCCAGGGCCCCGACGCCCGCCTGGATCAGCACCACGTCCACCGGTCCGGGAAGCTGGTCGGCGCACTCCGCAAAGATGGTCTGGTAGCCATCCATGACCCAGCCGGGGACGGTCACGTCCGTCCCGATGGCCACGTCGACCACCAGCAGCCATCCCTGGCTCGCGGCGGCGGCGGTGGCGGCCTCCACCGCCTGGTCGAAGGTGCCCGGTTCCACCCGCACCACCGCGCCCTCGCCCTCGAGGGCCTCGATCCGGGCGGGTACGGTCTCGTCGGGGACATACACGACCGCGTTCAGGCCGAGCTCGCGAGCCATGTGAGCCACGCCTCGGCCGTGGTTGCCGTCGGTGGCGGTGACCAGGGTGAGGTCGCCCATGCCGGCGGCCGCCGACTGCAGCTGGGCCCAGCCCGATCCGGCGAAGGGCAGGCCCGCTCGTCCCAGGATCAACCGGTTGACGGCCCAGGAGCCACCCAGGATCTTGAAGGAGGGGAGGCCGAGGCGCTCGCTCTCGTCCTTGATCCAGAGCTCGCCAACTCCGAGCTCCTCCGCAAGCTTGGGGAGGAGGTGCACGGGCGTGGGCGCGTAGCCCGGGATGGTGCGGTGGAAGGGCCTCGGATCCCGGACACCCTCGACGGGCTCGCTCGGATGCGGTCCCGCGTCCAGCACCAGCACCTCCGGGGGGGTGGCCGCAGGACTCATGCGCGCGCGCTCCCCGGCTCCACCTGAAGCGGAGCCTCCTCAGCCTGCCCAGCCTCCGGGCTCACCGGCCGGCCGCCCCCGCCACCCTTCGTCCCCCCCCCGGAGCGCTGGGCCGCTCGCGTAGGTCCGGTGGGCGCGCCGAGAAGCCATGCCCTGTCCAGGCCACCGGATCAAGATGGCCGTCCGCACCCACTGCCGCGGCTGTCAACCGCACCCGCTACCCGTCCTCGCCGGCGGGCGCCGCGGCCGCGCTCTGGAGCGCAGCCCACACCCGCGGTGGGGTGAGCGGGATCTGGCGGATGCGGACGCCAGTGGCATCAGCCACCGCATTCGCCACCGCCGGGGCCACCCCGTCCAACGGGATCTCGGCGACCGCCTTGGCCCCGTAGGGACCGAAGGGGTCATGGGTCTCGACCAGATAGGTATCCATCGAGGGCATGTCCTGGGCGCCGAAGATCCGGTACTCGGCCAGATCGGTGGTCAGCAGTCGGCCGGCGCCGTCGTAGAGCATCTCCTCGCTGACGGCGTAGCCGAGCGCCTGGGTGACGCCGCCGTCCACCTGGCCCTCGGCGGTGGCCGGGTTGATGGCGCGCCCGCAGTCGACCGCGGACACCACCCGCAGGACCGTCACCGCCCCGGTCTCGGTGTCGACCTCGACCTCAACGAACTGGGCCGCGAACGGCGGCGGCGAGTTGTTGCTCATGTAGGAGGCGGTGGCCATGATCTGATGCTGGTCCTCGACGTGCAGGGAGTGCAGCGCGACCTCTGAGACACTGACCCCCGGCCCTTCCGGGCTGCTCACGATCCGGTTGGCGCACTGCAGCCGGTCCGGGGCAGTGCCGAGCATGGCGCCGGCCACCGCGAGGATCTGCGTCCGCGCCCGTTCCGCCGCCAGCTTCACCGCTCCGCCGGAGATGTAGGTGGTGCTGGAGGCGTAGGCCCCGGTGTCGAAGGGGGTGAAGTCGGTGTCGGAGGAATGGATGATGATGTCCTCGAGCGGGACCCCGAGAACCTCGGCGGCGATCTGGGCCAGCACCGTGTCGGATCCGGTGCCGAGATCGGTCGCCCCCACCAGCAGGTTGAAGGACCCGTCGTCGTTGAGCTTGATGCTGGCGGCACCCATGTCCAGGCCGGCGATGGCGGTCCCGTGCATGGCGATCGCCATGCCGATCCCGCGTCGGAGGGGCCCGCGATCGGCTCCTTTCCGCCTGCGCTCCCAGCCGATCGCCGCCGCCCCCTTCTCCATGCAGTCCACCAGCCCACAGCTCTCGATGATCTGAGGCAGGCCCTCCTTGCCCTCGCCGAGCGCCTCCGCCAGGATGTTCTGGTCCCCCACGCGCACGCAGTTCTGGAGGCGCAGGACCAGCGGATCCATTCCCAGGCGGCGCGCCACCTCATCGATCTGGCTCTCCAGGGCGAAGAAACCCTGGGGCGCGCCGTAGCCCCGAAAAGCACCGGCGGGGGGAAGGTTGGTGTACACGACGTCGGCCACGAAGCGCACGTTGGGGACTCGGTAGATGGGAAGCGACTTGGAGCCGGTGTTGCCCTGCACGGTGAGGGCGTGAGTCCCGTAGGCGCCGGTGTTGCCGAGGACGTACATGTCGTTGGCCACGATGGTGCCGTCGCGGTTGGCCCCGGTGCGCAGGCGGATGCGCTGCGGGTGGCGCGAGCGGCTGCTGCGGAACTCCTCAGCCCTGGTGTACTCGAGCCGCACCGGCCGGTTGGTCGCCATGGTCAGGTGGGCGCAGATGTCCTCGATCAGCACCTCCTGCTTGACCCCGAAGCCACCGCCGATCCGTGGCTTGATGACCCTGATCCGCCGCGGTGGCAGGCCGATCACGGGCGCGATGATGCGGCGGACGTGGTAGGGCACCTGGGTGCTGGTGCGCACCACCATGCGCTCATCCTCATCCCAGTAGGTGATGACGATGTGATTCTCCAGGGGAGTCTGCTGTACCTGGGGCACCAGGTACTCCGCCTCGACCACCAGGTCGGCCTCCGCCAGCGCCTTCTCCACATCCCCCACCTCGGCCTCGATGCGGGCGGCGAGGTTCCGGTCTCGGTCCTCGATGTGATAGGCCTCCGGCTCGGGATGGATGCAGGGCGCCCCGGGCCGCATCGCCTCTTGCGGATCCAGGACTGCGGGCAGGATCTCGTAGTCCACCTCTATCAGCTGGAGCGCCCGCTCGGCGATCTCCTCGGTGTCGGCGGCGACCGCGGCGACGCGATCTCCGACGAACCGGACCACCGAGTCCAGGCTGAACTGGTCATGAGGGCCCGGTTCGGGCCAGGACTGGCCCGCAGAGGTGTACACGACGCGGGGCAGGTCCGCGTAGGTGAGCACGGCGTGGACGCCGGGCAGGCCCCGGGCGGCGCTGACGTCGATTCGGCGCAGGCGCGCGTGGGCATGGGGGCTGGTCAACAGCTTGGCGTGGAGCAGGCCCCGGAGCTCGACGTCGTCCACGAAGCTGGGACTGCCCGCGGTCAGCTTGGGGGCGTCGACCTTGCGCTCGCGCTTTCCCACCACCTGCAGCTGCTCGGCCGGACGGGCCGGGGGCGCGCCCGACTCCGGCTGCCGGTTGCGGCCCTGTCGGTCGCCCGGCCCGGTGGAGCCGTCATCCCCGTCATCCCCGCCGTCCGGCTGCCGCGGATCGGCGATACGGGGAGCCCACGGGTGCCCCGCATCCAGTGGCCTGAGGGCACCTGGCGGCCCCGCGCCGGGAGCATCTCCCCGCATCACCGCCGCCGCCTGGAGAATCGCCTCAACCGGCTTGAGGTAGCCGGTGCACCGGCAGAGGTTGCCTGACAGGGCGTCCCGGACCTCGGCCTCGGAGGGGTTGGGCTCGCGGTCCAGCAGGGCCTTGGCCCCGAGGACCATCCCGGGGATGCAGAAGCCGCACTGCACCGAGCCGTTGTCCACCAGAGCTTGCTGGATCGGGGTCAGCCCCGTGGACCGTCCCAGGCCCTCGACCGTGGTCAACCGGCGCCCCTGGGCCTGGGCCGCCAACATGACGCAGGTCACGCGCGGCACCCCGTCGACGAGGACGGTGCACACACCGCACTCCCCGGTCTCGCATCCGTGCTTGACACTGAAGACGCCGGCGGAGCGCAGAGCCTTCAGCAGGGAGGTGTTGGGGGCGACCTCAAGCTCCAGGGAGCTGCCATTGAGCTCGCAGCGGAGCTTCATCCGGCGGCCCCGCGGGAGGGGTCCGCGCGGTCGGTGGCGGCGCGTTGGGCGGCTTGGCGGATGGCCCGCCGCAGGAGCACGCAGCTCACCGCCCCCCGGTAGCGCCTCGAGGCCCGGAAGTCGTCGCCAGGCAGCACCGCCTCAAGGCCCCGGTCCAGCGCCCGGTCCACCGCGGCGGCGGCGAGGTCGGTCCCGCGCAGCTCCGCCTCTACCCCCGCAAGCCGGACCGGTGCCCATCCGGCCCCGCCCAGCGCCAGCCGCACGACACAGCCACCGCCGGCGCAGGGCTCCACCACGGCCACCGCGTGGAGCAGCGCCGGGTCGCTGGCCGTGCGCGCCACCCGCAGGAAGGAGGCCCCGCGCCCGGGTCCGACGGCGGACCCCGACGGGGCTCGGCCGGTGACCAGGCCGGTTTGATCCGGATGGGGGACCTGGACCTGGAGGAGGATGCCCGGCGTCGGGAGCCCGTCCCTGCAGTCCGCCATTGCCAGCTCGTGCTCCCGGCCTTCCAGGCCTATAACTCTCACCCTGGCCTCAAGCGCCAGCAGCACCACCGCCAGGTCGGCTCGGGAGGCGCTCCCCAGCGCCAAGGTCCCCCCGAGGGTGGCGGCGTTGCGCAGCATTCGGGTGGCGGAGCTCTGCGCGGCGGCCGCGATCACCCCCCACCACAGTGCCCGGCTGGTGCGGTCCTCGGCCAGGGCCTGCAGGGTCGTCGTGGCCCCGATCACCAGGCCGTCGGGGTCGAAGCGGATGAAGTCGAGGCCGAGGCCGCCGAGGTCCACGACGGCCTCCACTCCGGCGGCCGGGCCGCCGCTGAGAGCCGTGGCACCGCCGAGTGGCACCGTGCGAGGCCGCACCCGAGACAGCAGCCTCAGGGCCTGCGCCATCTGGATGGGGCGGTCGTACTCGAGCAGGTCGGCGAGCATCCGCTCCACTATGCCTGAATCGGGATCAGGCGGCCGGCCTCAACGTCGACCAGCCCCTGGTCGGTCAACTTCAACGCCGGGATCACCGACAGGCAGAGGAAGCTGAGGGTCGAGCAAGGGTGCGCCAGCCGGCAGCCCAGCGCCGCGGCGGCCTGATCCAGCGCCCCCAGCTGGGCCACGAGCACCGCCGCCGGGGCGTTCGACACCAGGCCCGCGACGGGCAGGGGGACGGTGGCCAGCACCCGGCCGCCGGCCGCCACCGCGAAGCCGCCCTTGGCCTGGATCACCGCCTCCATGGCCAGCAGCATGTCGGCGTCGTCGACCCCCACCGCCAGCAGGTTGTGGGCGTCGTGGGCCACCGTGGAGGCGATCGCCCCCTGGCGCAGGCCCATCCCCCGTACCAGGCCCAGGCCCGCACGCCCGCTCCCGTGGTGGCGATCCACCACGATCATCTTGCAGAGGTCGCGCGCCGGGTCGGCCACCACCTGGCCGTCGCGCCAGGGGGCCTCCTCGGTGAGGTGCCGGGTGGTGACCGTCCCGTCCTCCACCCCGATGACGGCGGCCGGCCCGGGCCGGCCCCGGATCATCAGCATCTCGGCCGTGAGCGGCGCCACCCGCAGCCCCTGCCAGGTCGGAGGCGGATCGCTGGCGGGGACAGCGAAGAGCGGCCGGCCCTGGTCCGCCACCAGGACCCCATCCTTGTAGACGGACTGGACCTGGAAGCGCTCCAGGTCCTCCACCACCACCAGGTCCGCCACGTACCCGGGTGCCACCACCCCGCGATCCCGGAGCCCGAAATACTGGGCGGTGTTCAGGGTCGCCATCCGCACCGCCTCGATGGGATCGAGCCCGGCCGCGATCGCCTCCCGCACCACTGAGTCGATGTGGCCCCGGGTCATGAGGTCAACGGGGTCGCGATCGTCGGTGGCGAACAGGGCCCGGGGCGGATGCAGCTCCTGGATGACCGGCAACAGGGCGTGGAGGTTGCGGGTGGCGGATCCCTCGCGCACCATCAGCCACATCCCCAGACGCAAGCGCTCCCGGGCCTCCTCCGGGGTAGTGCACTCGTGGTCGGACATGGGGCCGGCGGTCGCATAGGCGCAGAGGTCACGGCCGCTGAGTCCCGGCGCATGCCCATCGACCACTCCCCCCCGCGCGCGCACCGCCTCAATCTTGGCGAGCACGTCGGAATCGCCCGCCAGCACCCCGGAAATGTCCATCATCTCGGCCAAGCCGAGCACCTTGGGGTGCTCCAGAAGCGGCACCAGGTCCGCCGCACTGAGTGGTCTTAGCGGGGTCTCGAAGGGCGAGGCCGGCACGCAGGACGAGAGCATCACGTAGGTGGAGAGGGGCACGTCGCGGCCCGAATCGAGCACGTAG
>Ga0182014_10001393_pt1 | contig 32402 bp, 38 predicted proteins | sample 612S2DmetaG_FD_120489 | JGI IMG/M metagenome (GOLD analysis project Ga0182014, IMG submission 120489) | Permafrost microbial communities from Stordalen Mire, Sweden - 612S2D metaG | ecosystem: Environmental > Terrestrial > Soil > Wetlands > Permafrost | place: Sweden: Stordalen | collected... | reverse complement strand
GGCGGCGGCGGCTACGGCGGCGGCGGCGGCGGAGCGCGTCCCCAACGCGAGATGTTCGAAGTGACTTGCAGCAACTGCGGCGGGAAGGCCACCGTGCCGTTCCAACCGCGTGGCGACAAGCCGGTCTACTGCCGCGATTGCTTCCAATCGCGTAGCGGTTCGTACCGCTAAGTTCTCGCCGAACGGCGAAAACAGCAAAGGGCCCGTCTCACTCCGGTGAGCGGGCCTTTTCTTTTTCCTTTTGCCGCGCGCGTACTGAAAACCCAGCGGCACGACGGCAACCCGCACGCCCGCTTCGCGTTGCGCCAACGCGATGATGCGCTCGTATCCGCGTTCGAACGGCAGAAACGCATCGTCATCGGCCTTGCGGGCAAACGCCGGATCGACGTTCGGATAGCCTTCGGGAAAAACAACTACGACGCCCGGGCCGGAGGGATCGCATTGTCGAATGGTCGGGGCAATGACGGTCGAGGCGGGCGTGGTGTCGGATGCGCTCAAGCGCTATTTTGGGTTCGACGCCTTCCGGCCGCTGCAAGAAGCCATCGTCGGCGACGTGCTCGCCGGGCGCGATGTGTTCGCGCTGCTGCCGACCGGCGGCGGTAAGTCGCTCTGCTACCAGTTGCCGGCGCTGCTGACGCCCGGCATCACGGTCGTGATCTCACCGCTGATCGCGCTGATGAAAGATCAGGTCGACGCTCTGACGACGGCCGGGATCGCCGCGACGTACCTCAACTCATCGCTCGAGTACGACGAAGTGCGCGAGCGCATCGACGGCTTGCGGCGCGGTGCGTATCGCTTGCTCTACGTTGCACCCGAACGGCTCGCGATGCCGTCGTTTGCGGCCGAACTCGCCACCTTGAACGTGACCCGCTTCGCGGTCGACGAAGCACACTGCATCAGCGAGTGGGGTCACGACTTCCGCCCCGACTACCGCCGCATCTCCGATCTGCGCGAGCGTTTCGCGGGCGTGCCGTTTCTCGCGTTCACCGCGACGGCGACCGACCGGGTGCGGGCCGACATCGTCGAACGCCTGGCCTTGCGCAATCCGGCGCTGCACGTCGGCAGCTTCAACCGTCCCAACCTCACCTATCGCGTCACGCGCCAAAAGCGCAGTCCGGAAGCCCTGATCGCCTGGCTCGAAGCGCGCCCCGACGATGCCGGCATCGTCTACGTCGGCAGCCGCGCCGCCGCCGACGACCTTGCGTCGCGCTTGAAGAAAGCGGGCATCGCGGCGCTTCCATATCACGCCGGCCTCGACGCCGACAAACGTTCGAAGCATCAGGAACGCTTCATCCGCGACAAGGTGCGCGTGATCTGCGCGACCGTCGCCTTCGGCATGGGCATCGACAAGAGCAACGTGCGTTTCGTCGTGCACTACGATTTGCCCAAGAGCGTCGAGGGATACTACCAAGAGACGGGCCGCGCGGGTCGCGACGGTGTGCCGGCCGAGTGTCTGCTGTTCTTCAATCACGGCGACGTTGCGAAATTCGAGCGCTTCATCCAGGAGAAGGAGAGCGAAGCCGAACGCGCCGTCGCACGCGAGCAGCTCGACCGTATGACGCGCTATGCGTACTCCAACGACTGCCGCCGGCGCGATCTGCTGGCGTACTTCGGCGAAGCGTTCACCGAGCTGAACTGCGGCGGGTGCGACAACTGCCTCGAACCGCGCCCGGCGGTCGACGCCACCGAAGCGGCGCAGAAGCTGCTTTCGTGCATCGAGCGCATTCGGCGGTCGAGCGGGTTCGGCGTCGGCATCGCGCACGTGATCGATGTGTTGCTCGGCGCCGAGACCGACAAGATCTGGCGCTGGAATCACGAGCGCCTCACCACCTACGGCATCGGCAAGGATCGCAGCAAGCCGTCCTGGCGCGCGTTGGCCGACGAGCTGGTGCGACTCGGCTACGTGGCGGTCGACGCGATGCACTTCAATACGGTATCGGTGACCGAGACCGGCCGCCAAGCGCTGACCGATCGAACCCCCATCGTTGTGCGCGAGTCGCCGCCCACCACGGAGCGGGGGCGCAAGCGTGCGCCGAGTGCGGTTGCCGACGGGCCCTATAACGCCGAGGTGTTCCGCGCGCTGCGCGATCTGCGCAAAGAAATTGCCGATGAGCGCGACGTGCCCGCGTACGTCGTTTTCAGCGATGCGGTGCTGCGTGCGATGGCGCGCGAACTGCCGCGCTCACCGGCGCAGTTGCTGAAGATCAGCGGGGTGGGTGAAAAGAAGCTCGCCGACTTCGGCGCCCGCTTCCTCTCGGCCATCGCCGAAAGCGCATAGTCCGAGGGGATTCCAAGGGTCTCGTGTCAGGATAGCGCCCAATGATGACGCGTGCGCGCCGTATTTTTGCTGCTTGTCTTGCCGCAGCGTGTATCATGGGCGGACTCAGCACCGCCGCGTTCGCGCAGTCGAGCGAGAATACCGGGATCATTCAGATCACGGTCAAGAGCGCCGATTCGCAGGTGCTGCTGTCCAATGCGCGCGTGTTCTTGCTCGGACCAAGCGTTGCCAGCGCGCTCACGACGCGCAGCGGTATCGTCAAATACACCGACGTCGCGAGCGGCATCTATCGCGTGCGGGTCAACAAACCCGGCTTCCGCAACAGCACCTCGTCGGCGTTCGAGCTGCTGGGGAACAAGGAAGTCGACGTCGACGTGATGCTCGGCTCGAACGAACCCGCTCAAACCGCGGCGAGCGACGGTTCCGACAGCAGCATGAAGATCATCGGCAAGGTGACGGCGCGGGTGACCGTATCCACGCACGACGTCGACGAAGACAGCGCGGTGCGCCGCATCTCCGACTCGCTGGTCGACGCGCTCAACACGGTGGCCGGCGTCGACGTCACGCAATCGTCGAACGATCCGGATTCACCGCAGACGATCTCGCTGCATGGGCACGATGAATCGCAGACCGCCGTAACGCTCGACGGGATCCCGCTTTCGGCGCCCGGCACGGCGGCCAACTTGCGCGGCATCAACACCGATCTCTTCACCGGCGCGAGCGCGAGCTTCGGTGCACGGGCGGGTGCGCTCGGCGGCGGGGTCAACTTCACCACGCTGCAGCCGACCCAAACCTGGCAGTACCGGTTGTCGGCGGCCGACGGATCGTTCGATAAATACAATTGGTCGCTCGGCGCGACCGGGTCGATCGGTAAACTCGGCATCGCGGTGCTCTCGACGAAGCGCGGCGGCAACAACCCGCTGACGTTCCAGGATTATCTCGACCAGAGCGGCCTCGCCTACGCGCACGGCGGCGAGAGTTCGAATACCGGCGAGTTCATGAAACTGCGCTACGGCCTCACCGAGAACACGACGCTGGTGCTCACCGCGCTCGAGAACAATCAGGCGATCTCGTCGCTGTGCACGCAGGACACCGGCATTCTGCCGTGCGGCATCGGCCCCGGCAACGGATCGACCTCGAAGTATCAGTTCGTCTACGGCACGGTGCAATCGCTGGTCGGCCAGGTGGCGGTTCAGGCCACCGGTTACATCTCATCGCAAAACGGGGTCTCCAACGACCTCAACCGTTTCATCGACGAGTGCGTCGGCGCGCTCGTGCCGTGTCCGACGGCCGAACCGTTCGCAACCGGCACCGACTCGCTCACGCGCGGTATCGCGACGCAAGGGACGATCAGCAAAGACAACCACACGATCACCCTCAACGCGACCACGTTCTCGGCGCAAACGACGTTCATTCCGCTGGTGACGTCGGGAACGAGCAACCTCGTTACGTCGTCGATCAACGGCGTTTCGGCGTCGACCTACGCGCTGCAAGATTCGATCAAGGTCAGCAATCGCGTGACGGTCGGGCCGACGCTCTCGCTCGCGTCGACGACCGGCGCCGGCACCTCGGTGCTGGCCGGCTTCAGCGGCGATTGGCGGCCGACCGACCAGGACGACATCACGTTATCGGCATCGCTCGGTTCGTCGCAACCGGCGCCGCAAGTCGTGCGCAGCTTCAGCGATCCGCAGTCGGCGCGCGTGAACTGTGCCGGCGGCACGGCGCAAATCAGCGGCCCCGGCGATCAGGCGACCGCGCAATCCGCGATCGACTACGAAGCGGGCTGGACGCACCAGTGGAAGTTCGGGTACCTGACCACCGACGTCTACCGGCAAACGCAAGCGGGCCAACTCGTGACGGCCTCGCTTCCGGCCGGGGCCGGCGGTGTGCCGCCGGACATCTTCAGCGCAGTGCAACAGTATTATGCCGCGGTGTGCCCGACGGCGCTCGCGCCCGGCAACATCTACGTCAGCGAGCCGGTCAACGGCACCGATCGCCTCTATCAAGGCTACGACATCACCGCGCGTCTCGCGCTCGGTAAAGACGTGACCGCGATCCCCTCGTATTCGACCAGCATTTCGGAGTACACGTCGGCCGATCCGGCGTTCACCGGCCCCGGCAGCACGCTGATCCTCAATTCACAGATCTACGGGCGCCCCATTCACAAGGGCAATTTCACGCTCGATGCCTTTCATCCGCCGAGCAATTTGGAGTTCATCGTCAACGCACAGTACGTGGGCGTGAACAACTCGCAGCATCTCGCGCCCTACGTGAACTTCAGCTTCGGCATCACGCACCCGCTCGGCATCGGCATGCTCACGCTGTTCGAAACGAACGCGTTCAACAACCAAACGGCGCTGTTTTCAACCATCAACGGCGCGCAGCCGCAACCGCTGGTAGGCGGCGGCGTCATGCTCGTGGCGGCGAACCCGCTGCCGCCGCGCACCTATCAGATCTCGTATTCGATCAACACCGGTGCGCGCAAAGGCGCCGGCTACGCGCGTCCGCGCGGCGGCGGCGCGTTGCGCGCGCAAGCGCAAGCCGCGGCGAGCCCCGCACCCAACGCCGCGCGCGGCCCCGGCGGTTTCATCGGCGCGCTCGGCTTCGGTGAACTGCATTTCGTCCCGCCGCCGTTCAGCACGTCGGCCCTTGCGCTCGCGACGAGCCGTCCCGAGTGCACGGCCGACCTGCAGCCGCTCGCAACGACGGCGCTCGCGCAACTCGGCGCGGCCGCGAGCGCCTATGCGGCCGGCACCACGCCGCTGCCCGAGGTCACCGGCATCACCGTGACGCCGCACGGCGAGCCGACGGGTGCGTGGTACTTTGGCATCGGCCCGAACATCCCGCGCGAGCTCTTTCCGCGTCCGGCCGGCGCAGCCGGCGGCAACAACGGTCCGCGGCCTCCGCGGCCGGGCGGCGGGTTCGGCGGACCCGGCGGTCCGCCCCCGACCTTCCAGTCGCAGATCACGGTCGCGCCGAATGCGAACGCGAACGCCTCACCGCGCCCGGTGCTGACGCCGAGCCCGGCCCTGATCGCCGCGCTCCAGCCGTTCAAGGCCCTGATCTCGTGCGCGTACGCCACCGTGCTGACGCCGGACGACGCCAAGACGCGCGGCTTCGACGTCCCCGCGCCCGGTGTTCCGGGGGTGCGGCCGTCGCCGGCGCCGAGCCCGGCGCCCGGAGCCAGCGCGGCGCCGCGCAATCCGCGCGGTCAGGGACCGGGCTTCATTCAGTACGCTCCGTCGCCCGGATTCTTCGTCGTCCGCGCGCCCGAGTTAGGAACTGGCGGCGGAAGCGTGAAACAACCATAATGCTGCCCTCGACGCCCCCGCCCAAGGTCGCCGTGATCGACGACGAGCGCCACCTGCGCGAACTGCTCGAACTCGGCCTCGGCGAGGACGGCTTCGAGGTGCGCAGCGCCGGCGACGGGCAGGCCGGCCTCACGCTCGTGCGCGAGTGGCGCCCCGATGCAATCATTCTCGACGTGATGCTGCCGTACGTGAACGGCCTCGAATTGCTGCCGATGATGCGCCGCATCACCGAGGCGCCGATCCTGATGCTCAGCGCGAAGGCCGACACCGACGATCGGGTCACCGGTTTGCTGCGCGGCGCGGACGACTACATTCCCAAACCCTTCGAGATGTCGGAACTGGTCGCGCGCCTGCATTCCGCGCTGCGCCGGCCGCGCCTCGAACAGCCGAGCATCGTTTCGTACGCCGATCTCACGATCGATCTCGATCGGCGCGACGTCAAACGCGGCAACGATCTGATCGAGCTCTCGGCGCGCGAGTACGCGCTGCTGCTGACGTTCGTGCGTAACCCCGAGCGCGTGTTCACGCGCGACCAGTTGCTGGATCTCGTCTGGGGCAGCGATCGCGACGTCGGTCCGGGCGCGGTCGAAACGTACGTCTCGTATTTGCGCGCCAAGATCGACGCGAACTTCGAACCGAAGTTGATCCGTACGATCCGGGGAGCCGGCTACGCCCTCCGCTCCCATTGATGCCTTCTCCGCGCTTGCGCGGAGGCTGACCGGCTGGTACGTCTTCGTCGCGGTGTCGTCGGTGGCGGTGCTGCTGACCGCGGCCGGGATCATCGGCCTCACGCTGTTCGCGCATGAAGTGAACACCTCGATCGCGATGTCGCAGATCAACGCGCGGGCGTTTTCCGAACGTGCGATCCAGCAGCACGAGCCGTTCTTCGCGGCGGCATACGAATTCGAGAACCGGGAGGTACACGAAGGCACACACACGGTCGCCAGCATTCCGCGTCCGCCGCGCTTGCGAAACGGCGCGGCGACTCAGCCTCCGGGCGCCGCCGCCGGCCCGGCGGGCACGGTTGCCGACCAACGGCCCCCGCCGGTCGAAACGGCCGTCGTCGATGGGGTGGTGAAAACCGGCATCGGCGTGCGTTCGCGGTTCGAAGGCAGCCGCTTCGGTTACGCGATCGCGACGCTCTTCGGCGTGCGCCTGGCACCACCGGTGCCGTTCATCAACGGCGTGATCTCGTTCGGTCCCGACCCGACGTTTTTCCAGAACGTCGCACTCTCGATCTTGGGCGCCGTACTCGTGGCGTCGATCGCGATCGGCGCGCTGGCGTATTTCATCGGGCGCTTCATCACGCTGCAGGCGATCAAGCCGCTGATCGACGTGACCGAGGCGCTGCAGCGTTTTGCCGCGCGCGACTTCCGTCCGCAATCGATCACGACCGCCGGCCGCAGCGACTTCGACGTGTTGGCCCACGCCTACAACGCCGCCTCGGAACAGGTCTCGGCCGCGTTTGCCGAACGCGACGCGGCCGAAGCGCAGATGCGGCAGTTCGTCGCCGACGCCGGTCACGAGCTGCGCACGCCGCTGACGATCGTGCTGGGCTACATCGATCTCTTGCACCGCAAAGCGAGCGCCGACGACGAGCGCTCGAAGTTCATTTTCTCTTCGATCGCTGCCGAAGGCCGCCGTATGCGGACCCTCGTCGATAACCTCGTGCTGCTGGCGAAACTCGAGGGCGAGGATACGCGCTTGTTCGAGCCGTTCGCCGTCGGCGAGCTCATCACGGAAATCGTCAACGTGCGGCGCGGTCTCGCTCCCGACGTGCGCTTCGAGGTCGACGAGCGCGAAGCGGCAACGGCCATCGCCGACCGCGGCGAAGTGTACGAAGCGCTGGCCAACATCATCGACAACGCGATCAAGTACGCTCCGGGTTCGCCGATTCGCGTCGTCAGTACGGTACCGCAAGACGGTACGGTCGAGATTGCGGTCGCCGACGACGGCCCGGGGATCCCGCCCGAAGATCGCGAGGTCATCTTCGAGCGATTCTTCCGCGGCGCCAACCGCGGTGAAATCGAAGGCAGCGGCCTTGGCCTGGCCATTGCCAAACGCGCGATCGAACGCGCCGGCGGCACCCTGCGGCTCGACGCCACCGTCACCCGCGGAACGCGTTTCGTGATCGGTCTACGCGCCGAACGCACGCGCACTCCCGCAATGTCCAGCTAAGGATCCGTCCCCGCTGTCATCCCGAGCTTGTCGAGGGACCACAACGATCTAGCCACCTCGCGCCTACGCGCTCGGCCCAACACCTCGCGCCTACGCGCTCGGCTTCTTAAGGCTACGCGTTCCCCCTAATGTCATCCCGAGCGACGTCGAGGGACGCGCCACCACGTAGCCACTTGCGATGACGTTGCATTACGCCACCCGAGCGTAGCGCCGCAGGCGCGGAGTCGAGGGCGGTGATTGCGAGCGCGCAGGCGCGAGGTGGCTAGATCGCGGCGGTCACTCGACTTCGCTCGTGCCCAGGTGGGATTGTCTAGAAAACAATGATTGTGGCGCGTCCCTCGACGTTGCTCGGGATGACAGAAGTGGCACACGATGAAACTACCGTTCACGCTGTTTCGGATGAGCGGCCCTGGCTGCGGCCCATCGTCACCATTTCGCGCATGCGCGGGTGGTCGCGATCTTGGCGCTCCATCCAGCGCTCGAGCGGCGGCACCGGCAGGCCGGTGCGGAAGAGCCAGTAGTAACAGCTCAGATCGCCGAGATACGCAAAGCGTTTCTTCGCGTCGGCGTAGAGCGCATCGTAGCTGCCGAACGAGCGCGCGTAGGACGCGACGTCGCCGAATTCGTTCGCGAGTGCTTGCAGCGCGCGCGCGTTGGCGATCGTGCCGGCGATCTTCGAGCGCGAGTGCACGACGCCGTCGGCCTCCATGATCCGTTCGATCTCGCCTTCGCCGTACGTCGCAACCAGCTTGACGCTGAAACCCTCGAACGCCGCGCGAAATGCATCCCAGCGCGCATCGATCATGGCCCAACTCAAGCCGGCCTGAAAGATCGCGCGCGTCATCACCTCGAGATGGTCGTCGAGCGTCGGCGCGTCGATGACGCGTGGAATGCGCTCGGGGGGCGTCGGCTTGCTCGCGCGCAGCGGCGGGGGACCCTTGGCGGACTTCTTCGGCATCGTACCGGATAGAATCGCATGTACAAGACGTGGGTCCTGGTGGCAGCGATCCTCGGCTCGAGCATGAGTTTCATCGACGCCTCGGCCGTCAACGTCGCGTTACCGATCATCCAGCGCGAACTCGGCGCGACGCTCGCCGAAATGCAGTGGGTGATCGAGGCCTACGCGTTGTTTCTCTCGGCGCTGATCCTCGTCGGCGGCTCGCTCGGCGACATCTTCGGACGTCGCAAACTGTTCGTCATCGGCATTGCGATCTTCGCCGCGGCGTCGATCGGCTGCGCGGCGGCGCCCGGCATCGTCGTATTGATCGTCGCGCGTTCGGTCCAAGGGATTGGTGCGGCGCTGGCCGTGCCCGAATCGCTCGCACTGATCAGCGTGACGTTCAGCGGCGACGAGCGCGGGAAGGCGATCGGCACGTGGTCGGGCTTCGCCTCGCTCACCGGCGCCGCGGGGCCGGTCATCGGCGGTTACCTCGCGCAAACCGCGTCGTGGCGCTGGGTGTTTCTCATCAACGTTCCGCTGGCCGTGCTGGTGCTTGCAATCGCGGTTCTGCGCGTACCGGAAAGCCGTGACGAGCAGGCGTCGCACGCGATCGACTGGAGCGGTGCGTTGCTCGCGACGTGCGGTCTCGGCGCGCTCGTATACGGACTCATTCGCGTGCAACTCGCCGGCGGCCGTGTCGACGGCGGCATCGCGGTCGCCGCCGGACTCGTGGTACTGGCCGCGTTTCTCGCCCTCGAGCGGCGCACGGCGCATCCGATGATGCCGCTGAAGATGTTTGCCTCGCCCGTCTTCGCCGTCGCGAACCTCTACACGCTCGCGCTCTACTTGGCCCTCGGCGGCTCGCTGTATTTCTTTCCGTTCGTGCTGATCGACGTGCAAGGCTACACGCCGACGGCTGCCGGCGCGACGTTCCTGCCGTTCGTCGTGCTGCAGTTCGTGCTCTCGCGCTGGTCGGGCGGTCTCGTGCCGCGGGTCGGCGCGCGTTTGCCGCTCGTCATCGGCGCGACGCTCGTGGGCTGCGCGTTCATCCTTTACAGCCTGCCCGGCGTGGGCAGCCACAACTATTGGACGAGCTACTTCCCGGCCGTGCTGCTGCTCGGAATCGGCGCGACGTTCTTCATCGCGCCGCTGACCACGACGGTCTTCGACGCATCCGATCCGGCGCTGAGCGGTCTCGCCTCGGGCATCAACAACGCGGTCGCGCGGACGGCGGGCCTGCTGGCGATCGCGCTGTTCGGCGTCGTCTTCACCGCGGTGTTCTCCATGGGCTTCGACGGCCGGCTCCAAGGCGCGCGAGTCTCGGCCCAAACGCAGCGGCTGGCCGGCGCCGAGAAAGCGCGCTTCGCCGGCGGCACGGTGCCGGCCGGTGTGCCGGCGGCCGACCGTCCGGCCGTGACCGTCGCCATACGGCAGGGCGTGCTCGACGGCTTCCGCGGCGTGCAGTACGCCTCGGCCGCCGTATCGTTCCTAGCCGCGCTCATCGCATTCTTCGCCCTGCCCGGCGGACGCACTCAAGCCTATAAGCCTACCGAGGCAAGCGCCTCCATGTCACCCTGATCCTTCGGCAAGCACAGGACGAAGCGCCGCCTCGATCGTCGAGCTTGGTGGCTGCCCCTCGACGACACCCGGGGTGACACACGGAGCTCTCCTGCGTTGACGGTACTCGTCCGGCTTGATATAATCCCGAGGTTCGGCCCACCGGCGGTGTGGCCGCTTTCGCGTGTGTTTCGAGGATAGGCGTGCCGACAATCTCCCAATTGGTCCGTAAGGGCCGCGAAAAGATCCAGAAAAAGGTCAAAACCCCGGCTTTCCGCGTCGTTTCGACCGGGCCGAAGCCGGGTCACCCGGATCTGCCCAATCGGACGTTCGAGGTCGCGGGGAACCCCCAGCGGCGCGGCGTCTGCACGCAAGTCAAGACGATCACCCCGAAGAAGCCGAACTCGGCCCTCCGGAAAGTGGCCCGCGTCCGCCTCACCAACGGTGAGGAAGTGACCGCTTACATCCCGGGCATCGGGCACAACCTCCAGGAACATAGCGTCGTCCTGATCCGCGGCGGCCGCGTCAAGGATCTCCCCGGCGTGCGCTACCACATCATTCGCGGAACGCTCGACACCTCGGGTGCCGCCAACCGCAAGCAAGGCCGCTCGAAATACGGCGCCAAGCGCAACGCCAAACCCACCGGTAAGAAGTAAGAGAGCCAAAGAAACATGCCGCGTAAAGGTCCGGTCCCGAAGCGACCGATTCTCCCCGATCCGAAGTTCAACTCGAAAGTGCTCTCGCGCTTCATCAATAAGGTGATGCTGCAGGGTAAGAAGAGTGTGGCGGAACGTATCTGCTACAGCGCGCTCGAGATCGTCGAGACGAAGTCGGGTCGCGACCCGATGGACATCTTCACGCAGGCGCTCGGCAACGCGATGCCGCTGGTGGAAGTCCGCCCGCGCCGCGTCGGCGGTGCCACCTATCAGGTTCCCATGGAAGTCCGTCCCGATCGCCGTCAGGCGATGGCGATGCGCTGGCTGATCAATTACGCCCGTGCCCGGCCCGGACACTCGATGGAAGAAAAGCTCGCAGCCGAACTGATGGATGCTGCCAACAACCTCGGCAACTCCATCAAGAAGCGCGAAGACACTCACAAGATGGCCGAAGCCAACAAAGCCTTCGCCCACTACCGCTGGTAAACGTACCGCTCTAACATCATGCCGCTCAACCGCGAACATCTTCTCGAAAACACCCGTAACATCGGGATTGCTGCGCACATCGACGCCGGAAAAACGACGGCGACGGAGCGTATTCTTTTCTATACCGGCCGCGTCCATAAAATCGGCGAAGTCCACGACGGCGCCGCGACGATGGACTGGATGGTTCAAGAACAGGAACGCGGCATCACGATCACCTCGGCCGCAACGGCGTGCACGTGGCGCGATACGCGCATCAACATTATTGATACGCCAGGCCACGTGGACTTCACCGTTGAGGTTGAGCGCTCGTTGCGCGTGCTCGACGGACTCGTCGCGTTATTCGACTCGGTCGCCGCGGTGCAGCCGCAGTCCGAGACCGTATGGCGCCAAGCCAACAAATACAAAGTGCCGCGCATCATCTTCGTCAACAAGATGGATCGCATGGGCGCCGATTTCTTCAATTGCGTCGCGAAAGTTCGCGAACGCCTCGGTGCGAAGGCCGTTCCGATTCAGGTGCCGATCGGCGCCGAAGCCGACTTCCTGGGCGTGGTCGATCTCTTCACGATGAAGAAGATCATCTACACCGACGATGCGGGTTCGGTGATGGAGATCGACGAGAGCCCCACCGGCGAACTGCTCGAGACGGCCATGCAATGGCGTCACGAACTCGTCGAGGCGATCGCCGAGCACGACGACGAGCTGCTCGAAATGTTCTTCGAGGGCAAAGAAATCCCGGTCGACCGCCTCAAGACGGCTCTGCGCAAGGCGACAATCGCCGGCGAAGTGCTGCCGATGCTGTGCGGTTCGGCGTTCAAGAACAAGGGCATTCAACCGTTGCTCGACGCCGTCGTCGACTTTCTGCCGTCGCCGCTCGAAGCGAAAGTCATCACCGGCAAGGATCCCAAAGACGACAGCGACATCACGCGCAAGGCCGATGACAATCAGCCCTTCGCGGCGCTTGCGTTCAAGATCGCGACCGATCCGTACGGCAACCTGACGTACTTCCGGGTTTATTCGGGCGTGCTCGAAAAGGGCTCGTACGTCTACAACGCGCGCAGCGGCAAAAAAGAACGCATCGGGCGCATCCTGCGCATGCACGCCAACCATCGCGAAGACATCGACGCGATCGGTGCGGGCGACATCGCCGCGGCCGTCGGCATGACCGACACGCGCACCGGCGACACGCTGTGCGACGAAAAGAATCCGATCCTGCTCGAGAACATCATCTTCCCGGAGCCCGTGATCTTCCAGGCCATCGAGCCGAAGACTAAGGGCGATCAGGATAAGCTCGGCATCGCGCTCTCGCGCCTCGCGCAAGAAGATCCGACATTCCGCATGCGTACCGACGAAGAGACGCAACAGACGATCATCGGCGGCATGGGCGAGCTGCATCTCGAGATCATCTTGGATCGCCTCAAGCGCGAGTTCAAGGTCGAAGCGAACGTCGGTAAACCGCAGGTCGCCTACAAAGAAGCGATCACGAAGTCGGTCGAAGTTCAGGGCAAGTTCGTGCGCCAGTCGGGCGGCAAGGGCCAGTACGGCGACGTCTGGATCCGTCTTGAGCCGCAGCCGGCCGGCACGGGTTACGTGTTCGAGAACAAAGTCGTCGGCGGCACGGTTCCCAAGGAATATGTGAAGCCGGTCCAAGAGGGCATTCGCGAAGCGGCCAACTCGGGCACGCTCGCGGGTTTCCCGGTGCTCGATTTCAAGGCCACGCTGTTCGACGGTTCGTACCACGATGTCGACTCGTCGGAAATGGCGTTTAAGATCGCGGCCTCCATGGCGTTCAAAGACGCCAACAAGAAGGCCGGCCCGATCTTGCTCGAGCCGATCATGAAAGTCGAAGTGACGACCCCCAAGGATTACTTGGGCGCCATCAACGGCGACTTGAACCGGCGTCGCGGCCAGATCCAGTCGCAAGAAGAAGCGCCCGGCGGCGCCGTGGTCATCACGGCCGACGTCGCGCTCTCCGAAATGTTCGGTTATGCGACCGACATGCGTTCGGCGACCCAGGGCCGCGCGACGTACACGATGGAGTTCTCGCGCTACGAGAAAGCGCCGAGGTCCGTTGAAGAAGAGATCGTCGCGAAGTCTTCCGGCAAGAAGCTCGCGACCGCATAGCCGCCACAACGTTTCACCTAGTAGCGCTCATCTAAACCGAAGGAACACAGAAGCAGATCATGGCTAAAGCCAAATTTGACCGGTCGAAACCTCACGTCAACATCGGGACCACGGGTCACGTCGACCACGGCAAGACCACGCTCACGGCCGCCATCATCAACTGCCTGGCGACCGAAAACTCCAACATCCAAAGGCGCAACGTCGACGACATCGACAACGCGCCCGAGGAGAAGGAGCGCGGCATTACGATCGCCATCTCGCACCAAGAGTACGAGACGGCCAAGCGCCACTACGCTCACGTCGACTGCCCCGGTCACGCCGACTACATCAAGAACATGATCACGGGCGCCGCGCAAATGGACGGCGCGATCCTGGTCGTGTCGGCTGCCGACGGCCCGATGCCGCAGACCCGCGAGCACATTCTGCTCATGAAGCAGGTCGGCGTCCCGTACATCGTCGTGTTCCTCAACAAAGTCGACCAAGTCGATGATGAAGAGCTGCTCGAGCTCGTCGAGATGGAAGTGCGCGAACTGCTCTCGTCCTACGAGTTCCCCGGTGACGACATTCCGATCATCCGTGGTTCGGGCCTCAAAGCGCTGCAGTCATCGGGTAAACGCGATGATCCGGATGCGGCCCCCGTGTTCGCGCTGATGGATGCGGTCGACAGCTACATCCCGACGCCGGAACGCGCCGTGGACAAACCGTTCCTGATGCCGGTCGAAGACGTCTTCACGATCACCGGCCGCGGCACGGTCGGCACGGGTCGCGTCGAGCGCGGCCAGGTCAAGGTCGGCGAAGAAATCGAGATCGTCGGTCTCGTCGACACGCCGCCCCGCAAGACCGTGGTCACGGGCATCGAGATGTTCCGCAAACTGCTCGACGCGGGTATCGCCGGCGACAACGTCGGTGTGCTCCTGCGCGGCGTTGAGCGCAACGACATCGAGCGCGGCCAGGTGCTGGCCAAGCCCGGTTCGATCAAGCCCCACAAGAAGTTCAAAGCCGAAGTGTACGTCCTCTCCAAAGAAGAGGGCGGCCGCCACACGCCGTTCTTCGCAAACTATCGTCCCCAGTTCTACTTCCGCACGACCGACGTCACCGGAACCATCAAGCTGCCGGAAGGCGTCGAGATGGTCATGCCGGGCGACAACATCACGATGGACGTCGAGTTGATCACGTCGATCGCGTGCGAAGAAGGCTTGCGCTTCGCCATCCGCGAGGGCGGCCGCACCGTCGGCGCCGGCGTCGTCACCTCAGTTTCGGACTAGGATTCGCTAGCGCGAATCCATACCAAGTACAAAGAGAAAGCAAATCATGGCGAAGCAGAAAATTCGTATCCGGCTCAAAGCCTACGATCACGCGATCCTCGATCAGTCCGCCGAGCGCATCGTCGACACGGCGAAGCGCACCGGCGCGTTCGTGAGCGGCCCGGTGCCGCTTCCGACCGAGATCAACCGGGTTTGCGTGCTGCGTTCGCCGCACGTCGACAAGAAAAGCCGCGAGCACTTCGAGATGCGCACGCACAAGCGCTTGATCGACATTCTCCAAGCCTCACCGAAGACGATGGACGCACTGATGCACCTCGACCTTCCCGCCGGCGTGGACATCGAACTAAAAGCATAGAGGATTCGCTTCAAGCGAATCCTTCGCGTTCGGGTCCTCACGGTAATCTCTACGGAGTGTTTCTCGGGACCCGAGCCGCACGCATAAAAGAGAAACCGCTCGCTTGGAGCGGTTTTTTTGTTGTGATATGGAGCGTGATAGGGATGGCTCGTTTGAGGGTAACCTTCGCGCATGAATATGAAGCGCACACTTGCTTCGATCGCCTTGGCCGGAACGGTCGCGTTGACCGCGATTCCGTCCGCTCCCGCGCTCGCCGACGGCGCGGCGTCGACCCGCAACATCATCGGCGGTGCGGCGGTCATCGGCGGAACGTTGCTGATCATCAATCACAACAAGCAAGTTCACGCCAAGGAAGACCAGATGGCTTCCGCTCAAGCGCAGTCTGAGGAAAGCGCCAACAACGCCCAGGCGGCGTACGAGTCCGAACGCCGGGCGTACCTGGCTCAAGTCGCGATCAACGGCGAGTACAAGCACGAAGTCTCCCTGCAGCATCGCCTGATCGTTCAAATGCGCGGTCAGCTGGCATCGGCGCAGAAGCCGGGCTACGTCAGCGCCGCACCGGCACCGGCACAGCCGGCGCGCGTCGCGACGGTATCGTACGGCTGGGGAACGCTCTAACCGATGCGTACGCTTGCAATTTACGGTAGCGGATTGCTCGCGCTTGCCCTCGCCGCATGCGGCGGCGGGGCGACGTCTCCCCAAAAGGTGACGAACGACGCGACGGCTGCGGTGTACAACGACGACCTCAACGCGATGCAGTCGAACTTCGATGCCGCGCTGGAGAAGCAGGTCACGATCGACGGCGTCGCAACGCTTTCTCGGAAGCTGCACGCTTTCGGTGCCTATAAAGGCCTCACCCAAACGGCCGCCGATGCAACCGGCGGGCGCTACGATTACAACGCGAGTTTCGATAACGCCACGATGGCCGTCCACGTCCGGGTGGATTCGGACGGACGAATCGCTGCCTACCGGATCGACGTTCCCCAGAACGTCGCCTCGCGATAAATACGGAGAACCGACGTTCCATGATCTCGAACCAAAAGATCGCCGCGATCTACAACCTTCGCACGGCGGTCGACGCGAAAGTGAAGGCCGAACAGCGCCTCAAGAACGTACCCTCAGCCGATGCGCGCATCGCGTTGCTCAACGCGACGCTCGACGTCGAGGCGAAGACGCAAACCGCGATCGAAGTCTGCCACGAGTGCGGCCGCAAGCACGAGCCCGAAGATACCCCCTGCGATAACGTCATCGAGGTCGACTTCGGCATCGACGCACCCTAAAACGGTGCGGCTTGGGCGAAGCCCAAACGCTACGGATTCCGCTTGCGGAATCCTAGCCGCAGGCGCCGTGTTGGCGCGCGACGGGGAGGCGTTTGGTGAGGCGCACGCATGAGCCGCGCTCGTCGAAGGCGACCTCATCCATCAGGTTGCGCATCAGGTAGATCCCGAAGCCGCGCGGGGCGTCGTGCGTCGGCTTCGCCGCCGTCGGGCTGCAGAGAAAGCCGCGGCCTTCGTCTTGCACTTCGATGACGATGCGGTCGCGTTCCACGAAGACGCGGACCTCGAAGCCGCTGTTGATCTCGTGTCCGTGTTCGGCGGCATTAGCCAGCGCCTCGCCGACGGCCGTTTCGATATCGGCCAGATCGCCGTCTGGGTAGCCGAACGAGGCGATATGCGCAATTAACGAGCGTCGTGCAAATGCCGCCGCCCGCCGAGTGTTCGGAAAGCTCGCCCGGAAATCACCTGTCATAGTGCGTTGCGTTTGCTATACCCGAAATGGCGGCGTCCAACCGCATCCCCGCTTGAAAGAACCGGCTGCCTGAATCCGAACCCATCGGACATGCCCATTCCGCTCGACGTCTCGTTCGAACGCACGTTTTCCGGTACCCCGAAGCGTATCTACCAGCTCCTGACCGAGATGGGGACGTCGGCTGACGCCATATGGCCCTTTGCCTCGCAGCCCTTCATGCGCAGCGCGGGTCCGCTGGTACCCGGCCAAACCGAGGAATGGCATCTCGGGCTGCACGCCGTGCTGGAATCGGCCGAGCCGGAAAAGAGCATCGTCTGGCGGATCGATAACGAGGGGGTCGACGGTACGCACAGCTTCACGATCGTTCAAGACGGCAAGAAGACCACCGTCATCCACCGGGTGCGCGCCGAACTCTCCGACCTCGATGGCCGCCTCCTCTGGAAACGGGTGGAGGACGGCCATCAGCGTGCGATCGAGGGGCTGTTCGACAAGATGGGGCGCGTGCTCAAACGCTAGTGGATTCACGTTCCGTGAATCCTTCGCGTTTGGGCTGCGCCCAAGCCGCCCTCATATGTCCTATTTCGGTTTCATGGTCGTGGCGTTGAGGATCGGGATCTGGGTGTACGCTTTCCCGGCCGGAATCGACGAGAGGTAGGCGTAGATGTCGGCGAGGTCGCTCGTCGGCAGAATCTTCTCGGAGAACGAGGGCATGTTGCCGGCGGGCTTGCGGACGTAGGCGCTCACCGTCGTCCACGGCGGCGGATGCGGCGCCAGTTTTGCGCCGCTGCCGTAGTTGCCCTGACCGACGGTGCCATGGCATTCATAGCAGCCGTAGCGCAAGAAGTTGGCCTTGCCGCGCGCGGTATCGCCGGGCGGCGGCGCCGCGGCGGCCGTGGTTTGCGCGAGCGCACCATGGACGGTGAAGAGCGCCGCGGCGACGGCGGCGAGTGCGAGCGTTACAAGCTTGGTCGACGTACGTTGCATCAGCGTGATCCTCAGCGTGGCTGCGAGACGATGTCGATGAGCGCCGGCATGCCGCTTTTCACGACCTTGAGCGCGCGCGCAATTGCCGGTGCGAGCTGATCCGGCTGCGAGATCGGGCCTTCGGCGTACACACCCATCGATTGCGCGAACTTCGCGAAGTCGATGTTCGGATCGGTAATGAGCGTGCCGGTGCGGGCCTTTTCCGGCCCGCGTTCGCGGCGGCTGGCCATGCGCTGAAGATGCATCGTCTCCTGATGCCAAGCGCGATTGTTGTGGATGACCGTCAGCAACGGAATCTTGTGATGCGAAGCCGTCCAGAGCGTGCCGGGCGCGACCATGAAGTCACCGTCGCCGTTGAAGTTCACCGAGTAGCGGCCCTGATCGCGCGCGGCGATCGCCGCTCCGACGGCCGACGGTAAGCCCTCACCGACGCCATAGGCGCCGCCGTCGCTGCAGATGTGATGGTACTTGTCGAGGTCCCACAGCCGGTTGGGGAACTGTCCTTGATAGAACGTTCCGGAGACGAGCGAGAAGTCGTCGTTCTTGATCTGGTTGTAGACTTCGGCGACCCAGCGGCCGACCGTGATCGGCGATGCGTCCCAGCTGGTCGACGCGAGTTCGAGATCGGCTTGACGGCGTTTCGAGAACGAGTCGACGAAGGCTGCGGCGCGGGCGGGATTCTGCGCGCGCCGTTCGCTCGTCATCGCGCGGTTCACCGCGTCGAGCAAGTACGGCAGCGAGGCTTCGCTGTCGCCCGCGATCGGCATCGTCGGGTTGTAGAAGCGCTGCTGGTCCTGGTAGTTGCCGGAACCTTGCAGATACATCGCGTTGATCGAAATGACGGTCGTGGTCGGTTTGATGCGCATCGTCGAGGCGCGAATCGGGAAGTCGGGAACGTCGCCGACGAGTCCGAAGAGGTCGGTCAATTCGAGCCCGAGGACGACGTCGGCTTTGCCGAGCAGCGTGCGGTCAAACGAACCGTTGAGGTGGTGGTTCGTCGGGAAGTTCATGCGATTGCCGTAGTCGACAACCGGAATCTGCAACGCTTCGGCAAGCTGCACGAGCAGCGCCATGCCGTCGGCCGTGCGCGCGCAGCGGTCGGCGACGATGATCGGAGACTGCGCGTTGACCAGCAGCTTCGCAACGTCGGCGAGGGCCGCCGGATCGGCAACCGGCGGACGCACCGGAACGTACTTCGGCAGCGGCAGTTGCTTCTGGTCGTTCGGCATTTCGGCCAAATCGGCGTCGACGATCACGAGCGACGGACCCATCAACGGCGTCGTCGCAAGCGACGTCGCCTTCATGACCTCTTCGCCGAACGACTGCAGCGATTGCGGCGACGAATCGTACTTGATGAATCCGCGCACGATCGCGGCGACGTCGGTTGCCGTGTGGTACCACTCGACGCCGGGCCGGCGGGTTGCGCCGTCGGCGATGTTGCCGACGAAGATCACCATCGGCACGCGGGCGGCGTACGCGTTGTAGATGTTCATCGACGCGTGCTGCAGGCCGACGGTGTTGTGCACGATGATCGCCATCGGCTTACCGGCCATCTGCGCGTAGCCCATCGCGATGCCGGACGAGATCTCTTCGTGCACGCACGACAGCAGCTCGGGTTTCGAATTGCCGCCGTAGTTGGTGACCGATTCCTGGAGACCGCGGAACGTCGACCCCGGCATACACGTGATGTAGTCGAAGCCGACGTGTTTGATGCAGTCGACCATGTAGTCGGAGCCCGCGTTATGAACGTGCCAGCGGTCGACGTCGGGAGCGGGAGTGCCGGTTTCTTGCGCAACCAGACGCGGCCCGGGCAACGCCGCACTTGCGTTCGGAACGATGGGCGGGTTCGCCGGCGTTTCGCCGGCGGCCGCGGCTGCCGTGGGCGCGACGCCCGCCGCTGCGGCGCCCGCGCCGCCGGCGGCAATCCCCGCTAGGAACCCGCGGCGGTCGACTCCCGAATGTTTCTTTGCCATCTGCAACAGCCCTATTTCGGCGTGAGTGTAGAATTGAGCAACGGGATCTGCGAACTGGGTTTACCGGCCGGGATCGACATGAGATACGCGTAGATGTCGGCGAGCGTGGCGTCCGGCAAAATCTTGACGGAGAACGACGGCATGTCGCCGGCCGGCCGCCGCACGTACGAGCTCACGACCGACCACGGCGGCGGATGCGGCGCAAGGCGTGCGCCCGTTCCGTAGTTGCCTTGGGCCACGGTGCCGTGGCACTCATAGCAGCCGAAACTCAAGAAGTCGGCTTTGCCGCGGGCGGCGTCGCCCGGCGGCGCCGTTGCGGCGGCAGAAGGCGAACCTTGCGCCGATGCGCCGTGCATAGCGACGAGCAGCGCTGCTGCGAGCGCGAGCGTGAACGAAGCGAAGCGAGTTGCGATACGATTCATCTGCATTCCCTCTAGCGCGGCTGGCTGACGACGTCGACGAGTGCGGGCATACCGTTCTTCACGACCTTGAGTGCGCGTGCGATCGCGGGTCCGAGCTGATCCGGATTCGAGATCGGCCCCTCGCCGTATACGCCGAACGATTGCGCCATTTTCGCGTAATCGATGTTGGGGTTGTTGATCAGCGTGCCGAGCGTCGCATGTTCGGGCTGGCGTTCGCGCCGGTTGGCTATGCGCTGGAGATGCATCGCCTCCTGGTGCCACGCGCGGTTGTTGTGCACGATCGTGAGCAGCGGAATCTTGTGATGGGCGGCGGTCCAGAGCGAACCCGGCTGTACCATCAAATCGCCGTCACCTTGGAAGTTGATCGCGTAACGGCCCTGATCGCGTGCGGCCAGCGCCGCACCGACCGCAGCCGGCATCTGGTAGCCGACGCCCGACGCACCGGAACCGCCGTTGTAATGATAGGGCTGGTCGAGGTCCCACAGCCGTTGCGACCACGCGCCCATTTGACCGGTCGGGCCCACGATGGAGAACGCATCGCCCTTCACGAGGTTGTGAACTTCGGCATACATACGCGGGACCGCGATCGGCGAAGCGTCCCAACCGAAGCCGGCGGTGGCGATGTCGTTTTGACGGCGTTTGGTCCACGCGTCGGTGAAGCGTGAAGCGCGCGCGGTGTTCTGGGCCTTTCGTTCGCTCGTCACGGCGCGGTTGATGGCGTCGATGAGATACGGCAGCGATGCCTCGGCGTCACCGGCGATCGGCATCGTCGGATTGTAGTAGCGCTGCTGATCCTGGTAGTTGCCCTCGCCCTGCAGATACATCGAGTTGATGTGAATCGTCGTCGTGGTCGGCTTGATCTTCATAACGGATTGGCGAACCGGAAAGTCCGGCACGTCGCCCACGACGCTGAAGAAGTCGCCGACTTCGAGTCCGAGAATCACGTCGGCTTGTGCGATCAGTCCGCGATCGAAGGCCGCATAGAGATGATGGTTGGTCGGGAAGTTCATCCGGTTGCCGATGTCGACGACCGGAATCTGCAGCGTTTCGGCAAGTTGCACGAGCAACGCCATCCCGGCCGGCGTGCGCGCCACGCGGTCGGCGACGATCACCGGCGTCTGCGCCCCGGCGAGCGCTTTCGCCACGTCGGCGAGGGCCGCCGGATCGGCGACCGGCGGGCGCACCGGAACGAACTTCGGCAGCGGCAGCAACTTGGCGTCGTTCGGCAGTTCGGCCAAGTCGGCGTCGACCGTCACCAGCGTCGGTTCTTGAACCGGCGTCAGCGCGAGCGACGTCGCCTTCATGATCTCTTCGCCGAAGGACTGCAGCGAAAGCGGCTGGGCATCGTACTTGACGTAGCCGCGTACGATCTGCGCGACGTCGGTCGCGGTGTGGTACCACTCAACGCCGGGCCGGCGCGTCGCGCCGTCGGCGATGTTGCCGACGAGGATCAGCATCGGCACGCGATCGGCATAGGCGTTGTAGATGCCCATCGACGCGTGCTGCAAGCCGACGGTGTTGTGCACGATGATCGCCATCGGTTTGTGCGCCATCTTGGCGTAACCGTGGGCCATTGCGGCGGAGATCTCTTCGTGCGTGCACGAGAGCAGCTCGGGCTTCGAGTTGCCGCCGTAGTTCGTGATCGATTCTTGCAGACCGCGGAACGTCGATCCCGGCATACACGTGATGTAATCGAAGCCGACGTGTTTGAGACAATCGACCATGTAATCCGAGCCGGCATTATGAACGTGCCAGCGATCGATCTCGACGGCCGGCGTGCCGACCTCTTGCGCGACGAGGCGCGGGCCGGGCAAACTTGCGCTGCCGTTCGCGACGGCCGGCAGGGTAGCTGCACTTTGTGGTGCGGCTGCCGCGGCGGGAGTGGGTGCTACGCCGGCGGCGGCTGCGCCGGCGCCTCCCGCTGCAATACCCGCAAGGAAAGCACGCCGGTCAACACCGGCCTTCTTCTTAGCCACTAAGCACCTCGTGAATTACGGAGACGGCTTTTCGGGACTCATTTCCGCGGAATCACGCGATGCCTGCAAACCGGTTATTACTTACTTGGTCCGACCCATACGGTTTGGATATTCATGAACTCGCGGATGCCGAGGTACGAGAGCTCGCGTCCGTAGCCGCTGTGCTTCACGCCGCCGAACGGCAGACGCGGATCGGATGCCGTCATGCCGTTGATGAACACCGCCCCGGTCTCGATGCGGCGCGCGAGTTGCTTGCCGCGTTCGACGTCGCCCGTCCATAGCGCGCCGCCGAGACCGAAAGTCGAGTCATTGGCTAAAACGATCGCGTGCTCGGCGTCGCGCGCGCGAATCACGGCGGCGACCGGACCGAACGTCTCTTCCCGGAACACCGGCATCGTGTCGTCGACGTCGACCAGCACGGTCGCTTCGAAGAACGCGCCGGGTCCTTGCGGCGCGGAACCGCCGAGCACGACGCGCGCGCCTTTTTTCACCGAGCCGTCGATCTGTTTCACGAGATCGTCGCGCAGGTCGGTCCGGGCGAGCGGGCCCATCGCTGTCGCCCGGTCCTCGGGGTCGCCGATCGTATACGCTTTCGACTCTTCGACGAACGCGGCGACGAAGCGGTCGTAGACCGCGTCCTCGACGATGAACCGCTTCCCGCAGATGCAACTCTGGCCCGCGTTCTGGAAACGCGCCTTGGCGGCGGTCTTCGCGGCCGCCGGGATGTCGGCGTCGGCCAGGACGATGAACGCATCGGAGCCGCCGAGTTCGAGCACGTGCTTCTTGAGCGCGCGGCCGCTCTCGCTGGCCACGGAGACGCCCGCCGGTTCGCTGCCGGTGATCGTCACCGCCGCGATGCGGTCGTCGGCGATCAGCCGCTTGACCTCGGCTCCGGGCACGATCACGGTGGAGAAGACGCCGGCCGGGAAGCCCGACTCGCGGAACGTTTCCTCGATGTCGAGCGCGCAGCGGGTCACGTTGCTGGCGTGCTTGAGGACGCCGGCGTTGCCCGCCATCAGCGCCGGGGCAGCGAAGCGGAAGACTTGCCAGTAGGGGAAGTTCCAGGGCATGACCGCCAGCACGACCCCGAGCGGCTGGTAGGCGATGTAGCTGTCGGTAGCGGTCGAGGCGATGTGCTCGTCGGCCAGAAATTTCTCGGCGTTGTCGGCGTAGAACTCGCACGCCCAGGCGCATTTCTCGACCTCGGCCTCGGCGTCGCCGATCGGCTTGCCCATCTCCCGGGTCGCGTTGAGGGCAAAGCGGGGCCTGTTGGCGCGCAGGTAGCCGGCGGCGCGCTTCATTAAAGCGCCGCGGTCGGCGAACGAGCGCCGCGACCACTCGCGCTGCGCGGCCACCGCGCGGTCGAGCGTCGCCCCGATCTCGGCTTCGGTGTGCAAGGGGAACGATTCGAGCTTGGCGCCGGTCGCCGGGTTGATCGAGTCGACGGTTTTGGCTTGTGCGGCGATCATCATTCACGGATTCACGCGCTCCGTCCCCATGTCATCCCGACCCTTCGACAAGCTCAGGGCGAGGGACCGCCTCAATCGTCAACCTTGGCGGCTGCCCCTCGCCCTGAGCTTGTCGAAGGGTCAGGGTGACATCCGAGGGGGACGCCCCATGCGAGACGCCCGGCTCCGTGGAGAATGGGCCCTCGGCGTTTGACTTTCTGCCCTCGTGTTGGTATCATCTGGCGGTTGTGGTCCACGCCGGCCGCGGTACTTTGCCGTGGTCGTCGGAAAGCGTAGTCGATACGCCAGGACCCGTGGACTTCCTAGAGGCGATTACGACGATGAAGAACATCATCGGCCGCAAGGTCGGGATGACGAGTGTGTTCACAGCCGATGGGCGCTACGTACCGGTGACGGTAATCGAAGCGGGCCCGTGTACGGTCGTGCAGCGCAAGACGAAAGAAACCGATGGCTACGAAGCCGTCGCGCTCGCCTTCGGCGACGTGAAGAAGTCGCGGGTCACGCGCGCGTTGGCCGGACATTATAAGAAGGCCGGCATCGAACCCAAGCGCGACATTCGCGAGTTCCGCACCGAACTCGAAGGGCTCGACGTCGGCACGGCCGTCACCGTCGAGTCGTTCGTCGAGGGCGATCGCGTCGACGTGCAAGCGACGTCGAAGGGCCACGGCTTCGCCGGCGGCATCAAGCGTCACAACTTCAGCGGCGGCGGCGCGAGCCACGGCTCGATGATCCACCGTCAGCCGGGTTCGAACGGCGACACCAACGCCGGACACACGCCCAAGGGCAGCCGCCGTCCGGGTCACTACGGCGTCGACACCATCACCCATCAGAATCTCGAGATCGTGCGCGCCGACGTCGAGCGCAATCTGCTGCTCGTGCGCGGCCCGGTTCCCGGTCCGAAGAACGGCCTCGTCGTCGTGACGCACTCGGTCAAGGCCGGCAAATACCCCGTTAAGGAAAGCGCCTGATGCCGCAAGTTATCGACGCGCAGGGCAAGGCCCTCAAAGACATCGCCGTTCCGGACGCCTTCGCAGGCAACGTGTCGGGCAAGACCAACGCGATCTTCCGCGCGGTCTTCCGCGAGCTCGCCAGCCCGCGCGCCGGCACGCACTCGACGCTCAAGCGCGACGAAGTCCGCGGCGGCGGCCGCAAGCCCTGGAAGCAAAAGGGCACCGGCCGCGCACGTCAGGGTTCGATCCGTTCGCCCCAGTGGCGTCACGGCGGCGTGGTCTTCGGGCCGCAGCCGCGCAGCTACGTCAGCGCGCTCAACAAGAAAGAACGCAAGGCCGCGCTGCTCGCCGCCCTCTCGGATAAATACCAGAACGGTTCGGTCACGCTGCTCCAGACCGAGAAGCTCGATCTGAAGAAGACCAAGGATTTCGCAACGCTGCTGTTCGGTTCGCCGAAGGCCGCGAAGACCGGCGTGCGTACGCTGGTCGTGTTCGCCGAGAGCGAACTCGCGAGCGTCGGTGAAACGCTGGCGCGTACCGGCAACAACCTCACGCAAGTCGGCGTCACGCACACCGGGGCGCTCGACATCAAAGACATCGTCGGTTACACGCGGCTGGTGGTCACCGCCGCTGCGAACGATGCGCTGATTGCCCGCTTCGCAAAAACGGAGAAGTCCGCATGACCTCGCGCGATATTATCGTGGCGCCGGTGATCACCGAGAAATCGATGGCCGGGACCGCGTTCCAGCAGTACGCCTTCGAAGTGAACTCACGCGCCTCGAAGACCCAGATCAAGACCGCCATTCGCGAGATCTTCAAGGTCGACGTCGTCAAGATCAATACGGTCAACGTGCTCGGCAAGTCGAAGAATTTCGCGCGCCGCGGTGCGCGCACGTCCGGCAAGCAGTCGGACTGGAAGAAAGCCATTGTCACCCTTGCGCCGGGCCAAAAGATCGAGCTCGGCGGCGTCAACTATTTTGAGCAATAACAATGGCCGTTAAAAAGTACAATCCGACCAGCGCCGGGCGCCGCTTCATCACCACCGCCGATTTCAGCGGGGTCTCGAAAAAAGACCCCGAGAAGTCGCTGCTCGAGGTCAAGAAGAAGCATTCGGGCCGCAACAACAACGGCCACATCACCACGCGCCATAAGGGCGGCGGCACGCGCAAGCAGTACCGCATCATCGACTTCAAGCGTTCGAAGGACACCGTTCCGGCGAAGGTCGCGGCGATCGAGTACGATCCCAACCGCACCGCCCGGATCGCACTGCTGCACTACCGCGACGGTGAGAAGCGCTATATCCTGGCGCCGGTCGGCCTCGAGGTCGGTGCGGTCGTCGTGTCGGGTTCCGACGCCGACATCAAGATCGGCAACGCGCTCCCGCTCGCGAACATCCCGCTCGGCACGGTCATCCACAACATCGAGCTGCGGCCCGGTGAAGGCGGCAAGCTCGTGCGCTCGGCCGGTTCGTCGGCGCAGCTGATGGCCAAAGAAGGCCAGTACGCGCAAGTCCGCATGCCGTCGGGCGAAGTGCGCAAGATTCAAGTCGTTTGCCGCGCGACCATCGGTCAGCTCGGCAACCTCGATCACGAGAACGAAGTGATCGGTAAAGCCGGCCGCCAGCGCCATCTCGGCAAGCGTCCGTCGGTTCGCGGTATCGCGATGAACCCGGTCGACCATCCGCACGGCGGCGGCGAAGCGCGCTCCACCTCCGGACGTCCGCCGACCACGCCGTGGGGCCAGATGACGATGGGTAAAAAGACGCGCCGCAACAAGCGCACGGCCAGCATGATCGTCCGCAAGCGGAAGGGCAAGTAGTATGGGACGCTCGCTAAAGAAGGGCCCGTTCGTCGCGGACCATCTGCTCGCCAAAGTCGAGAAGATGAATTCCACGCGCGAGAAAAAGGTCATCAAGACCTGGTCGCGTTCGTCGACGATCGTGCCGCAAATGGTTGGTCACACGATCAGCGTGCACAACGGTAAGGCGCACATCCCGGTGTTCATCACCGAGAACATGGTCGGGCACAAGCTCGGCGAGTTCTCGCCGACGCGCATCTTCAAGGGACACGCCGGCGACAAGGCGGCGGTGAAGTAGGATGACTGCCGTAGCCGAACGGCCGCAAACCGCGGTCGCACATCTCAAGTTCGCCCGGATGGGCCCGCGCAAACTGCGCCGCGTCGCCGATGCGATTCGCGGCAAGTCCGTGCGCGAAGCGCTGGTGCTGCTGCAATTCGCCGGCGTGTTCGCCTCCGAACCGCTGGAGAAGCTGCTCAAGTCGGCCGTTGCGAACGCCGAGAACAACCACAACATGTCGAGCGACGGTCTCTTCATCACGAAGATCACCGTCGACAGCGGCCCGGGCGGTGGCATCACCAAGCGCCTGGATCCGCGCGCCCAAGGCCGCGCGAACTTCAAGCGCAAGCGCATGTCGCACGTGACGATCGCCGTCGGTGCAACGCCGCCGAAGCGTCAGCCGCGCCAGCGTGCCGGTGCCGCCATCGCGCTCTCGACCGTCGAGTCGCGCCGCACCCAAGCCGCGTCCGCCAAGCCCACCACGTCGCGTAAGAAGAAAGCCGCTCAACCCTCTGCCCAGTCGCAGATCGAGCCGCCGTTGGGAGCCTCTGAATAATGGGACAAAAGATCCATCCGGTCGGGCTCCGTCTCGGCATCACGCGCACGTGGGACAGCCGCTGGTTCGAGAAAAAGAACTATCAGGCGTGGCTCCATGAAGATGTCGCGATTCGCAAGTATTTCGGGCGCATGACGCGTGCCGCCGCGATCTCCAAAGTCGAGATCGAGCGCCGTGCCAATCAAGCGCGCGTGATCGTGCACACCGGCAAGCCGGGTATCATCATCGGCAAGCGCGGCGTCGGCATCGACGAGATCCGCCGCAACCTCGAGAAGCTCACCGGCAAACAAATCCAGGTGAACGTCGTCGAGATCAAGGTGCCCGAGCTCGATGCCCGCCTCGTCGGTCAGAACATCGTCGACCAGCTCGAAAAGCGCATCGCGTTCCGTCGCGCCATGAAGCAAGGCATCATGCGCACGATGAAGGCCGGCGCGCGCGGCGTGAAAGTCCAAGTTTCGGGCCGCCTCGGCGGTGCGGAAATCGCCCGTACCGAGCGCAACCACGACGGTAAGGTGCCGTTGCATACGCTGCGCGCCGACATCGATTACGCGCACGTCGAAGCGTTCACGACCTTCGGCCGCATCGGCGTGAAAGTCTGGATCTACAAGGGCGAAGTGCTGCCGGATCAACCGCGCGGCGAACGTCTTACCCCCGGCGCCGAGCGCCCGCAGTTCCGCGAGAACCGTCGCGGCACGCGCGGCGGTCGCGGTCGCGGACCGGGCGCCGATCGTCCGGCACGTGCCGGCGGCCTCGATACGGATGCCGCGATGCAAACCGCGACGGCCGACGGTCAGTCGGTCGACTCGGTCATCGACGGCGCGCCGTCCGAAGCCGGCAACCATCCGACCGGCGAGCACGGCGGAGCCGCGACGCACATCGTCGCGGCCGAGCACGGTCATGGCGTCACGGCGGAAACCTCGGTGGTCGAGCCCGCGACGCAAGCCACCGTCGATGCCGCGGAACGCCCCGGCGCCCCGAGCGAAAATCCGGAAGTCCCTGAGGTGAACTCCTAATGTTGACACCAAAGCGCGTCAAATGGCGCCGTCAGCATCGCGGCCGCATGCGCGGCAAGGCGCTCGTCGGCAACACGCTGACGTTCGGCGAATACGGTCTGCAAGCGCTCGAACCGGTGTGGATGACCAACCGGCAGATCGAAGCGGCGCGTATCGCGATGACCCGCCACATCAAGCGCGGCGGCAAGGTCTGGATCAAGATTTTCCCCGACAAGTCGGTTACGAAGAAGCCGGCCGAAGTCCGCATGGGTTCCGGTAAGGGTAATCCCGAGTTCTGGGTCGCCGTCGTGCGCCCGGGCCGGATCATGTTCGAACTGGCCGGCGTGGACGAAAAGGTCGCGCGTGAGGCGTTGCGCCTCGCCGCCAACAAGCTGCCGATCGCGACCAAGGTCGTGACCCGTGCGGACGAGCAGGCGGTGTCGGCATGAAACGCACCGATCTGCGCAGCCTGCGCGAGCTGACCATCGGTGAGCTCGAAGTCAAGGCCCGCGAAACCAAAGAAGAGTTGTTCAACCTGCGCTTTGCGCTGCGCACCGGCCATCTTTCGGATTTCTCGAAAGTGAAAGCCGCCCGCCGCAGCTACGCGCAAATCCAAACCGCGATCTCCGAGAAGAAGATCGTTGAGGCACGTCATGGAGCAGCCTAATACCGTGGACGCGACGACGTCCGAACGCTCGCGCAACCGCCGCCGCATCAAGCAGGGGCGCGTTGCCAGCAACAAGATGGACAAGACGATCGTCGTCGTGGCCGAAACCCGCGTTCCCCATCCGGTCTACAAAAAAGTCGTCCGGCAGTCGCGGCGTTTCAAGGCGCACGACGAGCAGAATACCGCCGGCATCGGCGATCTCGTCCGCATCCAAGAGTGCCGTCCCTATTCCAAAGAGAAGCGCTGGCGCTTGCTCGAGATCGTGGAGCGTGCCAAGTGATTCAGCAAGAAACGCGGCTCAAGGTCGCCGATAACAGCGGCGCGCGCGAGCTGCTCTGCATCCACGTGTCCGGCGGCAGCCGGCATCAGTACGCCTTCGTGGGCGACATCATCGTCGGGACCGTCAAGTCGGCGATCCCCGGTGCGGCCGTCAAGAAAGGCCAAGTCGTCAAGGCCGTGGTCGTGCGCACGTCGCAGCCGATGCGCCGTCCCGACGGTTCGGTCATCAAGTTCGACGACAACGCTTGCGTCATCATCAAGGGCGAGAAAGAGAACCTCGATCCGCGCGGTACGCGCGTGTTCGGGCCCGTCTGCCGCGAACTCCGCGATCGCGGATTCCTCAAGATCGCGTCCTTGGCGCCTGAGGTTCTCTAGCGATGGCCAAAGCACACATCGATTACTCCATCCGCAAACCCAAGATCGTGACGGGCGATACCGTCATGCTCCGGCGCGGTAAGGAGAAGGGCAAGCGCGGCATCGTCAAGGCCGTGTTCCCGAAGGACGGCGCGGCGACCGTTGAGGGCCTCAACGTCGTCAAGCGTCACACCAAGCAAGGTCAGGACGGCTCGCGTTCGGGCGGCATCTTCGAAAAGGAAGCGCCGATTCCGTTGGGTGCCCTCCAGGTGATCGACCCCAAGACGAACGCGCCGACGCGCGTGCGCCGCATCCGGCAGAACGACGGCACCACTGTGCGCGTCGCGAAGTCGGGCGAACAATTGCTCGTGCCGCAGAAGGCCGGGAAGTAAGTCACGATGCCAACCGAGTTGCGCCTCAAAGAGAAATACAAAACCCAAGTGGCGCCGCAGCTGAAAGAAAAATTCGGCTACAAGAACGTCCACCAGATCCCGAAATTCGATAAGGTCGTCATCAACATGTCGGTGACCGACGCGATCTCGAATTCGAAGGCGCTGGACGTCGCGCTGCAAGAGCTGCAGACGATCTCGGGCCAAAAGCCCGTGATCACCAAGGCGAAGAAATCCATCGCGGCCTTCAAGCTGCGCGAGGGGATGAACATCGGCGGTAAGGTCACGCTGCGCGGCGAGCGCATGTACGTGTTCCTCGACAAGCTGTTCAACATCGTGCTGCCGCGCATTCGCGACTTCCGCGGTCTTTCGCGCAAGTCGTTCGACGGACGCGGCAACTACAACATGGGCCTGCGCGAGCAGCTCGTGTTCCCGGAGATCAACTTCGACAAGGTCGACAAGGCGCGCGGCATGGACATCGTAATCGTGACGACGGCCAAGAACGACGAAGAAGCGACGGCGTTCCTCGAATCGATGGGACTGCCACTACAAAAAGGCCCTGGTGAACGTGTGGGGATCGCAAGCTAATGGCTAAGACCAGTTCGATCGAGCAATCCAAGCTCAAGCCGAAATTCGCCGTGCGCGGGCACAACCGTTGCCGCGTATGCGGCCGGCCGCGCGGTTATCTGCGCAAGTTCGCCATGTGCCGTATTTGCTTCCGCGAAAATGCGCACCGCGGTTTCATTCCCGGTATCACCAAGGCTTCGTGGTAGAGAGTAGACGATGGGCGTAATCACCGATCCGATCGCCGATCTGCTGACGCGCATTCGCAACGCGAATACCGCCAATCATCAGACCGTCGACATTCCGGCCTCCAAGATGAAGAAAGCCGTCGCGCAGATCCTCGCCGACGAAGGCTTCGTCACGGCCGTCGAAGAGCTGAAGACCGAAGGGCCGCAAGGCACGCTTCGCATCCAGCTCAAGTACGGTCCGGAAAAAGAGAAAGTCATCACCGGTCTGCGGCGCATCTCGCGTCCCGGGCTGCGCGTCTACACCACGAAAACCGAGATCCCGCGCGTTCTGGGCGGACTCGGCCTCGTGATCATGTCGACTTCCAAGGGCATCATGTCGGGCAAGCGCGCCAAGCGCGAAGGCTTCGGCGGTGAAGTCCTCGCGTACGTGTGGTAATCAGCTATGTCACGAATTGGTAAGCTTCCGATCACGGTTCCGTCCGGCGTCAACGTCGACGTCGCGGATACGCTGGTCAAGGTCAAAGGCCCCAAGGGCGAGCTCTCGCAGCACATCCTGTTCAACGTCGTCGAGGTCAAACTCGAGAACGGCGTGCTTCAGGTCAACCGCAAGAGCGAAGACAAGCCGGGCCGCTCGGCGCACGGGCTCACGCGCACGCTGATCAACAACATGATCGAAGGCGTCACGAAGGGCTTCCGCAAGAGCCTCGAGCTGCAAGGCGTCGGTTACCGCGTCAACAAGGCCGGCAACGACCTCAACTTCTCGCTCGGCTACTCGCACCCGGTCGTTTACAAGGCGCCGGCGGGCATCGCGTTCGCGGTCGAGGGCACGACCAAAGTGCACGTCGACGGCATCGACAAGCAACAGGTCGGCCAAGTCGCCGCCGAGATTCGTGACCTCCGTCCGCCCGAGCCCTACAAGGGTAAAGGCGTGCGCTACGAGGGCGAAGTCGTCCGTAAGAAGCTGGGTAAAGCCGGCAAAGCAGGTAAGAAATAATGTCAGCCCGCGTTTCGCGAACCGTCCAGCGCCTCAAGCGTCACGGACGAGTCCGCAAAAAGGTCATCGGAACGGAAGCGCGTCCGCGTTTGCAGATCTTCCGCAGCCTGCACCACACCTACGCGTTCGTCGTCGACGATTCGAAGGGCCACACGCTGGTCACCGCATCGACGCGCGAAGGCGCCGTTGCCGACGGTCTCGGTTCGCGCACCAACATCGACGCCGCGACCAAGATCGGTCAAACGATCGCGGAGCGCGCCAAAGCCAAAGGCATCACGTCCGTCGTGTTCGACACCTCGGGCTTGAAGTATCACGGCCGCGTGGCCGCGCTCGCTGCCGCCGCCCGTGAAGCGGGACTGGACTTCTAAAGATGTACAATCGCAGTCGCGACCGCGACAATCAGGGTTTCGAAGAGACCGTCGTCCGCATCAACCGCGTGGCGAAGGTCGTCAAGGGCGGTAAACGCTTCTCGTTCTCGGCGCTCGTCGTCGTGGGCGACAAGAAGGGCCGCGTCGGCTTCGCCATCGGCAAGGCCGGCGAAGTTCCCGAAGCGATCCGCAAAGGCGTCGAGCAGGCGCGCAAAGAGCTGATCACCGTGCCGATGGTCGAGAAGACGATCCCGCACATGGTCAACACGCACATCGGTGCGGGACACGTGCTGCTCAAGCCGGCCGC
>Ga0182014_10001392_pt1 | contig 32422 bp, 32 predicted proteins | sample 612S2DmetaG_FD_120489 | JGI IMG/M metagenome (GOLD analysis project Ga0182014, IMG submission 120489) | Permafrost microbial communities from Stordalen Mire, Sweden - 612S2D metaG | ecosystem: Environmental > Terrestrial > Soil > Wetlands > Permafrost | place: Sweden: Stordalen | collected... | reverse complement strand
CCGTCACCGACGGCTGGTTCACGCTGGCCGTGGATGGACCAATGGCGCGCAGCGTGCGCGACGCCGCGCTGCTGCTGTCGGTCATCGGGGGCCACGATCCGCGAAGTCCCATCGCGTGGCCCGGATCCGCGGAGCGCTTTCGCGGATCCCTCGAGACCGACGTACGCGCCCGGCGTATCGCATGGTGTCCGACCCCCGCAGGAGTGCCGGTGGACCCGCGCGTGCGCGACGTGCTGGACGCCAAGGCGCGCGCCGCCTTCGAGTCGTTGGGGGTGGAGCTCGTCGACGAACAACCAGACCTTGATGGCGCGGAGGAGTCGTTCCTCGTGCTGCGGGCGTGGCATTACGCGATGAGCCTCGGCGACGACTACCGGCACCATCGCAAGGAACTCAGCGACGACGTCGCGTGGAACATCGAATCGGGGCTTCGCCTTCGCGTCGAGCAGATCACCGAGGCGATTGAAATCCGCACGGCCCTCTACGAGCGCGTCGCGACCTTCATGCAGCGCGTGGACGCGCTCGCCATGCCCGTCAGCCAAGTGCCGCCATTCCCTGCGGAGGAGCGTTGGGTCACGAGCATCAACGGCGAGCCCCAGCGCACCTATCTCGACTGGATGCGTTCGTGCTATCTGGTGAGCGCCACCGGCTTGCCCTCGATCTCGGTGCCGGCGGGCTTCACCGACGAGGGGCTGCCGGTCGGACTGCAACTCGTGGGCCAACCCTGCGGCGACTTCGCGTTGCTGGAACTCGCGCACGCCGCCGAGCTCACCATGGGCGCGAGTGCGCTGTGTCCTCCACTGGCCCTCACCACTCACGAGCCTCGACGCCCGCACGTAGAGTTGAGCGATGCCCGTCCACGTCAATGAAGAGTATGTGCTCGCTGCGGGCGACACGACGCCGATGACGGCCGACGTCGATCGTTATTCCGAGGTCGATGCTGGCGCCGTTCCGAAGCTGGTCGGACGATGAGTTCAGCGTTTGATCTGACCGGCCGCACGGCACTGGTGACCGGCGCGGGCAGCCCCACCGGTATCGGTTTCGCGACCGCTCGGCTGCTCGCCGCGATGGGTGCGTCGGTGGTGATCTCCTCGACCACAGACCGGATTCACGATCGGGTTCGTGAACTGCGTGCGGACGGCGCCGAGGCGACGGGCGTCCCCGGTGATCTCACCGATCCGGCGACGGCACCACAATTGGTCGCGGCCGCCATCGAGCGCTGGGGGCGACTTGACGTGGTGGTGCAGAACGCGGGCATGACATCGGTCTCCGAGCCCCAACTCGAGTCCGGGGCCATCGAAATAATGGACTACGCACTGTGGCGGGCGAGTCTGTCGCGCAATCTCGACACCACGTTCCTGATGGCCAAGGCTTGCCTGCCGGTGATGTCGGCCGCGGGTTGGGGTCGCCTGGTGTTGGTGTCGAGTGTGTCGGGCCCGGTAATGGCCATGCGAGGTGAACCTGCCTACGCTGCAGCAAAGTCCGGCATGGTCGGCCTGGCCCGAGCACTGGCCATCGATTCGGCCCCGCACGGCGTTACGGTGAACGCGGTCGCGCCCGGCTGGATCGAGACCGGTTCACAGACTCCCCACGAATACGAGCAGGGACGGGCGACGCCGATGGGTCGTAGCGCGCAGCCCGAAGAAGTCGCGGCCACCATCTGCTGGCTCGCCTCACCTGGGGCGTCCTACGTGACCGGGCAGTGTCTCGTCGTTGACGGCGGTAACTCGATCGCCGAGGAACGGGCATGACCGACGAGGCAGTCCCGGTCGTGCTGGTGACGGGTGCAGCTGGCGGTATCGGTGCCGCTGTCGTGCGCCGCTTCGCCACGGGTGGCTGGCGCGTCGTGGCTACGGACCTGACGGCTCCCGTCGGGCCCGACATCGAGCACGCGATCGACGCGGACCTGACCAGCGTCGCGGAGTGTCGACGTCTCGTCGCCGAGGCCGTGGCCGCCGCAGGTCGTCTGGACTGCCTCGTTAACTCGGCCGGGGTGTGGACGGAAGGTCCGGTTGAGTTGACGGAGGAGGAGGCCTACGACCTCTGCCTCGACGTGAACCTCAAGGGGCTCTTCTTCACGACCGCCGCGGCCATCCCGCACCTGATCACCACGTCCGGTTGCATCGTCAATCTGTCCAGTGACGCCGGGCTGCACGGCAACACTGGGGCCGCGGTGTACTGCGCCAGCAAGGGCGCGGTGTCCAACCTCACCCGAGCACTCGCCCTGGAACTTGCGCCCCGACGGGTCCGCGTCAACGCGGTCTGCCCGGCTGACGTGGACACGCCCATGCTGGCCGGTCAGGCTCGCAATTTCGGCGGCGATGATCCTGGTGCCTACCTGGCAGATCTGCTCGCGCTCTACCCCCAGGGGGACGCCGCCAGATTTGTGCAGCCCGCCGAGGTGGCCGAACTCATTTGGTACCTCGCCCAGCGCCATGCGGCGCCCATCACGGGAGCGAACCTGTCGATCGACTTCGGACTGACCGCGGGAAGTTGAGGAAGGCGACCACCCGCGTCCAGCCGGACCATCGACCGGTCCCTCAGTACAACCTCTTGAGGTCGCTCCCCTTGCGAGAGACCGAACTGGCTCGCTCGTTGCCACTACTCCAACGGGGACTGCGCGGGTTGTCGGTGTCGCGCGGCGACCACCGCAATCGCCGCGAGTCCCACCAACACGCCACCGACTTGAACGAGGCTCAGGGGCTGACCGAGAATGGGAATCGCGGCAACGGCCGCAACGAGCGGGCTCAGGCAGCTGATCGCTGAGGAGACCGATGCGTCGACGTAACGGTGGGCCCAGTTCATTACCAGATGTCCACTCCCGGGCACGACTGTCAGCAGAAAGATCCACAGCCAGTCGCCGACCTTGACGTGACCGAGCGACTCGCTCGACAGCAGCACGATTGGCGTGATCGCCACTGCCGCCATGATCGTCACGCCCGCGGTGTACTCCAATGCGTCATGCAGTTGACGAGCGTGTTTGGACACGAGCCAGTAGGCCGAAAAACTCACGAGAGTGCCTACCGCCAGGAGGTCGCCAATCAGCTGGTGGTGGCTCGCGACGCCCGGACCGAGCACCGCGACCGCGACTCCCGTCATGGCGAGCACGATCCACGCGACGTCCCATCGTCCCATCCGCTCGCCGAAGAGACGACGTGCGGCGATGAGCACGAGCGCGGGCTGAAAGGCACCGATTACGGTCACGTCAACGATGCTGGTGAGTTTGACAGCGCTGTAGAACAGCGCCATGTCGCCGGCGAGAAAGATGCCGCCGAGCCAAGTCGCGCGCATGACAGCCCAGGTCAATCGACGACCCGACACGTACACGACGATCGAGAGCAGCGCAGCGCCCAGCCAGAGCCGGTAAAAGGCCAGTACCAGCCCCGGGGCGAACGTGAGTGCCGCGAAGATGCCGCCGAACCCCCACAGAACAGCAGCCAGGGCAGAGGCGCTGAGACCAATCGGCTGACGTCCAGCGCCGGAGTTAATACTTGGTCTTATCGGTCACGGCACACTCTCTCAATCCTACGACAATCACCACTTGACCTCCTCGTCCACCTCCTCGCGCGCGACGACGTTGACGCCGAACTCACCGCCGGTCGGACCGAGGTCGCAGAACGTGTTGCTTCACGGGTCGGCGATCAATTGGAAACCAGTCTTGACCTTCGGATATGCCTGGGCGACAAGGTCATCCCCTGGAATCTCAGCGGGTCGGTGATCAGTACCGAAACGTCCTCCACCGAGAACGAAGGATCGACAAGATTTTGACAACGTAGGGAACAGGGATTCCGCGTCGCCAACTTGGGCGCAGTGACCCCGAGAGTTCACCCGAGCCGTCGTTGAGAGTTATGCCATTGTGCTGCACCAGCAGGGATCCTCAGGCGTGCTCAATCCGCACCCGCATAACTTCCCGCAGTCTCCGGGAACATCGCACGAACGATCTTGAAATTTGACACGTCGCTCGTGCCGTCCGAATGCAAGTTGATAAGGGCATCGCGCATGTACTTCTCGATCCCGACCTCGAGCATGGCCCCATACCCGCCGTGTAGTTCCATGGCGTGGCGACAGACCTGCACTATCTCCTGGGACGCAAAGACCTTCACCATGTTGCACAGCGCGTCGGCGTCCGGCGAACGCTCGTCGACCGCCATGGCGGCGTGGCGAAGCAGCGCGGCGACCGCTTCGAGACGGGTGGCCATGTCGGCGATCCGCAACGCGACCGCTTGGTGCTTGATGAGCACCTTGCCACCCTGGACGCGCTCGTGGACGAAGGAAACGGTCTCTTCGTAGGCGCCGAGTCCGATGCCGAGGCTCTTCGCCGCAACGAGGATCTTCCCGGGTCGAAAGTAGATGCCGGCCTTGCCGAGGGCGTCGTCGCGCACGAGCAAATGATCCGCCGGCACTCGACAGTTGTCGAACACGATCTCACCGTTATTCATGAACCGTCCGCCAATGGTCTCGTTGCAGTGCGTCACGTTCAGACCCGGCGTCTCGCGCGGGACAAGGAAGCTCGACGTACCCTTCTGCATGCCGACTTTATTATTCGTGTTCGCGTAGACCACGTAGAGCGAGGCGTCGTAACCGTTGCTGATGAACTGCTTGGTGCCATTAATGACCCATTCGCCGCCTTCGAGCACGGCCTTCGTGTCCATGTTGATCTCGGGCACGTTGTACGGAAGCCACCGGTCCGACGCGCCATGTGGCTCGGTCAGACAGTGGGCCATGAGGAACTGCGGCTCGGCCATGTAACGGGTGAACCAACGCTCTTGCAACTCCTCCGTGGCGAACTCTGCGATGAGCACCGAGATCTTCCAGTTCTGCACCAATTTGTCGGCCAGTCCCGAGTCCCCGCGAGCCAGCTCGGTGGCGATGATCGAGAGCGTCTGTGACTGCGTCGCCGGGTCGAGCGAGATGCCCCCGAACCGGTCAGGAACTCCGAGTGCGCGAAGTCCCGCAGCGTCAGCCTGTTCGAGAATCTCGGGAGCCAGACGATCGAGAGGGTCCATCTTCCATTCACGAGTGCGGTCACCCTCGATGAACGGGATGACGACGTTATCCACGTAGCGCCGACTCGTGTCGCGCATCATCCGTTGCTCGTCGGTCAGATACCGGTCCTGGAAAAACATATGCCCCCCAAAAAACAAAATCCGTAGTCATGACGCGAGCAGCCGCGAAAGAGATGGTTCTGTTCAAAGTCAAAGATAGCCATCAACTCGACGGCGTCGCGGACGAGCCGCCTGAATACTTTTCGAATGAAGTGGCGGCTCTACGGTGCGCGTCGACGCCACGCACTTGCGGCCCCGGGCTCGTGCTCGGCCCTGCTTGACACCAAGATGCCAGCTCTCTGGTGCCCGATTCGAGGTCTCGAAAAGGCTCAGTCGCGGGGAGGCCAGCCCGGAATGGCACCTCGACCCGAGGGGTAGCGCACGTTCTTGGCCCGCACGAACTCGTGGAGCGTCTCGGCCCCGTATTCGCGCCCGTAGCCACTGCCCTTGACGCCACCGAAAGGAGAGCCGATGAACGCGCGGCGCGTGTAGTTGTTCACGAACACCATGCCAACCTCGAGGCGTCGGGCCAACTGGCTCGCTCGCAACTCGTCACGGGTGCAGATCGCGGCCGTAAGTCCGTACTCGGTACCGTTGGCGATCGCGACCGCCTCGCCATCGGTGTCGTACTTCATGAGCGACGCCACCGGGCCGAAGATCTCCTCCTGGGCCACCGTCATCTCCGGCGTCACGTCACCGAGAACCACCGGGGCCACGAAGAATCCCCCAGCGAACCCCGGACTGTCGGGGACCTCTCCTTGATACAGCAGTGTCGCGCCCTGCTCGACGCCCAGCGTCGCATAGTTCTTCACGCGCTCCTGTTGACGGGCGTCGACCAGCGGCCCAATGTCGGTCGTCGCTTCGAGGGGATCACCGACGACCAGCTTCGATGTCGCTTCGACGAAGCGTCGGGCGAACTCGTCGTAGAGCGTGTGGTGTACGAGAATGCGCGACGTCGACGTGCACGCCGCACCCTGGTTGTAGAACATGCCTTCGATCGCCATGGGAATCGCCTCGTCGAGGTCCGCATCGTCGAGCACGATCAGGGCGTTCTTCCCGCCCAGCTCGAGCGTGACGAACGTCAGATTCTTCGCCGCGCTCTCCATGACCTTTCGTCCGGTCGCGGTCGCCCCGGTGAACGACACACGCTCTATCCGTGGGTGTGCCACCAGCGACGCACCCGCACCAATGCCACCAACGGCGTTGATCACCCCCGGGGGTAGTACCTCGTTCGCGATCTCAACCAGACGCATCACCGTAAGGGGAGCCTGCTCCCCCGGCTTGATAACGACCGTGTTCCCGGCGGCGAGGGCTGGGGCGCACTTCTTCGAAAAATGGATCGGCGGCCAGTTGAAGGGAAGTATCGCCGCAACGACGCCGTAGGGCTCGTAGGCCACGCGAGCCTCGATGAGGCCCTGGTCGAGTATCTCTCCGTGGATGTTCTCGGTGATCCCGGCGTAGTAATCGAAGCTCGAGTGGCTCGAGACGACGTCCACTCGAAGCGCGTCGCGCTTGGGCTTGCCGACTTCGCGTGCGACGAGCTCGGCCAGTTCATCAGCGTGTTCACGGATCTTGACGGCGACTTGACGCATGAGAGCACCGCGCTCCTTCGGACCAACCCGACTCCACACGTCTTCATACGCGTGCCGCGCGTCGGTCACCGCGCGGTCGACCATCGCCTCGTCGGCCGCGACCATCAGCGCCATGGGCTTGCCATTCACGGCTTCGAGGACTTCGAAGGTCTCCAGTCCTTCGAAGTCCACGTACGAGCCACCGATGAACGGTCCCCACACTGGGCGACTCCTGAGAAGTCGATCCGAGGCGCTCACTCCGGCGTCCAGTCTCTCTGGCAATGTCATTCGAGGTGCCGCCTTCCGTTGTACTCAGTTGGGCGTGGGGCCCCAACACCCGGGGGTGTTCACGGGATTGGTCACAGTGTACGAATGCTCCAGAGCTCCGTACGACTGAAAACATTTAAGGCGCTGGGCGGACGGGTTCCAGTCGGTTCCACCGGGCGCCAGACCTGCTCGTCGTCGGGCCCCGAGGGGAATGACGTTGACACGCCCTGCATGGCACCCTGATCGATTGGCTGTCCATCTCGTTTGCCAATCGAGATGTGCGATGCCGGCTCACTCGAGAGCTTGCTCGATAATGAACTCGGGCAACCGGTCAAGGACGCCCTCTAGCTCCGCCGACGGACGATGCGTGTGCCGCAGTTCGAGCAACGTGGTGATTGATGCAGGATCTACTCGGCCACTTGGCACGAGACCGTTCGTTTGGTCGCGCAGGCATTCGCAGTGGGCTCTCGCGTCCGCTTCGCTCAGGCCCAACAGGGACATGGCGGCTTCAACAACCTCCGGATTTCTCTCTCCCGCGACGATCTCCCTCGAGGTCTCGAGAAGTGCGTCAGCGAAGCGCCGCCGAGCGGCCATCTTCTCGGAATCCTCGGTGTGAAAGGCGGCGACGACGGTCCCCAGATACGGTCCTATTTCGCTCACCGAACTGACGATCGTGCACCCAGCACTCTGAGCACGAAGTTCGTTGCCGGCGTTCAAGATAGTGGCGGCGCACTCGTTGTTGATGAGTGCGGTCGCGCGACGAGGAGTCGATCCGAGAGCGGCGATCTCGTAGTCGCCGTCGTTCAAGCCTGCTCGCTTGAGTAGCTCAAAAGCAACAAACGCGAAGCCCGACTGCGCCACGTCGACGCCGACAATCTGGCCGCGAAGGTCGTCAGTCCCCTTGATCGAAGGCGCCAAACACAGTGAAAGTCCCAGACCTCTGTCGACGGCACTCACAATCTCCACCGGGAGTATCCGACCCAAAGGATTCTTCGACAAGAACCGGTAGGCCAGGACGTTGTCCGGACTCGTGATGGCGAGGTCAATCTCACCATCTGCCAACGAACGGAATTGATCAGGGGATGACGTGACCGATGACTCGCGAACGTCGAGGCCCGCCGTTTGAAGAAGCCCCGACTCTCGAGCGAGGTGAATCAACAGGGACTTCGTGAACGTCCCCACCTTGAGTTGGACGTCAGGCATTGCGACATGATGGCACACGCGACAGCCACGGGTGTACGGCGGACGACGAACACTTTTCGAACCGCCGATTGAAGGCCGACGTCCATGGACGCCCAAAGAGGCCTGGACGGTCTGGTTCACGCCGTGGGCGATGATCCGCGGCGCGACTCGGGCACTAGGTACTGCTGGCCCACCACGTCGCCTTAGCGGTCGGTCACCTTCGTCCCACTCGGTGAGTCATCTACCGCGACACTGGTTACGAGGCGTTTCGCAACGGCCGCAAAGCATCTTCGGTTCTCACTAATTCGTCCAGCATGGCCGCAGCGGCTTGCACCATCACTTCGTTGGCCTGTACCTGGCCTTCCTCGTCGATGAACTGTGTGTGGAACGGGATGTTCACAGATTCGAATACGGGCAGCATCTTGAGCGTGGTGACAACCTGCTTGAGTTGCTGCACGGCACGAGTGCCGGCAGCGACGCCCCCGTAGGAGACGAATCCAATCGGCTTGTTCTTCCACTCCTGGTGCAGGTAATCAATGGCGTTCTTCACTGGCGCCGTCAAGCCGTAGTTGTATTCAGGGGTTACGATCACGAATGCGTCCGCGGCATCGACGATCTCACTCCAGTCTTTGGTGTGCTGGTGGACGTACTGGCGCAGGCGTGGGTGCTTGGGCTCATCGAAGAACGGGAGACTAAGTTCCGCGAGGTCGACGACTTGAACGTCGAACGCACCGTGGGCGAGGGCCCTGCCGGCGAACCACTCTGCAATAGCGAGTCCGGAGCGTCCGGGCCGGGTCGAGCCGATGATGACGACGAGTTTGGGCATGATGACTTCTTTCTTCTCTGGTTGGTGGTTAGTCAGTGACGGGTTGATAGAAAATCAACGCCCGGCACGATATTGAAACAATGCACTGTCGCCACTCATCACGCGCTCGCTTCAAGCACGTGATGTTCCGAGTCGTCGTCACCCGACTGCAGCGGTATCCACCGGTGCGACCAGGCGATGATCTCATCGAGAATCGGCCCAAGTTCGCGACCGGCCTCGGTCAACTCGTACTCCACGCGCACTGGCGAAGTCGGCACGACGTGACGCACAATCAGGCCGGCGCCTTCGAGGTCGCGCAGACGTTGGGTGAGCATCGTGTCACTGATGAGCGGGATGGAGTTTTTGATATCCACGAAACGGTGCGAGTCGGTGAAGAGGGCGCGAAGAACGGCGCCCGACCACTTGGACCCGATCAACTCGATGGCTGCGTGAAAGCGGATACAAACTCGGTGCACCTCAACCTTTTCCAGACCAACTCCTCAGGTTCACTCAGTTTTTCTTAGTAACAACTTTATACTGAGTTGAGGTACGAAGCAAATCGAGTGTTCAGGGAGGATTTAGCGAAATGGTCCTCTTCGAAGAGTTCACGATTCAACCGACCACCTTGAGCAATTGTCGTAACGATCAGTTAGCTGGCTATGGCGTAACCGCAACTCGGCGTTCGGCGAGGGCATCGATGCTGAAGCGACCGGCACCGAAAACCGCGACGACCAGTGCCAGCACGCCGAGCGCCATGTTCAGTTCGTAACCCGGCGTCAACGACTCTGAATTAATTCCATTCACCCAGGTGACGGTGATCATCGCCATCACCATGTCGGCGAACAGGGCCAGTCCGGCGAGACGGGCGCCGAGTCCAAGAACGAGCGATATCCCGCCTCCAAACTCGATCACGCCGCCGAGCACCGCGAAGAAACCCCCTGGATGGAGGTGTGCGGTGTTCGAGAAGAATAGTGCGGTCTGATGCAAGCCCGGTCCGTTGAACGAGCCGAAGAGCTTTCCGGCTCCGTAGTAGATGAAGATCCACGCGAGCGCGGTGCGCGCCGCGACAAGAACAAGGTCAGCCGGCAAAGCCGCGGTCCGCGTACTGAAAAGGGCCACCAGTACTGCTCGACCTCGACATGCGCGCGACGTCACGAGTGGGCCGCCTGCTCCGCACCAGCGACTCGATCGTTCGAAAGCGTCTCTCTCGCAAGGTGTCGGGTCCCGTCCGAAACAGGCATGTGGTGCGAGGCCTCGCTCATCGGGCGAAACGGCGCGATGAGTTGCGTCACCAGGACCGAGAAGTGGCGGGGCCTCGCCGACGCCTGCTCGACGGCGAGCGGCCGGCCCGGCAACCCGGTGTCGGTGCGAATCGTCTCTTCGGTCGGAAATACCGCCCGGTGGAAAAGTTGGTCCCAGATGGTGAGCGCGAAGCCCAGGTTCACGTCCTGGGGACCGTTCAGCTGGTGGTGGATCCGGTGATAGTTCGGGCTCACGAAGATCCGCCCGAGCAGCCCGAAACCCAGGTTGGTGTTCGAATGCTCGAAGGCGACGACGCCGGCATAGACGACGAGCATCGTCGTCGGCACCGCGCCGTTGGCGAGCAGCACGATCCCCGGGATCAGGGCCAGCATGTAGGAGACATGGATAAGTGGATGCGTGCGAAAGACCGTGAGCACGCTCATGTCCTCCTGCGAATGGTGGAGTTCGTGGAAGCGCCAGAGCACCCGGACCCGGTGATTCGCGAAGTGCGCCAACCAGTTGCACCCGTCCATCGCCACGAAGATCACGGCGATGACGAACCAGCGCGGAACGACGCCGATTCTCGGCACGACAATCCAGGGCAACGACCGGCGCGCCACCTCGGCGAACGAGAGCGCGAGCGCGGTACCGAGCGGGACGACGAGCGTCGCGTTCAGCATCGTATAGAGAAGGTCCTGGCGGTAACCCCGGGCGAAGAACGGCCGGCGCTGCGCGGGACGCAGCCGCTCGACGACGAGCAGGACGCCAAGGACGCCAAGCGTGAGCGGACCGACGACGACGACGCGCAGGCTCGTCATCGAGGCAGTGAAACTGGCGCCACCCCATCGGCTCGACCAACCAATCGCGATGAGGATGGCGGCGACCGCGACAATCGAGAACGCGGGCACGTAGACGCGTGACGACAGCGCTCGTCGTACCGCTCGCACTTCGCGCGTCGTTCGTGCCACGGGGACAAGTGCGAAGCCTCGCGCGGGCGACTCTACGAACGACGACACAGCGACCCCCTTCTGCGTGACGTCGACACTAGAACCCGACTCCGCCACCACCCGGGCTCGTAGTGGTCGTGGTGCCACCCGAGGTTGTCGTCGTGGTGGCGCCGCTCGAGCTCGCCTTCTTCGTCACGACCGCCGACCACTTGCCCCAGGCATCGGTGATATTGCCGTTCGCCTCGCCGGGTGCCTTGTCCTTCACGAACCAGTAGAGCGGCTTGCCCGCGTAGGTCACCTGGAGCACCCCGTCGGCGCGCCTGATCGTGCCGAGCTTCGCGGCGCTCACGCCGCCCCCGGCGACTGCCTTCGCCACTCCCTTCGCCAGCACTACCTCGGGCCAGTACTTCAAGCACTTGGCCGTACAGGCCGTGCCGCTCGACTGCAAGGTGTAGACCGTGGTGCCGCTCACGAGGATCGTGCCGAGCTTGGAGTTCTTCGCGCTCGAGATCACGAGGCCCTTGGTCGAGTGGCTGGACACGGCCCCCGCCGTATCCGGGGCGAGGAGCATCGCGAGTAGCCCGAACGCGGTCAGAACTGCCGCCGCAATGCGTCTCACCGCGACCCGTCGAGTGACCGCTGGGTAGTGCTTCGCTGGTTCCATGTCGATACTCTCCTCATGCTCTGTCAGGTCTAACATCCGCTCCCCCATCTCTCGAGCCTCTTGGTCGAGGACCCCTTCACCCACTATTCGTTTCCCGCTGCTCAGTACTACGGATGGTCCGTGAATAGGGATCACTACCGAGGTTCCTCATCGACGTCGCCGTTGCCCGGAACTGGCGCGCGCAGCTTGTTGGCTTGACCCCCTGCCGATTCGGCTTTCGCGCCATGGAGACCGCGACGCGAAGCCCGAACGAGCGCTCGCACTGTCAGCCTCGAAGGCTCGCACTCGCGAGCACGGTGCCGTTAGGGGCGATGAGCCGGGCGCCACGCACCCGTCCCGCCGGTGACGTCAGAGGTGCGCCCCACGCGCCGTATCCGTCCGAGAGGTTGTACTTTCCCAGTGTCTCCACCTTTCCTCCGGCGAGGATCACTTCGCAGGTCACGGCACCTAACCACGAACTACTGTTAATCGTCATAAGCATCCACGAGGGTGTGCCCGGCGAGAGGATGACGCTGCCGACAACGTGCCCGTGTGAACTGAGATTCGCCTCGGCGAGTTGGGTCGTCGCTGGCTGATGCTGGCTGTTGCTGGACCCGTTCGTGACCAACATCCCTACGCCGAAGCCGAGCACCACCAAGACCGCAGCCGCGAGCGCCAACACGCCCGCGCGGCGAGGATGCGCCGCCTGGTTCGGTTGAGCGCCCGACTCCAATCGTCGAGCAAGACGAAGTTCGAAACCCAGCGGTGGCTCGATCTCCGGGGCGAACTCGAGCATGGTGTCGGCCACGATCGAGAGCTCTTCCAGCTCCGAATTGCACGACGGGCAGTGCGCGACGTGTTCCAGTACCTGCGCGCGGCGCCGACCTGACACGATTCCGAGCGCGATCGCCGCGAGGTCCTCTTTGAATGCTTCGCACTCTCGCTGCTCTTGGGTGCTCTCGCTCATTACGCTTCCTCATTGATGACGGCCTGGCGAAGCTTGGCCATTCCCAGACGGATCCGGCTCTTCGCCGTGCCGAGCGGAATGGCTTCGCTCTCGGAGATCTCTTCGGCGGTGCGCCCGTACAACGCAGCGAGCACGACCGCGCGGCGTTGGTCGATGGGTAAGTCCAAGAGCGCGGACCTGGCGCGCGCGACCGCCTCTGAGGCGACGGCGGCGGTGTCGGGTTGGTGCTCGGTGCTCATCAGCTCGAGAAAAACCCGATCATCGGGATCAGTCGGTACGCCGCGTCGGACACGAGTCGCGTCGATCGCCAGATTGTGGGTGATTGTCAGCGCCCACGTGGACACTGATCCGCGACGAGCGTCGAACACCTGGGCGTGGCGGAAGATCCGGATGAACGCCTCCTGGGCCACGTCCTCGGCGTCACCGACGTCACCGACGATCCCCACGGCGAGACCGTAAAGACGGCGCTGATAGCGGCGCACGAAGATGAGTCCAGCCTGGTCGTCGCCGACCGCAACTCCAGCCAGCAGCGCCTCGTCGGATACGCCGCCGTCGTCCGATCCCCACCGTCGTCTCACCATAAGTTCTACGGCGCAGGAACTCCAAGAGATCACTCAGCGCCGCCGTCCCCCGAATCGGACGCTAGCGGCCCCTGCCACGTCGCGCTTCCTAAAGTCGATTCCAAAGACCTCGTCCGACTTGATACCGAGGCGAAGACCGGCCCCAGGCCCCGGTGCTCGAAGGACAGCGCAGCGCTCTGGTCAGTAACCATCAGCGAAAGAGAAGTCGACGCTCACGCCGAGACGGGACAGTGACGACGGAACGAACGACTCGCTAGGCCGCGCGCCGTCGAGGCGTGGGGGCGGCGCACTCTCGACAGAGCACGACCGACGTGGGGTCGACTCCTACGGTGACGGGGACGCGAAGGATGCGTACGACGCCGCTCGAACGACACTGACGGGAGTGCCAGCACGTACGCCGAGCGCAGCCGCAAGGTCCCGACGCGGGAGAGCGGGTGACTCGAAGCGGCGTAGGATCGCTACGTTCAACAGTGGTTGCAACAATGCTCACGAAGACCTCCTCATGTCACCATCACACAAAGTTTACGATGGAGGCGTCAAAAAGCGGGGACCGCGCTGGCCTTGTTGAAAGCCCGCGGGAACTGGCGACGGAGTATATCGTCTTCCCGGTTTCGCAACGCCTGTTCGCGAAGAAGTGAAGAGCCTCTCACGCGACGGTGAACTACTCAGTTCCTCGCGTCGCGCTCGCGTTCTGGCCGTCGATTGCCTTACGCAGAAGATGCGCCAGCGTCGTGCGCTCCGCTTGGCTGAGCGCACCGAGGATCTCGTCCTCCAGGCTCTGCTGCGCCTGCTCTGCTTGATGCAACGCCTTGCGACCCCGGTCGGTCATCGAGACGATGTGGCGGCGCCGGTCAGCGGGGTCACGGCGGCGCTCGACGAGGTCATCCGCTTCGAGTTCGTTGAGCAGCAGCACGCAGTAGTTCGCGTCGATGCAGAGTCCGTCGGTGAGGGCCTGCTGGGTTGTCTCGTCGTAGTCGCGCAAGAAGGACAGGGCCGCGAGCTCTTTCAGGGTCTGACCAAGGAGTTCGGGCGTGCTTCGCCGGTTCACGAGTCGTGACAACTGCGTGAGCAGCAGGATCGGTCCAGTGGACGAATGTTCATCCATCGAAAGTAATGGTAGCGACTCCGATATATTCATGATATAGTGATTATACATTGTTCTCGATGATACGGATTCACAGAGCAGTCGTTCCACCCCTCGCTAGGAAGGCTTCGCCAATGCAAATTGCTTCTATTCTCCAATCAGGTACGACAAACAGGCGGCGCTGGATCGCGCTCGTCGTCGTGTGCCTCGCCATGCTCATGAACGCGTTGGACTCGTCAATCGTGAACGTCGCGCTCCCCTCGATTCAAAAGAGCCTTCACTTCTCCCAGTCCAACCTCACGTGGGTGGTTGACGCCTACCTCATCGCCTTCGGGAGCTTTCTCCTCCTCGCTGGACGCTTGGGCGACCTCCTCGGTCGCAAGAAAGTCTTCCTGAGCGGCGTCGCCCTCTTCACCGCATCGTCACTGGTCTGCTCAATCGCGCAGAGCCAGGGAATGCTCATCGCGGCTCGCTTCTTCCAGGGCCTCGGTGGCGCCGTCTCGACGTCGGTCATCGTCGCGATCATCGTCACCGAGTTCTCAGGTGCCGCCGAGCGGGCGAAAGCCATGAGTGCGTACATGTTCGTCGCGGTCGGAGGCGGTTCAATTGGACTGCTGGTGGGTGGCGTCCTCACCCAGGCGGTCAACTGGCACTGGATCTTCGTCATCAACGTGCCGATCGGCATCTTGACACTCGTGCTCGGCTCGCTGCTCATCAAGGAGAACGAGGGGCTGGGCGTGCGCGAGGGGCTGGACATCACCGGCTCGCTGCTCATGACGACATCGTTGGTCACCGGTATCTACGCCATCGTGAAGGCTTCGGCCTACGGTTGGACGTCGTCGCACACGCTCGAGTTCGGCGGTCTCGCCGTCGTTCTGATGAGCGCGTTCGCCCTCGTCGAGTCGCGCGTCGCGAAGCCCATCATGCCGATGAGGATTCTCCAACTCCGCAGTCTCAGCGCCTCAAGCGTCGTACGGGGCCTGACGTTCTCCTCGATGTTCGCGGTCTTCTTCTTCGGCGCGCTCTTCCTCGAGCGGGTCCTCGGTTACGGTCCCCTGCAGACGGGCGTCGCCTTTCTGCCCATGACGCTCGTGATGGCCGCGATGTCGCTCGGGCTCACCAGTCGACTGCTCCTTCGCTACGGACCGATGAAACTCCTCGTCCCCGGCATGTCAGCGGTGGTCCTCGGACTTCTTCTCTTGACGAGGACGAGCGAACACGCCGGCTACCTGACGTCGATCTTGCCGGCATTCGTGCTGCTGGGCGTCGGCATGAGCGTCTCGGCGGTGCCGCTGCTCACCATCGCTATGGCCGACGTCCCGAGAGCTGACGCCGGTCTCGCCTCGGGCATCGTGAACGTCTCGATGTGGCTCGCGTCATCGGCGGCGCTGGCCGTCTTCGGCACGCTCGCCGCGAGCCGTTCGAACTCACTGATGGCTCAAGGACAGAACGTCGCGTCATCGCTCACCGCGGGTTATCACGAGACGTTCCTGATCGGCGCGGTCCTCGCGATGCTCGGCCTCTTGATCACCGTGATCGTGCTGTGGGCACCCGCGAGGGAAGTCGTCAGATCTCAGTCGGAGTCCTTGGACCGCGCGGGCGATCTGGAGAGGCTCGAGGTCATGGCGGGCGAGTTTTAGCCTCCAGCAGGGACGAGGGGCTCTTCCACGTGAAGGTATCTTGGTAACACATTGGTACCTTGATCACGAAGAAAGTCCGCAGTGTTTGAGGTACGCGGGGCATCACTCAACCCAAGCGAACCCAACCAGACTCGAGCATGGTGAAGTTACCCACAGTGAGGCTGATCGGCCCGCGACGCAATCGCGGTGCGGGTCGATCAGCCTCGTTGCGATTACTGAACGTCCTGGTCGTAGAGTTCGGCACCTTCCAAGAGCCCGGGGGCGTCGCGGATGACCTCGGGTCGGCGCTTCGCGAGGACCGCCGTGTAGATGACACCGGCGAGCAGAAGACTGATCGCTACGTACGGCAAATACTTATAGGGCGGCTGCTGGCCGGGCTGGAGTGCGCCGTAGACGGGGACGAGCAAGATGAGAAAGCCCACGACCGGGACGGCGAAGCGCATCACGAACCGCTTCACACCGGCCTGCCTATCGTTCTTGAACCAGTGGACGATGAGCGAGAAGTTGGCCGCCAAGTACATCGTGATGATGCCGAGAATACCAAGCGTTGTCAAGAAGCCGACGGCGAGACCGGGGTTCGTGAACCATGTCGAACCCACGCCGATGATGATGCTCGGCGCGACGAAGGCAATCGCCGCCCGTGACGGCGTCTTGTACTTGTCCGAGATCTTGGCCAGACTCCGACTCCACAGGCCGCTGCGCGCACCACCAAAAAGGACACGCGCGACCTGGGTGTTGGCCGCGACGTACGACGACGTGACGCTCGTCAGGAAGATCCAGACGATCAGCGGCGCGAAGGCCGATGCGTACTTCGCGGCGGCGGTGTGGAACGGGTTGGGGTCGGTGATGATGGCGGCGACGTGCGAGGGGCCGAACGCCGTAATCAGCGCCCAGGAGCCCAGCACGTAGATGGTGCCACTCACGAGAACCGTCAGCAGGAGTGCTCGTGGCACGTTCTTCGTCGGGTCCCGGGTCTCCTCGGCCAACGGCGCGGCGGCTTCAAAGCCGCCGAAGGACCAGATGGCCCAGCCGAGCGCCAAGAGCGTGCTCTTTGAACCGCCGGGCCATTTGAAGGGCGCCGACGTGATGCCCTGGGGACCGCCGTGGGCCAGGAAGATGATGCTCATCACAATCAACAAGAGCGCTTCGAAGACGTACAGGACGTAGGAGAGCTTGACGCCGAACTTCAATCCGACGACGACCGGCACCGTCACGAGCACCCCGTAAAGGATCGTCACGATCTGCGTGATACCCCAGATGTGCGGATTGCCCAGAAGGTTCGAGACGATGTAACTACCGACGAAGATGTAGATGCCTCCAAAGGAGATCACGTAGCCCAGGATGGCTATCACACCGATCGCGGTCGAGGTCTTCGCCCCGATGGTCTTGGCGATATAGGTCAGGAACGATCCCGAACTCGGGTAGACCGCCGCGAACTGCGCCAGAGAACTGGCCGTCGCGGCGACGGCCACCATCGCGATGAGGAACATCAGCGGAACCGCCGCCCCCGCCAACGAGGCGATGAGCCCCGTGGAGAAGAACAGGTTGAACGCCGGTGCCACCATTGCCAGACCTGGGATGAGAACGCCGGCCAGGCCGATTTGACCTCGGCCGAGCGTGCCCGGTGTGGTAGTACTACTCATTTTTGTCTCTCCCCTTTTGAAGTCTTTATGAAGTTGATGAACTGCTCGTTGAACTGATCCGGGTACTCCCAAATGCACCCGTGCCCACCCTTGGTGGTCCTGAACTCACTGCCCGGTAGCAACTCGTGCAGTGCCCTGGACAGGTGCACCGGTATCAGGACGTCCTCCTCCCCGGCCAGAACCAGGGTGTGCGCAGTGATCTGGTCCAGCCGATCGGTCGTGTCGTGGTGACGGATGGAGTGGAGTTGGGCCAGGTAGGCGGGCGTCGGCTGGTTCATGTATGCCATGGCCGTCTCGAACTCGGCGAGTTCGTCCTCACGAGTAGCGAAGAACTCTTGGGTGAAGGCCCAGAGGGACACGTCGCGCATCACCGCGGGCACGCCCATCACAGGTGCCATGTCGGCCCACAGCGAGAACATGCGAGAGCAGAATGGCCCCGGTGCCGCGTAGGTGCAGGCCAGGGTGAGGCTGCGCACATCGTCGGGGTACGCGAGCGCGTACTCCTGGACGATCATGCCACCCATCGAGACTCCCATCAGGTGGAAGTCAGTGATGCCGAGGTGATCGACCAGGGCCTTGGCGTCCTGGGCGAAGACGGTCGTCGTGTACGGACCAGCGGGCATCGAACTCCTGCCGATACCGCGGTTGTCGAATCGCAACACCCGGTACCCCGCCGCCAGCAAGGCATCGACTTGGTACACCCACGTGAGCAGATCGTCAGCCAGACCATTGACGAGCACGACAGTCTCGACTCCGTCCCCCTCTAACAGGTAATTGATATCAATGTCATTGACGTGTGCAAATGGCATGGTTCCTCCTAGGCAGTCTTTGGTTGCTGGTTCTTCGAAAAACTCTTCGTGCTCGTGGCGCCGTTACGACGTGGTCCTGATGCCTCATCGCCCTCGCTGTCCACCGTGGAGATGAGTCGCCTGAGCATGTCTTCGGAGAGATGGAAGTGCTCGGCGGCCAGATTGGCGGCGAGCTCGGCGTCACCGTCGATGACGGCGGTCGCGAGCATCGGGTGCTGCTGGAGCGCGCGCTCGCGTAGGAGCGGAGAATACGGCTCGGCACCGAAACCTAGGCTGACCTCGGCACGAATGCGGTACGTCAGCGTTTCGAGCAGGGGGTTGTGCGTGGCACGGTTGATGGCGAGGTGCAGGTTCCGGTCGGCAATACCCGAAGAGTGTCGGTCGTCCCCGGCGGCGACGTACTCCTCGAGCGCACGTTCAATCAGGACGATGTCGCTCTCATCACGGCGTGTCGCCGCGGTGCGGGCCACCATTGACTCGACCAACAATCGCAGGTCGAGCAGTTGCGTGAGTCGGTGGCGTTCGGGCACGAGCACTCGACGAACAATCGCCTTGGTATCCGCCGACCAGTCAGTCTTGATGAACGTCCCGCCGTTGCGGCCCCGCTTTGTCGTGACGTACCCCAAAACGGCGAGGCGTTGCAGCGCCTCGCGCACCACCCCGCGACCAACGCTCAGCATCGTGACCAGTTCACGCTCCGGCGGCAATCTCTGACCCGGCACGAATTCACCGAGGGCGATGGCGGTCACCAGGCGGTCGGCCAGACGCTCGCCCGCGTTCTGCATCGGCAGGGGCTCGAGCAATCCAGTCACCGCATCAAGAGCTTCATTGAAGTCGCTGTCCATCACCCCACCTCCGAGTCAGTGTCTTCAGCGAAGTAATCGAGGAGGAATCTGGCGAGCGTGGCGGCACCGGCTTCGATCGAGGCGAGTTCGACGCACTCGTTCGAACCGTGCATGTTCTTCACGACAGGTCCGAAGCACAGGGCCGGTACGTCCAACTGATTCACGTAGTAGCGGGCGTCGGTGGTGCTACCCAGCACCTCGGTCGAGAGCTCCACGCCGTGCACCGACGCATGGGCCTGCGCCACCTGGCGCACCAGTGGGTGTTCGGCCGCGAGATGATAACCCTGCGCCTTGAAACCATGCGGGACGACGTCGAAATAGGGACTGCCGGCCGCGCTCAGTGTCTCCGCTACCACCGCGCGGATGTCAGCGACCACCTGGGCGACGCTGACGTCATCGGGGTGACCAACGCGTACCTCGAGCTCGGCGACTGCGGGCACGCTGGAGGGCCACTCACCCAACTGGACCACGCCGACGTTGACGTTGTAGGGATGGGCAATGGTGTCGTAGGGCGCGCGTGGGTCCTTGTTGTACGCGGCTTCGATCTGTCCCAGCCCTTCGATGAGTCGCGCCACTACCTGTGCTGGTGACGCCAATCGATCCGAACTCTCAGCGTGGCCACCACCGAACTCGATCGTCACCTTCACCCACGTGATGGCGACCCCGCCGAGCAGAATGTTCAAGCCGGTGGGCTCAGGCAGCACGACGGCGTCCGCCGTCACGCCGGCTCGAAGTGCGGCGAGGGTGCCGTTACCCGTGTACTCCTCCTCGATCACCGAGAGAAACAACAGGTTGCGGCGTCCAGCATCTGATTGCAACCGACGAAGAGCACGCAGTGCCAAAATGGCCATGGCGAAACCGCCCTTCATGTCGCCCGCGCCACGCCCGTACAGCCAGCCATCGCGAACGACTGGGACAAAAGGGTCACTCGCCCAGGTAGTCGAATTCACCGGAACGACGTCAATGTGCCCATTCAGGAGTAGTGACCGACCGCCATCGTGGAGCGTCCTACCTAGGACATCAAACCGTCCGGCATACGACATCGCCGGGACGCCCGCGAGTGCGTCATCACCGATCGACTCCGGCACCGCAATCCGCTCGACGGCGAATCCAAGGTCAGAGAGGACCGACTCGACCAACTCCTGTGCTGACTGCTCCTGACCTCTCAGCGAGGGACGCGAGACGAGCGACGACAGGAATTCAAAGGCGTTTGGCGCTTCAGCTGACACCGCGTCGAGTAGTTCAGCGTTAGAAATTTCCGTACTCACCAAGGCCCCCCTTAAAAGTCATAAATACGGACCATATCACCTAATCTCCAGACGAGAGTAAACGCGCATTGAAAACAGCAACACTGAGCCCCTGAAACGCGCAATGAAAACAGCAACGCCCTGCTAGTCCCGCGCGCTAGTTGGCTCTCGGAGCCGACGAGCGAAGCCAACGAAGACAGCACAAGAACATGGAGGTTTGGACCGAAGCACTTCGCAAGGTGCTCATCGAGAAATGCCACAGCACCAGATTTTCCGTGACCTGCCCATGGTCGAGTTACCTATCGCTTGGTCAAGCACAAGGCGTTGCTGAAAGGTTGTCCACCTTGACTCAGGCATCCTCTCGAGTTCCATCTTCGTGAGGCCGCCCCGGGATCCGCGACGGTCGGAGGATTAGGGAACTGTCAAGGAACCCGAAGAAGACAACTCCTCCTCGGTTAGCCGCTGTCGAATCGAACGATTCCTCTATCCCGGTGATCGTTCGACGACCGACTCAGGTAGCAGCATCGACAACATCGCAACTTGAAATCTTGGACACGTCGGACTTCAGCGAACGTCACTGAACGCTCCGGAAGGGCAAAGCCAGTAAGGTCCAGATTCCGCTCCGTCGTTAATTGGCGACGGTGAACCTCTCTCGGCGGTGTGCGGGGTGCTCAATCTCATCCAGCAGCGCGACGGCAAAATCGGGAACAGTAATTCGGTCTCCCGCGGGACTGTCGCCGCCGAGTTTATAGGCACCTGTCTTCGCTCCAGGGCCGATCTCGGGAGCAGGCGAAAGGTACGTCCAATCAAGTGCAGGTCCGGCTTCACGGAGAAGCTCCAGGGCTTCAGCGTGCGTGAGAGCTTCAACCTTGTAGGCCTCGGGAAACTCGGGCAGATCCACCAGGCGTGTGCCCGGTGCTGCGAGAAGGCTGCCGGCCCCGCCGACGACGACCAATCGAGTCGACGCCACCTCAGCCATCACTACGCGAACGACGTCGAGGAACGCCCGAGGGTCCCCGCCGGAGTCGCGTGAAGGACCCGCGGCGAGAACGACGACATCGTTCTGCGCGGCAACGGTCCTCACCGAGGAAGGATCACTCGCGTCACCATTCACTGAGCGCAATAAAGCGGCTGACTCACCAACGTCTGGTTGGCCGCCGCGTCGGCTGAGCGCCGTCACCTCGTGACCGCGCAGTACCGCCTCAGCTACTACCGCCGAGCCGATCATGCCAGTCGCTCCGTAGATCGCAATCTTCATTTCGTTTCCTATCTCGTACGCTGTTGAGACTATGATAACAAAAGGTAACTCATTGCTACAAAGTGCTATAGTTACCTTATGGTATCTGAGACACAACCAGGTAACGTGATGGATCCGAACTGTCCCAGTCGCTTGGTACTCGATCGCGTCGCCGAGAAGTGGACGGGCTTGGTCATCATCGCCCTCGCTGAGGGTACGTTGCGCTTCGGGGAGTTGCGCGAGCGAATTGGCTCCGTTTCGCCCAAAGTTCTTAGTCAGACCCTCAAGGGACTCGAGCGCGACGGAATGGTGCGTCGACGGGTCTACGCCGAAGTTCCGTCGCGCGTCGAGTACTCGCTCACCGAACTCGGTAGTTCCCTGCGCGAGCCCATTAGGGCGGTGCAGCTTTGGGCTGAGCAGCATGCGACCTCGGTGATGGCCGCACGAGAGCGCACGGGCGACTGATTCCAGTTATTCGACGTTGAAGGATCTATTGCGTCGAATGACGTGAAGCCAGCGCGAGAGCAAATTCCTATCGTTCATCCTGGCAATGTGCAGACGTTGCCCGAGCGTGGCGGACCGTTAACCAATCTTTAACGATACCGAAACATTCGTGCGTCACCATTTGTACATCAGCTTCACCGAGTGAAGGAGCAGCCGTGCATGCCGACACTATCAACACCCGTATCCCTGAGAGTCTCTTCGCCTGGTGGCGTGATCTCCAGACACCCGCCACGGCGGGAACCACTCTGGCCGACTGGGAAGTGACCCCGTACCGCGACGCCTGGTGCTTTACCCGCCGGGGGCGCAGTCACCGCGACGCCTACTTGATCCGGGGTGCCAGCCTGACCCACTTCGGCTGGGACCACGACACCCTCGAATCGGCCTACTGCCTGCTGACAGAAAGCCAGCGCCCCCAGCCCGTGGACACTCGAGTGGTGAGGCGGTGGCTGGAGTGGGTGAGCGATGAGTTGGGCCAGGGCCGGTCGAGGGTGCGTTCCCCGAGTGGGATGTAGCGATCGGATACACGTCGCACGAGCGACGGACTGGTTTCAACGACGACTTCAAGCAGCGCTTCCGCTGGTCCAGCGGGTTAGCCACGGCGTGCCCCGGTCTCGCTCCATCAGAGTGGGCTTGGCAACCCCAGATCAGACCGCGACAAGTTACTCGCGACGAGGCGTAACGTCCAAGCGGAACTCACCAAGGCTTGGCTGGAACAGTCGACGCGCCGCGGCGTTCGTCGAGCGGCGGGGAAACCAACGCGCGGCAATTTCCTTTATGGGGTATCCATCTGACTGCCACTCCTTCGTGACTGCGCAACTTGTCTCCAACACCTCCAAGCGTGCGACACTTGCGTATGACCACTGCCACCATTGCCGTTAAGGGCGGCGCGAGCGACGAGTTCCCCGCTGACTTCGCCATCGTTCACTTCGGACACCAGTTCACCGCTCCAGCCCGCTCCGAAGCCCTTGCCGGGGGCAACGCCGTTATCGCTCAATTGCGCGACGCTGCCGCGAACGTCGGAGCCGGCGTGCGAGAGATGAAGGTGCGATCGCTGCGCGTGGAGGAGACCTTCAACTACGTGGGCCCCGATCGCATACGAGAGCACTCCGGTTGGACCGCCCAGGTGGAGGGCGAGTTGCTCGTGGAACCTGGCACCATCCCCGAAGCTGTCGCTGATCTCATTAGAACCGGTGTGTCGATTCGTCACCTCAGTTGGCACCTCGACAAGGACACCGAGGCCCGGGCACACCGCGCGGTGCGACGTCTGGCGGTTGCCGATACGGTGGATGCCGCGAATGATTTCGCCTTCGCTCTTGGTGCGACCCTTGGACGTCTTATCACCCTCGCGGATCCTGGCCTTCTCGGTGCCGCCTCGTTCACGAGCGGCTCCCGCATGGCCTCGCACAGGGCGGTCGCGACCGCCGGGACGTCAACTACGTCGTGGGATGAGCTGGTCGACATAGACCCCGCCGTGATCACCATCTCCGCGAACGTGGAGGCTAGCTACGAAGTCACCCTCGTCTAGAAGACCACACCCTTGCGTCCGGCGCGTGTCAGGTCTGGCAGTGCGTGCTCGGGCAGAGGCCGATGAGTCAGCAGGCGGTGTGGCGCAGATCGAGGCTCGCCGCGGTGGCAGTCAGATGGACACCCCATTATCCCTTTCCGCTTCTCGTTAACCGTCTTGAGGGTTATTGAGACCACGTACGGACTTAACTGTTGCCGGAGGCCAACGGTTCCCAGCGGAATGTCCGCACGGCGACTACCAGGCCAAGGACGGCCCAGGCTGCCATCACTCCGAGGTCGACCAACGTGATGCCGGATGAGCCCGGAACCAGGAAGCCCTCTTGCAGTCCCCGAGCTAAGTGCTCGAGAGGAAAGACCTTGCCGAGATCGAGCATCCACGGCGGCATGACGGCGACCGGGATGAACACGCCTGACAAGAAGGCCAAGATTGTGGCCGCGAGGGGCCCGATAGCCGACGCAGAGTCGGCCGTCGCGCAGAGCCTGGTGAGCGCCAGAGCCAGTGCGCAGAAACAGATCACGCCCACCACGAGGTAGGCCACGAGGCCCAGCAGCAAGTGCGCGGAGAGCTGCACGTGATAGAAGATGGCGCCGACCGCCACGAGCACCGCGACCGTCGTGGCCACCACGACGATGGTCCGGGCGATCTCGGACAAGAGGTACACCCAGCTGGGCATCGGCGTGCCTCGAAAGCGCTTCAGCAGTCCTCGCTCTCGGTTGGTGGTGATTCGGATGAGCAGCGAACTGAAACTGACGAGCATGATCTCGTACGAGATGATCGACGCCGTGTAGTACGAAGGAGCGCGAACGTGCACGCCGTTGAAGTTCGTGTTCCCCTTGAAGATCGCGTTGAAGAGCAGCAGCAGCAGTATCGGGAAGAAGGCCGTGAAGCCGAGGGCGCTCGGGTCGCGCAAGAATCCTTTTAGGGCGTAGCGCGTCTGGGCCAGCGACAGCGAGACATCGCTCACGAGTCGACCTCGCGCACTTCGGGCGTTGCCTCGCTGGCCAACTTCACGAAGACATCGTCCAGACTCGGTTGGATCGCCTGCAGATTAGCCAGCTCGACGTGCTCGACCTCAGCCCAGTCCAGGAGCAACTTCATGTCTCCCTGGACGCGATCGCTCTCGAAGCGCGCCAACGATTCCCTCACGGTCACCGGCCTGCCGAGCACGGCACTCAGACGTGCCAGATCGATGCCCGAGTAGGGATCGAAGGTCACTTCGGTGTGGTAACCCAGACTCGCGCTCAGTTCGTCGGCCGTTCCCTGGGCGGCAATCTCACCCGCTCGCAGGATGATGATCCGGTCGGCCAGATGCTGAGCCTCGTCCATGTAGTGCGTGGTCAAGAATATGGTCTTGCCCGCGTCGCGCAGTCCCTCAATCATGATCCACATCTCGCGCCGGGCCAACGGATCGAGCCCCGTCGTTGGCTCGTCGAGAAAGAGGATCTCGGGATCGCCCACGAGTCCTAGCCCCACGTCGAGACGCCGCTTCTGGCCGCCCGAAAGCTGTCCGACCCGGTCGTTCGCCTTCTCGGTCAATCCCACGGCCTCGATGGTCGCCTCGACGTCGGTCGGGCGCCGAAAGTACCGCGCGAACATCGCGACCGTCTCACGAACCGAGTAGACCGGATCAAGTTCGCACTCTTGGAGGACCAACCCGATTCGGTTGCGCCACGCTCGAGTGGCGTGCGCCGGGTCGACGCCGAGCACCGACACTTGACCGCCATTACGAGGCCGATAGCCCTCGAGTATCTCGATCGTGGTGGTCTTGCCCGCACCGTTGGTACCGAGGAAACCCAGGATCTCACCGGCCTGGACATCGAACGTGATGCCGTGGATTCGTTCGCGGTCGCCGTAGGACTTGCGAAGACCCTCTACCGATACCACCGTGTCCATTGGGGCGAGGCTAGCCTCAATCCACCGTGCCAGTAATGAGATCAGTTGTTTCGGTGTCGAATCCTGCCTCAGCAATTTTTTGCTGATCCGTGGTTCTTGCTTGATGCACTGACCTACGTCGAATTCTCGAGGACGGCGACTGTCGCCTCCTCAACGTCGTCATCACGCAGTGATGCCAACCCTTTTGGATTGCGAAGATTTCCCGACTCCTGCGGTCCGCCGTTGATTTCCAAGCATCACAGTCGTTGGCAGAGAGGAAAGAAGCTTTGGAAACGAGCGACGCTGTCCGGTCTGTGGCGAGGATTCACTTCCCGGGCGTCGTTGGGCGAGCGTCTTCTAGGAGGAGCAGATGAAGATCGTGAGTCGGACTCTCTTCAGGTTCGAGGACAAGCCCGGGTGGATGTCACGAGCAGCCGCTCTGCGCGTGCATGGACAGACCCCGACAAGTAATCCTCGACTCGCGGCACGAAGCAGATCATCGCGGATCACAACGAAGGCGCTGCTGGCCTCTTCGAACGATGGTCACCCACTTTGGGCGACTGAATCCAATGTCGGGTAGTCGACGTAGCCTCGCTCGCCGCCGCCATAGAAGGTCGTCTGATCAACTTCATTGAGGGGTGCGCCGACCCGCAGTCGAGCCACCAGGTCGGGATTCGCCAGGGTCTGCGTGCCCACCGTGATGACGTCAGCGAGGCCGTCGTCGAGATCCTTGACGCGCGCTTCAATATCGGCGCCGCGCCGATTGAGCAGTAGTGCAGTCGGCCAGTCGCTGCGAATCGCTCGAACCAGGTTCTCGTCGCCGCAATGCACCACGTTGAGATAGGCAAGACCCAATGGGGAGAGGGCCCGTACCAAAGCTCCGTAGAGTTCGTCCACATCCTCCTCAACAATGTCGTTGAACGGATTACCGGGAGAGATGACGATGCCCGTACGCTGGGCGCCGATCTCCTCGGCGACCCCGGAGGCGACTTCCACGGCGAATCGAATCCGGTTCTCGATCGATCCCCCGTACTCGTCGGTGCGCTGGTTGACGTTGCTCGAAAGGAACTGGTGCACGAGGTACCCGTTGGCCGCGTGTATCTCGACGCCGTCCGCGCCGGCGGCGATGGCGGCGGCGGCGGCGCGGCGATGGTCACGCACGGTCTGTGCGATTTCCTCTCGCGACAGTGCTCTCGGCTCGGGAAAGGAAAGGGGGCCCACGGACGTGAACATCGTGCCGACGGCCTTTACGGCTGAAGGGGCGACGGGCTGACGTCCGTGGGGCGTGTTCAGCGGGTGCGAAATACGACCCACGTGCATGAGTTGGATAATGATCCGTCCACCTGCTTCGTGCACGGCGTCGGTGACGAGTCGCCATCCGGCGATCTGTTGCGGGCTGTAGATGCCGGGCGTGAGCGGATAGCCCTGGCCGTCGGCGCTCGGTTGCGTACCCTCCGAGATGATGAGCGCCATCGACGCGCGCTGGGCGTAGTAGGTGGCGTTCATCTGCGTGGGTACTCCCTTCGGCGTTGATCGCCCTCGCGTCATTGGTGCCATCGCCAAACGATGGTCCAAGCGAATGTCACCAATGGTGAAGGAATTCCAGAGGACTGTGGTCATTGAGGGCTCCATTGTGCAGGTTGTTTTATATATCCTACTATTTCTATTGACTTTATGGAAATAGTCATCTATCGTTCCAATCCATGAATCCAACTACCCACAAATTAAGAATGCTTTCTGCCTTTAATTCACGAAATGCTCCCCTGTTGCTGATGGCGACCGTCCTTATCTTCTCGTCATTCGTCTGGTTTAGCGGTGGTCGCGCTGAAGCGTCGCCGACCACCACCACCACCACAACGAAGATCCCAGCCGGCACCGTGTTGAACATTGGTGACCAGGAGCAGCTCCTCGAAAACGAACTTGAGGACTCCGGAGCGCTGAAGGGCGTGCCCTACAAGGTGAACTTCGTCGAGTTCGACAGTGGACCACTCGTCGACGCCGGCTTCGCCGCCCATCAGATTGATCTGGGCTTCATGGGCGACCTTCCCGCGTCGCTCGCGGTCCAGTCCGGTCTGCCAGTGAAGGCCGCCGCAGCCTTGCTGCCAATCGGCGCGGCAGAGTTCCTTCTTGCCAAGCCTGGCATCACGTCGATTGCGCAACTCAAGGGACAGACCGTCGCCTACACCACCGGCACCGCCGAGCAGGCCTTTGCGCTGCGCGCCCTCGCCACCGCTGGACTCACGCAACATGACGTCACGCAGGTCAACGTCAGTCTTGATCAGTTGGGGACCGTTCTTCAATCCGGAGCGGCGGTGGCTTCCGTGGTGAGCATCGAACAGAAGGTCGAGTACGAGCAGGCCAATCCGGGCGCAGTGGTCCTGGCGACCCAGAAGACGGTGAAGCCCGCGAGCTATGACTACATGCTCGCGACGACCGCTGCACTGAAGAACAAGGCGAAGTCCGCAGCAATCGACGACTTCATCGTCCGACTTATCAAGGCGGAGAATTGGGTGAAGTCACACGAGAGCACGTACGTGACGGACTATTACGTCAACCTCGATCACTTGACGCCAGCGGTAGCCCAGTTGATCCTGAAGGCCGGTGGCACCGACGAGTACGTCCCCCTCAATGGCAACGAAGAGAACGCGCTGCAGAATGTGGTCGACCTTCTCGCCAACGCCGGCGCGATCTCCAAGGGCTACAGCGTCGCTCCGCTCTTCGACAACTCCGTCTCTGCCCGGTACAACGCGATCGTGAAGGCGAATCCGCAGCGTGGCTAAGCGACCGCAGTATCCACGTAGTCCGAGAGTTCCAGGCGACGCCGTGTTGTTCGCCCTGCCAGTCCACGCGTTAGCCCCACGAGAAAGGTAGTTGCCATGTCCGTTATCGATTTGGTCACCAGAAAGTCCTCGAATGAAGACGAGAAGTCCAACTCGAGCGACGTCATCACTCTCACCCACCCAATCCCGAAGAGGCGCCGGCGCACGTCGCTACGCGTGCCCCGCCTGGTTCGAAGGGTGGTCGGACCGCTGATCGTGCTCGCCTTGTGGCAGTGGAGTTGCTCGGCGGGCGTCTTCACGAGTTTCGAGGTGGCGTCGCCGATTGCGGTCATTGACGCCGCGCGCGAACTGTGGAATCAGGGTGTACTGCAATCCAATCTTCTCATCTCGCTGCGGCGAGTCGCCGAGGGATTAGGCGTCGGAGTGACCGTTGGTGTCATATTCGCGGTGCTCTCGGGACTCTTCCGCGTGGGCGAGGACCTGGTCGATCCCGTCATCCAAGCCGCTCGCGCGGTGCCGATCCTGGGTCTGGTACCCCTCGCCATCATCTGGTTCGGAGTAGGTGAGCTACCGAAGATCTTCTTGATCGCCTTAGGTAGCACCTTCGCGATCTACATCAACACCTTCGCGGGGATTCGCGGCGTCGACACCAAACTGGTTGAGGCGGGCCAGACGTTTGGCCTGTCGCGATGGGGCCTGGTGCGCCGGATCATCTTGCCCGGCGCGCTTCCGAGCTTCTTGGTGGGACTGCGTCTCGCGCTGGTGGGCAGCTGGCTCATCGTCATCGTGGCCGAAGAGATCAATGCTCAGAGTGGTATTGGCTATCTGATCATGCAGGCCCAGACGACCGATCGCACCGACATCATGATGATGGGACTGGCGATCTACGCGATCCTCGGACTGCTCGCCGATGCGTTGGTTCGCTTGCTGGAACGCCGGCTGCTCTCGTGGCGTCGTACCTTTGCGGGGGCGTGATGATGACCCGAGCAAATGAAGTCACTCCCATCAACTCGACACTGGGCACCGCGGTAGCCGCCAGCAACGTGCAGCGAAGCTTCAACGGCCGTGACGTCCTAAAGGGCGTGAATCTCACGATCAAGGGTGACGAGTTCGTCGCGCTGCTCGGCCGAAGTGGAACCGGCAAGAGCACCTTGCTGCGCATACTTGGCGGGCTCGACGCCGACTACGAAGGTGACGTCCTCGTTCCGCAACGACGAGCGGTTGTCTTCCAGGAGTCGCGGCTCATCCCGTGGCAGCGGGTCTTGGCCAACGTCGTACTTGGGCTCGGAACTGGCAACGGGGGCAGAGCAGCACTCAAGGCACGAGGACTCGAAGCACTCGGTGAAGTCGGATTAGCCGAGCACGCCCACGATTGGCCGCTCACGCTCTCTGGAGGCGAGTCGCAACGCGTCGCGCTGGCTCGAGCGCTCGTGCGAGAACCTCAGCTCATGTTGCTGGACGAGCCCTTTGGGGCCCTCGACGCTCTCACCCGTATCAAGATGCACGCGCTCTTGCAGCGTCTCTGTGCGCGTCATCGCCCCGCCGTGCTGCTCGTGACCCACGACGTCGACGAAGCCATCTTGTTGGCCGATCGAGCGGTGGTGCTCGTTGAAGGTGAGATAGCCCTCGACACTCGCATTGACGTGGAACACCCGAGGGACCGCAGCGATCCCGCGTTCGTCGAACTGCGCAATCGCCTGCTCAAGGAACTCGGCGTCCAAGAGGTTGACGCCAGGCCGTCATTGCTGCACACCGCATCGGATGTGGAGACGGAATTCAACAATCGATACAAGCAGAGCTTCCGGTGACTCACCCGGTGCTCTGGACCCCGAAGTACGAAACCAACAACGTCACATCGACGTCAACCAAAGAAAATGAGGTGGCATGATGGCCAAACAACTGCATTTGAACGCATTCCTGATGAGCACGGGTCACCACGAAGCATCGTGGCGACTGCCCGAAAGCGACCCCTTGGCGAGCACCGATCTCGCGCACTTCAAGAACCTGGCCCAGATCGCCGAACGGGGAAAGTTCGACTCGCTCTTCCTCGCTGACGGTCCCGTGATGCACGGCAACGTTGGCCAGCGTCCGGCTGGAGTCATCGAACCGCTGACGTTACTGACGGCGCTGGCGGGCGTCACCGAGCACATCGGCCTCATCGCGACGGCCTCCACCTCGTACAACTCGCCGTACAACCTGGCCCGACGGTTCTCGGGGCTCGACCACGTCAGCGGGGGGCGGGCGGGCTGGAACGTGGTGACGACCGCGGGGGTCGAAGCCGCGCGCAACTTCGGTGTCGACGAGCAGCCGCTGCACGCCGAGAGGTACGCGCGTGCCGCGGAGTTCATCGATGTGGCACTGAAGCTCTGGGACAGCTGGGAAGACGACGTCGTCATCGGCGACAAGAAGTCCGGGGTGTGGGGCGATTCCTCCAAGGTTCATCCCGCGGCGCACGAGGGCAAGCACTTCTCTGTCGCCGGAGCGCTCAACAGCCCGCGATCGCCCCAGGGCTATCCGCTTATCGTACAGGCCGGGTCTTCCGATGATGGCAAGGACCTCGCGGCGAGGTACGCCGAAGCGGTCTTCACGGCTCAGCAGACACTCGCTGAGGCGCAGGCCTTCTACAGCGACTTGAAGGCGCGAACCCGCCGGATCGGACGAGATCCTGACACCATCAAGATCCTTCCGGGAATCGTACCCATCATTGGCGACACCCCTGGTGAAGCGCGCCAGAAGGAAGCAGCGCTGGAGGATCAGATCGTGCACGAATACGCGCAGCGCAACCTGGCCCACATGCTCCGGGTCCCGATCGAGCAGCTCGACCTCGATAGTCAGCTTCCCTTTGACCTACTGCCGGAGGAGGACATCGAAGATTTCAAGAGCAGGTACACGTTGATCGTAGAGCTTGGCCGTCGAGAGAAGTTGACCGTGCGTCAACTGATTGGCCGCCTCGGCGGCGGCCGAGGACATCTGACTTTTGCGGGCACCGCCGAGCAGGTGGCAGACACGATTGAGTTGTGGTTCACCAACGGAGCCGCCGATGGTTTCAATATCATGCCCGCCGTGCTGCCGTCCGGGCTGGAACTGTTGGTCGAGCAAGTGGTGCCAATCCTTCGCTCCCGCGGCCTGTTTCGAAGCGAGTACACGGGGCGCACCCTGCGTGATCACTACGGCTTGGCCCGTCCGGTCAATCAGTACCTCGAAGAGTACGAGGAGCAGGTGGCCGTATAGAACTAGTCCACGGGCCAAGGGATCACCGAACCCCCCGGTTATCCCTTGGCCCGTTGACTAGTGACTCCGAACAGTCATGGCACCTCCTACCCTTAACCGGCGAATCCCAGTCGACGCTGCGACGCGCGGCGTCCATGTGATTATTTTGATACATCGCACGTTCTGTCGCGCCCGAAGAATCTCAACGGCCTCGATCATCCTTTCGGCACCTTCGAGAGCCGCTTGAACGCATGACTGCAACCGGCCACTACTCCAACTGGCTCGAGCGGGTGGCACCGTGCGATTGAAGTTCAGCAACATGGAGCAACGTGATAACCCCATTCTCGGGAAGCTTCCCCGGGGTCGAGATGTCAACTGTGCTGACAGCAGACTGGGCGAACTAGTTTGAGTTGATGAGTGAAGGGCGTCGAATAAGCCTCGTCGCCACGGACTTGGACGAGACACTTTGGGTGGATGGCACTCCATCCTCGAAACGATTCTCTAGGACCTGGGAGGTCGTCGAAATCACCCCAATTCGAGCACGTCAATATTTCTCAGCGCGGTCTCGCATCGGCCTCAGCCGCCGCAGGAGGAACGCGTCCCTGCATCGTTCGCGCCGTGTTCTTGGCGCCGAGCCCTTGCGCGACGAGACGTCATCGGACAAGAGATGGGGAGTCGTGTCAGTTTCTTCGTCAGACCTTGTGCCGCAGCATGACGCGCGAACAACACTCTCGCCACGTAAACACGAGGCCGACACCGACACCGCACGCCCCGCGCGG